>ERZ1674051.62-NODE-62-length-35212-cov-85.445544_pt1 | contig 35212 bp, 51 predicted proteins | sample MGYA00581125_ERZ1674051 | MGnify/ENA primary metagenome ERZ1674051 (study PRJEB41354, sample SAMEA4873326) | human saliva metagenome | biome: human-associated habitat [ENVO:00009003]; feature: mouth environment [ENVO:08000002]; material: saliva material... | reverse complement strand
AGAAGTGCACCGGGGGGGGTGCAGAAGTGCACCGGGGGGGGTGCAGAAGTGCACCGGGGGGGGTGCAGAAGTGCACCCCGTAAATAGAAGAAAATAAATAGAAGAAAATAAATAGAAGAAAATAAATCGAAGACACGGCGCGCGAGGCGCTTGCGAGCGCGGCGGCAGGCGGCTACAATCGAATCAAGAAAACCACGAGAAAGGAAACACGTCATGAGCATCACCGCTATCATTGCCGCTGGCTATGTAACTAGCACCCCGGCAGGAAAGCATCTCACCACCTCCGAGATTGCGACTCTTCACGCCCTCGCTTTCTGCACCGGCGAGCGGTCAGTAAAATGCTTTCCGTCCAATGAGACCCTTTGTGACTTGACAGGCCTTTCGGTGCGCACCGTCCGCGCTTCTCTGAAAACCCTGGAAGATGCCGGGTTTATTACCCGCGAGACTCGCGCAGGCCGCGCAAATATTTTCACTCTCAACATTGAGACCATGCGGGCGTGTCATCGTAAGCGCCGCTGGAGTGATACCCGCGATGCATCTCACCCGGCGGACAATGACGCTGAGATTATCACCACCGTCTCCGAGCTTGCTAGTGGTGCCGACTGTGTACCCGCCTGTGCAGAACCCCCGGTAGAGCCGGTAGAGGCAGAAACCCCCGCGCCCGTACCCGCCGTAGCACAGGCGGACCTAGCACCTGCCAAGGCTAAGAAGCACACCGGTGTAGACGCTGATTTCGAGGAATTTTACGCCGCGTACCCGCGCCACGTCGGCAAGGAAGCCGCCCGCCGCGCTTTCGTGAAGGCTGTCAAAAACAAGGCGAAAGCCTCCGATATTGTCGAGGGTGCCCGCCGCTACGCCGCCGCTACCGCCGCCGCTGGCACCGAAACCCGCTTCATTGCGCACCCGGCGACCTGGCTAAACGCGGGACGCTGGAGCGACGACATGCAGGATGCCGCTCCCGTAGAGCTTACCCCGTGGCAGAAGAAGACCGCCGTTATGGTTCAGTCGTTGCAGGCCGCCGCCGTGGTGAATAACGCCCCCGCGCTTACCGGGGCACCCGCTACCGCGCCCGCCGCGCCGCTGGCTATCGAACCCGGTTACTTGTAGGAGGTGGCAAAAATGAACATGGCTGATTGCATGGCGTTCTATGCGCAGGCGGCAAAGATTGATACCCGTCTACCCCCGCGCCGGCTTGATGAGTTCGACGCATGGGAAACCGAGCTAAAGGATATTCCTGCGCTTTTTGCACCTCAGATTTTCCACGAAATCTATAGCGAGGTGCAGATGCTGCCGCTACAGACCGGGCATATCGTCAAGGCCTGGAAGGTTGTAAAGGAAAAGATGAACGCAGCTATTGCCCGCTGCAAATCCTTTGACAGGCGCGTGGTTGATCTGGAGCTTTCCGAGCGTGAAGATGCAGAGGCCTATAACGCTCTGGTCGAGGCGCATAATACCGCGCTAGAGGTGTTGCCCGTCGAGGTTGCGGCGGCCAATGGGTTTAGCCGTAAGGAGCTGGCATCTGTACCGGGTGAACGTACGCCCGCGCCCGCCCCGGCGTGGTTTAAGTCACTGCAAAAAAGTTAGATTCCGGCTTGCATTAAGCTTCCAAATAGGTTTATAGTATAAATGTAAGGCAACGAAGACCTTACAAAGAGCCCAAACCGAAAGGAACCGAGATGTTCAACCTCACCGCAAACCCCGCCAATGACCGCTACCTCACCGCAGACCTTGGCGGCGACACTACCAACGTAAAGCTTCTGGTTTGCCCTGATTACGTGGCCGGTACCCACTACGTGATGATTGACCACAAGAGCGCTATGAAGCTTGCAAACCCCAAGAACCCCGGTAAGTGGATTCAGGAACTCCGAAAGGGACTACGACAGCACAGCGGCGCGGCTCAGCTCTGGAGCACCACGCCGGAACATGGTAAGGGTGCGCTAGTCACCGCATGGAAGACCGAGGGCGCAATTAACTATCTCGACCTGGCTAACGTGATCCGTGCCATCGAAGACCGAGCACCGGATAGCCACAAGGCTAACGCCGCTATCCTCCGTGACCTGGAACGCGAGGTCTTGAAGGGCTTTTAACCCCGCCGGTAACCGGCAAACCATGCCCCGCCCCTCACCGGGCGGGGCACCACGAAAGAACACCAATGCTCAAAACAGCAAAAACCTACCCGCTAACCGTCCTCGCGGTAGCCGCCGCGCTCATGACCTACGCCGCGTTCATCATGTCGATTCTCGCGGCATCAATGACCGTAGGTAACATCCTGGCAGTCATCGGCGCATCTATCGCCGCCTGCGTAACCTGGGATTACGAGCTAACCATCAACCAGAAAGACAAGCAATGAAAATCAACACTCTCATGCGTAAAGCGACCCCCGCGCCCGCCCCCGGCTCCGACGAATGGAAGAAAAAGCTAACCGCCTCCAAGATAGCCGCCGTGGTGTGTAAAAGCCCGTGGACCTCCAAATTTGCGCTACACGCTGAGATGACCGGGCGCTACGAGGCAGACCCGATCAACCCCGCCGTTCTGGAAGCCGGTAACATTCTGGAACCCGCCGTAGCTGATTGGTACGCGCGCCATAACCCCGGCGTAGAAGTCCGTGAGTGCAAGAAGCGCGGTAATCCCGTATGGTGGGTAGACCCGGCGAATGAAGATTTTGCCGCTACCCCCGACCGTATCCTAGTCGATAAGGCGACCGGTGAGGTCACGGCGCTACTGGAAATCAAGACCGCCCGCGTCGCCTCCGAATGGGGCGAAGAAGGTACCGACGAAGTACCCGAGCACTACAAGCTACAGGCGCTTTGGCAAATGAAATGCACCGGCGTGCGCACCGTAATTTTTGCGGTACTACATGCTGGCCTCCGATTCGCTACCTACCGCGTGGACTGGGACGCGGCGGCAGTCGAGGAGCTTACGGCGGCGGCTGTGGATTTTATGGACGCGGTGCGCACCGGAAAGACCCCCGATTATCGCGAGGAGCCGGGCGCTTTCTCCACCTATGAGGTGCTCCGCTATTATTTCCCTGAGTGCAACGGCGAGGCTGTGATGTTGAGTGATGATCTGGTCTACCGCACCCGCCGCGCTAAGCGCCTAAAGCGCCTGGCCGCGCGCGCTGAGGGTATCGTTAAGACCGAGCTAACCGCCGTTATGGGCAATGCGAGCGCGGGCGTGGATTATGCGAACCGAACCGTAGCGCGGCGTTCACAGCGCAAGACTCCCAAGGGGTTTAGCCGCCCGTGGGTGACTATGGTCTAGGCGGCTGTGGTGGTGCTGGAAAATTTTCTAAATTTTTCCGGTTCTGGCTTGCTTTCCTCTCCAAGATAGGTTTATACTATAAATGTAAGGAAAACAAAGGAACCACCGGAAACCTTACAACCCAAACCGAAAGGAAAACGAATCATGGAACTCACCGCCAAGGACTTCACCGCACAGCTGGCCGCAAAGGGCTACACCCCCGGTATCGACTTCGACGCTGATAACGGCGACGAACCGCACACCGTGAAGCTCACCGGCGCGATCACTTTCAACGGCGCAGATGGTTTTATGGACTTCCGCAACGCAGAGGAATACTACGGCATCACCTGTGCAGAGTATGAAGACCTCGCGTTCTTCTCCAAGACCTACGCGCTGACCGAGGCACAGATTACCGACATCGAAGAAGGCGGCGAACCCGGCAACGCAGAACAGGAAGAAAAGTTCTTCGACGCATGGCGCGCAGCACTCGACGGTATCGGTATCGACCTGAACGACATCAAGGTTTCCAGCCGCTAAGCACCGCACATATTACCGATAGACCCGCCGGGCGGCGGCAACTTCCGAATACCCACCGCCGCCCGGCATCACCACCACCGAAAGGAACCTACACCGTGAGCACTGAAATTCAGCAATTCACAGGCACCGCCCTACAGGTCAAGAACGATTTTGTAGACCCCATCAAGAACGCAATCACCGGCGCGCTACCGCTATTCATGCGTGAAGACTCCGAAGCATGGATTAGGGGCGCAATTCTCGAAATTTCCAAGACCCCGCAACTTGTCCAGTACGCAAAAAACAACTTCCCCGCGTTCGCTGGCACGCTAACCCGCGTCGCCGCCCTGGGCTTGCCGCTCAATAGGGATATGGTTTATGTCATCCCTTTCGGGTCTAGGCAGGGGATGCAGGCGAATATCATTATTGGGTGGCGTGGCGAGATTGAACTCATCTACCGCGCCGGTAGTGTAGAGACCGTACATCATGAGGTGATTCACGCCAATGACCGCTACGAGTATCGAGACGGTGCACCGCGTCTTATCGCCCCGGCTCCCGAGGGTAAGCGCGGCAAAATTAAATACGCTGTAGCCTGGGCGAGGCTCAAGAGCGGCGCAATTAGCCAATTTGCGGTAGTGGACGCCGACCGCATCGAGGCCGCGAAAAAGGCAGCTAAGGGCTCCGCGTCCCCGTCAAGCCCGTGGGTACAGCACGAAACCGCTATGTGGAGGAAAACCGCTATTCATGAGCTGGCTAATTTCGTAGATTCAAGCGTAGAGGAGTGCCGCCCGGAACGCCTAGAGGCCATGAAGACCCGCGCGGCGCTGTCTCTGGATGTGGAGCGCGAAAAGACCGCGCGAATGGAAGCGGAAAACCGCGCGCTTGAGCTGAAAATTAAGCTTATGGAGCTGGAAGCAAAGAAGAAGGAGAAGGACTAATGACACTGAACGCTGGACGTGTAGATTTTGTGCGAAATCTTGATTTTTCCAAGGTGTCTAGTGGATGGTCACAGCTGGCAAGGCGAATGGTCAGCTACGCCGCGCTACGTGCTGATTCGCGCGGCGTGCTGAATATCAACCGCGATGAATTTTTCACGAAATCAATTGGTAAAAAGAGTGCTCAATATGAGTCAAATCTAATCAATGCGATTAATCGAGAAGTCAGCGGCGTGACATTCTCGACCCTTGGCCGTGGTGCGAGCGCCCGCCTGGTCATTGTTTTTGATGACGAAAAAATCAGTAAGAGCATGGAAGGAAAGAAGGGTTAGAACATGTCTTCGTACACCGTATTTAAGGGCAACCTTGGAGCCGACGCAGAGCTAAAGACTTCCAAGGGTGGCACCCCGTACCTGAGTTTCACCGTCGCCAATTCTACTAACCGCAAGCTGGATAGCGGCGAATGGGAAACGGTAAACACTACGTGGAAGCGCGTAACGGCCTGGGATAACCTGGACGCGCTTACCCCGCATCTCAAGAAGGGCGCGGCTGTGCTCATCGAGGGCTATGAGGAATTGCGTACCTGGCAGAAGGAAGACGGCGGCGAGGGGTATAGCCTGGACGTGACAGCGCGTTGCGTGGCTATTATCCCGCGCGCGCAGGTTCAGACTAACCCGGTTGCCGCTTACCCGGCGAACACCGCCGCCCCGGGCGCACAGCCTGGTTATGCGCAGCAGGGACAGCCGCCCGCCGCGTATGCACAGCCCGCCGCCGCGCCGCCCGCCGGTTATCCAGCCGCCGCTAACGCTTCGAGTGGATGGGGTGGATACGATAGCGGCGCAAGCCCATTCTAGACCCTAGCCAGTGAACCCCCGGTGAATAATCGCCGGGGGTTTCGGTGCATCTAAGGCGCGAAAAAAATTTAGAAAAATCTTTGATTCTGGCTTGCTTTCCACCCTCCACAAGGTTTACACTATAAATGTAAGGCAACGAAGACCTTACAAGACCCAAACCGGAAGGAACCCCAATGCTGGAGTACTACGAAATTCAGGAATACGTTACCGAGGTAGCAGCAGGTAACTACCCGTTCCGAGTAATCGACGCGGTAACCGCCGATATTTACGAACGCGGTATAGCCGTCGAGATGGAAGACCTCAAGGCCTACCCGCGAACCCGTGAACTTCTCAAAATTCACAACGCGGCCTAACAACCAACCAACTAAGCCCCGCCCCTCACCGGGCGGGGCACCACGAAAGAAAACCCAATGCTAGACCTAACCCAGCTCACCCCGAAGCAAAAGCGGCAATGCTCCCGCTGCGGTTCATCCTGGGAGCACCCCGATATCATCAATTGCAAGCGATGCAAAGAACGCGAACTGGAACGCGCCCGCCGCCGAAACGACGAAGCAGAAAAGGCGGCCAAGCTTAACCGCGACCGCAAAAACGAGGAATGGCAGGCAACCCATTGCTATGTTTGCGGTGTACTCCGCGACGAGCCCAACCCGAAATGCTCGCGATGCCGCGAACGCGCCCGCCGCCGCAAAAAATGGATTCTCCACCGCGACAAGGTCATGAAACCCCGTGACATGTACAACCTGGAGGTTACTAAGGCGTGGATTCGCGCCCGCCGTATCCGCCTCAACCAAGACCCGAACGCACCATTTGAAGGAATTGACTACTAATGAAGACCCCCCTAAAAGGCAAGCCTTTTACCGCTATATCCGTCATCACCGCCTCCGCTGTAACCGCCCTATTTCTCATCGTCTGGGTAACCACTGGGGCCGTAAATCTCACATCATCACTAATCACTCTCGGTATTTGGTGGCTAGGAGCTGCCGCCGCCGCCGGTATCGAAGGCATCGCACAAGAAGAAAGGAAAAACGAAAATGAGCACCACTAAATTTAGCGCCGTCTCGCACGGCATTTCAGGAATCCCCGATAGCACCGTAATCACCGCGAATCTCGACAATTGTCCTACCTACATTGCTGTGAAGTCACTGGAGCGTCTCACTGGGTGGAGCGCGTCGCGTATCGTCCGCGCCGTCTCGAATCATCTTACATTCATGGTCCCGGCGGCCGTGAATGGCACTCGGCAAGCGCGTGAAATGGCGTTCGTAAGCGCTATTGATTTCGCCCGAAAGGCATACGAAAAAATCAATGATGAGCTTTGCGCCTGGATCGCATGGCTCGACGATAGCAAAAACATCGCCGCGCCGGTTACCCCGGTTAGTATCGACTTCGACGCTACCGGCGGCATCGAGCAGCTGAACCGCATCATCTCAAGCCTTGATGTGCCCTATCAGGTTCGCGCGCGGGCGCTGAGTATTCAGAATGATTTTTCACAGCTCGCTAAGATTATCAGCACTCTAAACACCACCGGAAAGAAGGCGTAATTATGCGCATGACTCGACAGATTATCAAGCTCTCCAGCCCGCGTTTTAAGGGTGTAAATTTCTCAATTGAATTTGACCGAAATAAGCAGGGGGACCGGCGCGAAAAGATTAGCCAGGCGCTCCGGTCAATCATTGGAATTCACGATCTGAATTACAAGGCGAGCCAGGCAATTAAGAAGCTGGGCAGCGGCGAATCCGCCCGTGAGGTCTGGAGCTATGAGGTGGTGGAGGAAGAGGATATTTAGCCGAAAAATTTTCTAAAATTTTTCCGGTTCTGGCTTGCATACGCTCCCTAAATAGGTTTATACTATAAATGTAAGGAAAACAAAGGAACCACCGGAAACCTTACAACCCAAACCGAAAGGAGCTAGCAATGCTGGCACGTCACGAAATTCTCGAATCCCTCACCACCGCAGCACACGGCGAAATCTCTACCGAGGTTCTGGAAGCCGCGGCAACCGAAATCTGGGAAAACAACGACTTCGAGACTATGGCAGACTTCGAGGCCTACACCGAAACCTGGGATATCGTCGCTAAGCACGACGCGGCATAACCCCTAACTGAATACGCCCCGCCCGGCTAACCCCGGGCGGGGCACCCAAACCCCAAACCCGAAAGGAACAGACCCATGACTAGCTATAACGAATGGCTCAAGGACTGGCTTAGCGCCGGAAACATGCCCACACACTTCTACCTACGCAACGGCGCGAACGACGTAACCCCCGTGGAAAACCCCGAAGGTATCTATTTCCCCACTCACAACATGTACGGCGCGCGATCAATGGATTTTGTGCTAAACCGAAAGTACGACTACCACAAGCACCGTTCACGCTTCCTAGGGGGGGGCACAACAACCTATACGGGTGGAACTCGGACGGTGAACCCGTATGCGCTGGCTTTCACGGCCTGGAATTTGTCCCCGCATACCTGGACACTATCGACCGTGAACTAGTCAAAGCCCATAAGCTCCCCGCAAACATGTGCCTAGAGCTAGAGGCCGCCTATAAGCGCGAGGAAAAGGAAGAAAAAAAGTGGAACGAGGAACGCGAACGTCATTTAATCGAATCAATGCATACGCGCGAACACATGGACATTGCAATGCGCCGTCTCGCCAAAAACAACGGCTGGCCAACCCATGACTAAACGCCGTGACCGCAACCGCAAAGCTCGCCGCCGTAAACACGTCTACATATGGCACTGGACGGACGGCACAGCAGAGGAATACCACGCCGCCCGAGCTGACCAGATTCTACAGACCATCACCAAAGGAGAAACCCAATGCTGGAACACTACGAACGCGAGGTCTTCCACCACATCCCCATAATGAGCTCATACGCCAAATACAGCGATAAATACGGCTTCCCCCGCCGTGAAATCGTCCAACCCGCGCTACCCGACCAAATTCTACGAGCCGCGTTCATGCTCACCTGGCAAGCCGGGGGAACCTGGCAACGCGACGCAACCATTCGCGAGGCACGCCGCGCTATCGACGTAATAGGCGCAGTCTATCCGGCCATGCGCATTAAGAAACCGACCGCACATCAAGCCGAAAAATTGCAGTATCTTCTAATGCTGGTTGAGCAAATCAACGAAGAAAACGGCTTCAAGAGTGAGCACCAATACGGCGCACTAAAGGCAATCCTAGCGGCACAAAATACCGGCGACAATGCACACCTAAGCACCGCAGGCATGAGCCTGTACAGCTGGGCAGGTGAGAAATGACTAGCCCCGTGTGCGCTCGCTGTGGATGCCCCGCTAATGAGTACACCCCATCGTGCAGGGCGTGCTACATGCGCCGCTACTACCGAGCCAAAGCACCACAGAAAACCCCGTACCGGCAACCTGTCTACACCGGCCGCGTTGCCGGGCGGGTATCCGCCCTAAACTCACTGATACCACCACGAAAGGACACGAAATAATGGACGCACTAGGATTTTTGCTCATCGCCTGGTTTATTTTCATGATCTGGAACATGAACGCATAGGAGATACCAAATGACCAATGAAAAGACCGAAAAGGTCATGTACGAAACCCCTAGCGGGGAAATCTTCGACGTAGAAGGAGCTTTCAGGCGGCACCCCGCGATCACCCCCGGTAAAGCCAACATCGACCTGTGGGTGAAATCAGAACGCTACAACGGAACCCATTTTGAGCTTAGGCTTAGCGCCGAGACAATGGCCCGCCTTGTCCAAATCCTCAACGCTGCCCCGGTGAACGGCGACCCGCTAAACGCAACCGTGAACCTTGAAAATGACTCCAACGCTTCCGACCACGCCCGCGAAAAAATCGCTCGCTACCTTGCAGATAACGGTTACGAGGCGACGCTAGAGAACATCGCCGCCGGATACGTCTACAACGTCGATAGCCTGGACGAATTGCAGGTAGACGCAGCAGGCCGCGAGTACGTGGTTAGCCGAATCACCACGCTAACCGGAATGTTCATTCAGAAGGACATTACTTCCCCCACGATTTACGAAACCCGCGCTATCGCATCCGTGCCTAATAGCTCCGTGATGTTCACCTCAAAGAACAAACGCATGAGCGAATTTGCAGGCGAGGAATACGACGGGTACCGCATCGTGAAAGTATTTGAACCCGGCGGATACGCACTCTACGGCGGCGTAATTATGGAACGCATCGAGAAGGAGACTGACTAATGACCGACCTAACGCTAAAGCTTACCGAGGCGTTCGACCGACACAACAGCCTCTACAGCGCATTGCTGGGAAACATGCAGACCCTAACCACCGCACACAATGAGGATGTAACCATCACCCTAGACGCGGGGAAAGTACGGGCATTAACCCGAATCCTGAACAGCGCACCACTCGACGGCGACCCGCTGTACACCCGCGTAAACGTCGAGACCGATACCGACGCATGGGAAACCGACGCGTCAAAAATTAACCGCTATCTGGAAGAGAACGACCTAGAGCCGAATCTAAAGAATGTGGCCGCCGCGTTCATCTACACAGAAACAGAATTCTCACAGCTTGACATTGAGCTACAGGGAAAGGAATACCGTGTAACGCGCATTACAAAGGTTGAGCAGTCTACAAGTGACGGCGGCGGGCGCGGTAGCGTCTCCACAAAAATTAAGGTGGACGCGCCCGGCTGGAATGAACGCCCCGTATTTGAGTTTTGGGGAACCGAACTATACGACGTAGAAGGCGAAGAGCACAAGGCGGCGAAAGCCCGCGCTATCAGCTACTACCACCCCGATAACGTAGCAGCTCTAGGCGGTATCCTCATGGAACGCACCGCCTAACACAACCACCACCACGCGGGGCGACGGCAACCAACCCGCCGCCCCGCCTAACCCGAAAGAAGAAGCCATTACATGCTCGACATAACCGACGTACGCGAACGAGTAAACGGCGCAATGCGCCGCGCCGAACGCGCAGGGAAAACCGACCCCGTATCAGCTCTGCATGAAGCCTACATCGCCGCCTTCCCATGCGCACCCGAGGTAGACATGTCATTCACCAGCGAATCCCAGGCCCGCATCAACCAAAAAGGGAAGGTAGAAACCGAAACGTTCGTAACCATCCACGCGACCACCACGGAAGCCGGGGCCTGGTACATGGCAGAAATCCTAAACCAGCTATCCGAGGAAAACGGATAACATGCGGTACAATAGACACGTAACATTCACAGAATGATTACTGGCATGTTTCGACTCCTAGACGAAACCACATAAGGCACAGCCCCGGCGACCGAACAAAGTAGGAGCCGGGGCTAACCCATACCAAGGCAGGAGCCATGACCAACAAAAGAGATTCACGGTACCGCGCCGCGCAGCAGAAGTTTAAACGCTACGCCGCCGCCGCTAACCTCCCGTGCAACATATGCGGACACCCCATAGATTACAGCCTCCCACACAACGACGAATGGGGATCTGTAAACATGGACGCGTTCGAGCTAGACCACCTCTACCCCGTAGCAACCCACAAAGAACTAGAACTAGACCCCGCAAACTTCCGTGCCACACATGCAGGATGCAACAGGGCAAAAGGCAATAACCGGCAAACCGCAAAAACCAACCCCAACACCCGCGCCTGGGTACGGTAGAATAAAACCGAACACCCAAACCCCCAATAGAACACACATACGGGGGGCGGTAAAAAAATAGAACACCCATTCGACACCCAAACCTGGGCGCAGTGTCAATCTCCCCCCGCTGGAATTTACCGGGCATCGCGCGCGCGATTATAACATTTGAGGTCTTTTCAATGAATATTTGGCGTATTGGCATGGTGAAGACCGTGCAAGAATCCATTGCCGCCGCTGTGGATGACGGCATTATTAAGAACGCGGATAGCGCTAAGTGTGCGCTCGCTTTGAAGTATGCCGCCGCGCTGGATGAAGCCTACGATTTGTACAATAGCGACGGCGGCGACTTTGACCTATTGCTAAAGACTCTGAATATTGCGGGCCCGAACCTCAACAAGGCGCTAGACTCGCTGGGTTGCGCCCCGTATTCGCGTAAGGACATGCAGGCGCAGGCGACCGAAACCGACCGACTCGACGAGTTGGTGGAGAAGCGGGGCAAGGAAGACCCGGCGCTAGTTGCCCGTATCATGGCAGAGATTGAAGGTGCGGATGAGTAGCGATTATTCCAAGCTCAAGGGGCGGGCGGTTCCGCGTTTGTGGACGCGCCCGCTACGTGAACTTACGCCGCTAACAACTTTCGGGTTCGAGGCTATCCAATTCGCAGAGCGTGATCTGGGTTTACAGCTGCACCCGTGGCAGAAATGGTTTCTACTCCATTCGCTAGAGCTGGAGCCGGGCTATGAGACGGGCGACCCGTATCCTAAGCTCCGTTATAAGACCGTGGTGCTGTTGGTTTCTCGACAGAACGGAAAGTCATTCATTCTTAGCGCGCGTTTGCTGTGGCGTATGTTCATGTGGAAACAACGCCCTGGCCTGGACGCGCCGCTAATCCTCGGCACGGCTCATAAGCTTTCTCTTGCTGAGGAGATTCTAGACGCGGCGCACCGCACCGTATCACTGTCTGAGATGCACGAGCGCCTAGCGCAAAAATCTAACGTGAACGGTAATAAATTCTTCAAGCTGGATAACGGCGCGCGGTGGAAGTGTGAGGCGGCATCAGATGACGGCGGGCGCGGCCTGTCGGTAACCGATTTGGCGTTCGATGAGCTTCGTCAGCAAAAGGATTGGAGCGCCTGGGCCGCTATGACGAATACGACTAACGCTATTTGGTCTAGCCAGGTAATCGCCGTGTCTAATGCCGGTGAAGCGAAAAGCGAGGTGTTGCGCTCGCTGAGGTCTAAAGCTCTTGAAGAGATAGAGGCGCGGGCGGCGGCAGAGAAACGCGGTGAAGAGTACGCGCCGGTTGATTCGTCGCTGGGTTTGTTCGAGTGGAGCGCTCCGGATGATTGCGATATTTGGGACACGGCGGGGTGGTGCCAGGCTAACCCGTCGCTTGGTTATCCGAACGCGATTACGGGCGACACGCTCGCATCGAAGGCCGCGCTAGTCGGTGAACCCGGCGCGGGTCTACCCGAGCACAAATTTAGGACTGAGAATCTTTGCCAGTGGGTGAATGTCACTTCCGATTCGCTGTTTAGCTCCGAGGAGTTGGAGGCGTGTCTAGATCCTGATTCTATGATTGCACCGGATAGCCCGGTGTATCTGTCGGTGGATGTTTCGCGCGATAGGAAGATGACTAGCCTCTCTATTGCCGGTTTCCGTGATGATGGAAAACCCCATGTAGAGTTCGTGACTCAACGCGCGTTCACTGAGTGGGTGCCTGAGTTCTTGGCTAATGGCCTTGCGTTCAAGCCCGCCGCCGTAATCATGCAGGGGCGCGGCTGCGCCGCGTCGTCGCTAATCCCGTTTATCGAGCAGGCGGGAACGCCGGTTATCCGGTGCGAGGGCGCAGACCTCCCTAATGCCTACGGCCTGTTTTATGACCGGGTGATGGAGAAGTCGGTTAGCTGGATTAAGCAGGAAACGCTGGTAGGCGCGCTCTCTGAGATTCGCACCAAATCGACCGGCGACGCATTTTTGTTCAATCGCGAAAAATCCCCGGTTGATATTGCCCCGGCGTGTGCCGCCGCTTTCGCCCTATGGGGGTTGCTGAATGGTGTTGCAGGGGCGAAAAAAGAAAGTGCGTATAATGAAAAAGAAATGTGGTATGAGAATGAAGATGAAGGGGGTAAATGGTGGTAGCGCCGGGAATTTCTAATATCGGGCATATTATCGTTGATGCGTTCCGCTCGCGTACCCCGCGTACAGCGGCGGCATGGGACGGGCGACCGGTTGATATTTTCGTGAACGGCGGCGCGGGCTCCGACAACATTTCTCCCGAAAATGCTTCACTAGAAAGCCTGTACCGTTATCAGCCTCATCTACGCGCGGCTATCGATTTTCTGGCCTCCAACGTTGCGCAGCTGTCGGTACATTCTTTTGTGCGCGGCGAGAACGGCGCACGTGAGCGCGAGACCAGTTCTCTTGTACATAAGCGGCTTTCGGTAGCACCGAACGAGTACATGACCGGGTATGAGCTTTTCTACGCGCTGGTTGCTGATTTGGCGTTGTATAACCGCGCGTATTGGTTTTTCGCGCCGGGCGGCTCGGGTGACATGGAGATTCACCCGTTCCCGGCTGGCTGGGTTTCCCCTGTTTTCTCGGATTTCTCGACCGTCGATTTCTACAAGATCCAGATTCCCGGTAATAGCGAGACGCTGAAAATCTCCGCTGATAATTGCATCGCATTTAACGGGTGGAGCCCGGGCCTAACGTCCCCGTCGTCACTGGTTGATTCTCTCCGCCTGGTGCTGGAAGAGAATTACCATTCGCGTAAATACCGCGTTCAGTTTTGGCGCAAGAGCGGCCGCGTAGGTACCTATTTAGCGCGTCCCGTGAACGCTCCCGAGTGGGATAACTCGGCGCGCCGCCGTTTCTATGCCATGTGGGAAGACTTCACTTCAGACCACGGGCCGCGCGCTGGTTCGACTCCGCTTCTAGAAGATGGAATCGAAATCAAGAGCAACGCATTTAAGAGCGCAGATGAAGAATGGGCCGAGTCGGTGCGCCTGTCGTTGCAGACCGTCGCGCAGGTGTACCAGATCCCGCCGGGGATGCTCGGGGCTTCCAACTCGGAAACCTACAGCTCACTGCGTGAACGTAACAAGATGTTGTTTAAGAACACGCTTGGCCCGCGTATCCGTTTCATCGAAGACCGTATCAATGCGTTTGTTTTGCCGCTCCTCGGCGCAGACCCCGCTACTCAGTTCGTGGAATTCAATACGGAGGGGATGCTCCGCGGTGACTTCGAGACGCAGGCGGCGGTTATGTCCACGGCAACCGGCGGCCCCTGGATGACTCGCAATGAATCCCGCGCGATCATGAATCTCCCGCGTATTGAGTCCCCGGCGGCAGATGAGCTCATCACCCCGCTAAATGTGGTAGTGGGTGGGCAGACTAGCCCGCAGGACGGCGGCACCGCGTACCAGGGTGGCGGGAAAAACCGAACGGTCATTCTGAAATTCTTGGAGCGGTGCGACCGCATCAAGACCGCGCGCGGGATTGACTCCATGCCGTGGGATAGGCTCACCCGTGAGCTGACAGATGACCTAGACGGTAACGCAGAATTTGCTAAGGGCATTACCGACGCGCTCACTAAAATGCAAGGCGGCGCGTTCGTGGACATGATTACTGCATTTGAAGGAGAAAACGAATGACCGTTCAGTTTAAGGACGCTACTGGCTTCAAGGAAACCGAGGAAGGCAGCGGCATCTTTGAGGGCTACGCCTCTGTTTTTGGCAACGTCGATAGCTACGGCGACAAGGTAATGCCCGGCGCTTTCACTAAGTCGCTGGCTAAGAGCTTCCCGAATGACGGCGCGGGTATCCCGTGCTATTGGTCTCACCGCATGGATGACCCGGAATTTATCCTAGGAAAGACCATTAGCGCGGTTGAGGATGACCACGGGCTCAAGGTTCGCGTTAGCCTGGATCTGGATAACCCCAAGGCGGCGGCCGCGTATCGCGCTTTGAAGGCGGGCGCTGTGAATCAAATGTCATTCGCCTATGAGGTGCTGGACTCGCATTTTATCCCCGAGAAGGGGGCAAAGTTCGGCGGCGTGAACGAGCTCCGAGAATTGAATATTTTTGAAGTGTCGGTAGTGCAGATTGGTGCCAACACCGCTACTAGCATCGACATGGTAAAATCAGCAATGAAGAACGACGATTCGGTTTCTATTTCTACCCCCAGCGCTATCGAGCAGCTGGAAGAAGCCGTAGAAATTCTTCGCGAGATTATTGATTCCGCTAAGGCTGACAGTAGTGATGAGGAATCGGGTAGCGAGAGCAATTCAGAGGAGCCGGAAACGGCCAATGAAGAGGCGCCCGCCCCGGTCAAGTCGTGTACGCTCTCAGACTCAGAGCGCGAATATTTCAAGAACATTTTCAAGAAGTAAAGGAGTGGATATGTCCGAGACTAAGACTATTCACGAGCGCCTGGAAGAGGCACGAGTCAAGGGCGCGGCAGAGCTGGAAGCCGTAGAACGCGGCGAAGGCGACGTGACCAAGCTTAAGGCAATTAGCGAGGAAGTGACCGAGCTGGAAGCAACTATTAAGGCGGCAGACGAGGCCCGCGCAATGTTTAAGAGCATGGGTACCGCGCGCGAGGCTGTCAAGAGCGCAGAGGTTGAGACCCCCGCCCCGGCTGGTTCGCTGGGTGAACAGGTTGCCGCCGCTTTCATGAAGAGCGGCGCACTGGGTGCGCTGGGTGCACAGCGTGAGCACACCCGCGCAGAGTTCTACGCATCGAAGGCGCCGGGCGACCCGACCACCACCACTAACGCGGTTACCGGTACCGGTCTGTCTACCGTGCTTACCGACGTTGATAAGAACGTCGTTACCCCGTATCACCTCCCCCTGTCGGTATCTTCGTGGCTGTCCAAGGGCACCGTGTCCGGCAATTCGGTTAGCTACTTCGTGGCTAATGAATGGACTTCTTCGAGTGGCCGCCCCGGTGTTGTCGGTGAGAATGGTAAGAAGCCCGGCGCAACCGCGCCCGCGTTCGATACCAAGACTGTCCCCCTCCGCAAGATTGCGGGCTGGGTGTGCCTGTCTGATGAAATGGCAGAAGATGCCGATTTCCTCGCATCGGTCATCAATGAACAGCTTCTCTACGAGCTGGCACGTGCTGAGGAAGAGCAGATTATTTCTGGCACCGGTACCGGTAACGACCTGACTGGTATTCTGACTACTGCCGGTATTTTCTCCGAGACTATGGCCTCTGCAAAGGCTACCGATGTTCTGGAGTCCATCTACAAGATGAAGACTCAGATTAAGACCGCTTCCGGTCTGGACGCGGACGCGATCATTATTAACCCGGCTGATATTGCTACTCTCCGCCTGGCTAAGGATGAGAACGGCCAGTACTTCTTTGGTGGTGCTGGCTACGGCATGTACGGTAACGGTGCATACGAGCCGGAGACCCGTATTTGGGGTATCCCGGTCATCGTCTCGAACGCTGTACCGGCTAAGACCGTGCTCATCGGTAACTCGACCGGTGCGACCGTCTACCGTAAGGGCGGCGTTCGTGTCGAGGTATCGAACAACGTAAACGACGACTTCCTCTACAACCGTTTCCGTACCCTGGCAGAGGAACGCGTTACCCTGGCTGTGAAGCAGCCGAAGGCGTTCGGTAAGATTATCCTTAAGTAAAACAGTTATTCCTTTTGAGAGGGGGAAATGTGCGCTACCCGTCGCTACACAATAATATTCCGGTGAATCTTGATGAAGTCGCCGGGGAAATGGTGCGCGGCTATTGCGGTTGGCATGTTTCCCCCTCGCTTGAGGAAACGTTTACGCTGGACGGTACCGGCGGGAACCGTTTCCATTTGCCGAGTAACCATGTCGAGAATGTCCATTCTGTTACGCTGGACGGCGTACCCGTGAACGATTATTCGTTTTCAACGGATGGTTGGGTACAGCTCCCGCCGGGCGTGGTTACCCCGCGTAAGCCGGGCGCTGTGGTTGTGACCGCGCGGCATGGCTGGGATTACGTGCCCGCCGTGCAGTCTGTCATCAAGAGCGTTCGGCAGCGCTTGGAGATGGACGCGGGCAATATCACGAGCCAACGCGCCGGTACTCAGTACGTGGCCTATGGTTCGCGTGATGGGGAGTCTACCGGCGGTTATCTCTTGCAGACCGAGCGCGCGGCGCTCGCACCGTACCGGCTGGATCAGGTGATTTAGCGATGCTTTCACTGGCTAGGTATAGCACCCCGGCGGTTCTGATTCGCCGCCGTTCCGGTAAGGATGCGCGCGGCTTCCAGACGGTGACCGAGACACGCGAAAACATCACGGCGTTTATGGACGCTCCGACGGTTTCCGAGGAGTCACCGGCTGGTAAGGCTGGTACACCGGACGTTCTGGAGCATGTGCTCTATCTTGAGCCGGGTACGCGGGTTAGCGCCCGTGACCGGGTGGAAATAGAAGACTCGTTCTTTGAGGTTATCGGCGTGGCACCGCCTATCAAGAACATTTTCACCGGCGCGGTGTTCCACACTGAATGTAAGGTTAGGCGGGTAGAGGCATGACGCGCGATAAGCTGGTTTTCAACGAGAAGGCTTTGAAGGCGCTTCGTAAAGACCCCGCCGTTATCCGTGACCTAGAGCGGCGGGCGCGGCGTATTGCCGCCGCCGCCGGGGGCGAAAAGATGGGCTACAAGGTGACCATTTTGGAGCTGGAAGACCCGCGCGGCGCTGTCTCTGTCATGGCGACCGGACACGCGGCAGCCCATAATCGTAAGCACAATTCACTCATGAGGGCTATTGATGCAGGACGCTAAAATCTGGCGTGTAGATTCGCCGGTCACCGCGTGCTACCGCTATTTCTCCGGTCTGAATCTTAGCGCGACTATCGCGCGTGATGAGGAGCCGCCCGGCTGGGATGGGTCTACCCCGCTAGTGCTGATTCGAGACGGCGGCGGCAATAGCCAGGAATTTAACCTACGGCGTGGCCGCGTGACTATCGACGTTAGGCATCCTGAACCGGGCGGGGCATACGATTTAGCGGAAAAAATTCATGAGCTTTTCTGCCTCTGGGTTTTCACCAATGCGCCGGTTATTTTTGATCCGCATAATGTCGATTCACCGGCATATAATCCGGCCGATTCGCCCCGCGTGCCCGCTTATACTTTTACCGTGGAAATTGCGGTAAAATCCGAGAATACTATTAGCACTAATGTTTAGTGTTTAAATGTTTGGAGATTAAATTATGGCTCTTGATGCTACCTTTGTTGCTAAGCCGGTAAATGTCACCGGCGGTATTAAGGTTGCGCCTATCGGCACCGCTACCCCTACTGATCCGACCTCTGTTCTGAACGCGGCTTTTAAGGAGCTGGGTTATGTCAATGAGGACGGTCTTAAGCTGTCTCATGACGCATCGGACGATAAGATTAAGGTTTGGGGCGGTGTTACTATCCGCACTATCCGTTCTGACTATTCGGCAACTATTACCGGCACGCTTCTTTCTACGCTTGATATTGACGTGCTTAAGAATGTTTTCGGTGATAGCCTGGTAACGCAGAAGTCCGGTTTTATCTCGATTAAGCACGCGGCAGATATTGCACCGGAAAAGGTTTATATCATCGAGACTAAGGACGCTTCCAGCGGCGGCCGTAAGCGCTACGTTGTGCCCAAGGGCCAGATTACTGTTTCCGGTGACGTGAACCTCTCACACAAGGAAATTACCGGCTTTGAGGTGACCATCGAAGCGCTGGCAGATAAGGATGGCGTTTGCTACTACGAATTTGTAGAAACCACCCCGTCTAGCCCGGTTGCCGCCGGTGTTGTAGGCGGCTAATCGCCTTTATTTTTCCCCGCCCGCCCTTTTTTGTTCTGATTTTCGGGGCGGGCGCGGGGATACCCTTTTTTGAAAATCAGACATTCACAGATTGGAGAAAATCGAACATGGCAACCACTAAGGCAACCGCAAGCCGCGCAGCTAAGGGTAAGAAGCGCGTCCGCAAGTACGAGAAGACCTACCGCTACCGTACTTTTGAATCTTCTATTTTTGAGGGTGAGTTTAAGCTTCCCGAATTTAAGCAGATGCCCACTGAATATGGCTTGCTTGTCCGTGTCGGTGATATGAACGGTCTTTATGATTGGCTGGCAGAGGTAGGCGTTAGCGCTGAGGATATTGATGCTATTAAGTCGCTGGATTCTGAAGAGCTTGAAACTTTCTTCGAGGAATGGAATAGCGGCGAACTGGGAAAGTAATAGCCTGTCTCAACTCATTCGCCGAATATGAAGACGAGGTACGCGCCCGCCTTCTAGAACTTGGTTTGAATTGGGACGGGAAACGCACGGGTAAAAACAATTGGGCTAATATTCACGCGGCCATTAAAACAGCGCCGCCCGGCTCCCCTCTGCATATTGCGCAGGATCCCGATAATTGGGTTTGGGGTATGCCGTATTATGGCGAATTGGTGAATATTTTTGACCTTTTGAGCATGGGCAACGCGCAACGTACATTTGACCAAAAACAGGTCGATAAATGGACGCGCCGCCCGCGCCCCGGCGACACTAACAATAACGAGGAAATCATTACCGGCGACGTAATGACTCCCGAAGAGTATAACGAGCTTTTTAATTCTGGGAATTAAATAGCGTATTTCATCTGGAGGGTGGAAGTCTTTGGCTGCAATTGAACTAGCAACTAACTATGTGACGCTTGCGGTGGAGACTTCCACCCTTTCTAAGCAGGTTTCCAAGGCTCTGGCTAATGTCGGCTCCATTGGCACCCGTGCCGGTCGTGAAATTGGCGACGGCATGGCTAAGGGCTTCGAGCAGACTAAAAACATTGACGTTGAAGGTCTACGCGCGAAGGTCGAGAGCGCAGACCGTGCCCTAGCACAGAGCGCGGATGTCATGGCACGCAAGCGCGCGGCCGCCGCGTCTACCATCGAGCAGGCGCAGGCGCGCCTTAACGCCGCTATGTCCAAGACGGAGGCCGCTAATAGCCGTCTGGAGGCCGCTGAGAGTAAGCTAAGCGCGCTCCGGTCTAGCGGCGCGTCGGTGGACGCTATCGCACGCGCAGAGGCCGCCGTGTCGAGCGCCCGCGCAGGCGTGCAGACGGCAACCGCCGGTACTGTGGGGGCCGAGCAGCGCCTGGTTTCTGCGCGTCAGAATTACACGTCGATTTCTCGTAATGCGGTGGCGCAGACTACGGCGCACGCGCAGGCTTTGAAGTCCGCTAAGGCCAATTTGCAGGAGGCTGAGGCGGCGACCGGCGCGCTTGGTGGTGCGACCGAGAAGGCAACCGGGCGTTTCGCCGGTTTCCGTAACGCGTTCGCGAAGTCGTTTAGCGGTCTGCGCGGTACCGTCGATAAGAACATGCAGGATGCCTTTAGCGGTGTAGCGGCGCAGGCTGAGCACGCCGGGCGTGAGAGTAGCGGACGGTTTAAGAGTGCTTTCACTGGCACGATTGCCGCCGCCGGTGGGCTCTTTGCGGGCGTGGGTATTTTCAACGCGGGCAAGGACGCGATTTTTAAGGCGGGCGACCTTGAGCAGTCCGTAGGCGCTGTGGACGCAGTATTTAAGGACAGCGCGGGTAAGATGCACGATTATGCCGCCGCCGCCTCGAATACTGTCGGCATCTCCGAAAACGCCTATAACGAGTTGGCTTCCGTGCTGGGTGCCTCTCTGAAAAATGGTGGCACGAGCATCGACGAGCTGGGCGATAAGACGAATAGCCTTATTGGCCTTGGTGCTGATTTGGCGTCCCTGTACGGTGGCACGACTAAGGACGCTATCGACGCTATTTCGTCGGCGCTTCGTGGTGAAATGGACCCTATCGAGCGATACGGCATTTCTCTGAATGATGCCGCCTTGACCGCTAAGGGTCTAGAAATGGGCATCCAGAAGACCGGCGGCGCGTTCACGACCCAGCAGAAACAGCTAATTACGCAGGCTCTCCTTTTTGACCAGTCTAAGGACGCGCAGGGCAATTTCGCGAAAGAGTCCGATACGTTCGCGCATAAGATGCAGGTTGCTAACGCCAAAATGGAGGATATGGGCACCAAAATTGGTGGTGTCGTCCTCCCGGTCATTACGAACCTTATGGATGTTTTCGGGAAGGGTCTTAGCCCTATTCTCGATGAGGTGGCCGGCGGTTTTAAGGCCTTTGGCGCGTCTTTCCAGGCGGCAGACGGTGATATTACGAGCGCCGGTTTTCCTGGGTTTATGGAAGCCGCCGGTTTTATCGTCCGTAAGCTCTGGGATACCATTAAGGATGTTTTTCAAACACACATTATTCCCCTTTTTCAGGATGTGCTAAAGCCCACTCTTGATAATGTAGGCCGTGCTTTTGTGGATTTCTTTAAGGGCCTTTATGGGCTTTCTGATGATGACGGCCCGGCCTCTTTTTTCCATACGCTCGGTGATTCCGTGCGCGATATTGGTAAATGGATTGGCGAAAATGTTGGCCTGTGGGGGCCGTTTGCCGCCGGTATTGCCCTGGTTGCGGGCGCATGGACCGGTTACCAGAAGGCTGTTACGCTGGTTAAGGTTGCGCAGGAGGCGCTAAATGCTGTTTCCTCTGCGTTCTCCAAGAGCAACGTTATTCTGGTGGTTGTTGGCCTTATTGTTGGTGGCCTTATTCTTGCGTACAATAAAATTGGATGGTTTAAGGATTTTGTCGATAATTCTATTAAAATTATTGGCGATATTTTTGTTTGGCTTTATGAAAATGCTGTGAAGCCCGCTTTTGAGTGGATTAAGGGCGCTATCGAAAACGTTGTTACGTGGTGGAATAATTCATTTGTTCCCGCGTTTAATGACGGCGTGAAAATCGTTGGCGACATTTTCAATTGGCTGTACGAGAATGTTATTAAGCCTGTTTTTGATGGTTTTAAGGCCGTTATTGATGGTGTTGTGCAGTGGTGGAACACGTCGTTTGTCCCGGCATTTAATGATGGCGTGAAGATTGTCGGCGACATCTTTAACTGGCTTTACAATAATATTATTCTTCCGGTCTGGACTGGCATTAAGACCGCTATTGTAGTCGCTATCGCTATTGTCATGACCGTTTTTGATGGTCTTAAGGCGATTGTCGAGAATGTCATCGCCCCGGTCTTCACGTGGTTCTACGAGAATATTATTATTCCTGTCTGGAATGGCATTAAGGATATCATTTCTGGTTTCCTGGACTGGTTTAATGGTGCCTTGGTTCCTATTGTCCAGAATGTTATTAATATTATTGGTGACATTTTTAATTGGCTGTGGAATAACGTCGTTACTCCCGTTTGGAATGGTATTAGGGGCGTTATTGATGGTGTTGTCCAGTGGTTTAATAATGTTGTTGCGCCTCTATTCCAGACTGCATCGAATATTATTGGCGATATCTTTAATTGGCTGTGGAATAATATTGTCACCCCTGTCTGGAACGGAATTAAGGGCGCTATTGATGTTGTTGTGCAATGGTATAACAATGTTGTCGCGCCGCTGATTAAGACTGTTACGGACATTATCGGCTCTGTTTTCCAATGGCTTCTCGATAATGTTGTCCGCCCCGTCTGGGATGGTATTCAGAACGTCATTAGGGCATTTACTGACTTTTTCAACGGCGTTATTTACCCGGCAATTAAGGGAACTATCGACGTTATCGGTTCTGTATTCCGCTGGTTGCTTGATAATGTCGTCCGCCCGGTCTGGGACGGTATTCTAGGCGTTATTCGCGGTGTCTGGGAAAACGGAATTAAGCCGGTTTTCGACACGCTAACGAATTTCGTGTCTCATACTATTCCCGATGCGTTCCGCAATGCTGTCGATGCGGTAGGTCAGTTCTGGAACGGCCTCGTTGATGTTGTGAAGAAACCGGTTAAGTGGGTTTTGCAGACTGTTGTTAATGATGGTTTCATCAAGAATTTCAACAACCTGGCCGGCACTTTTAACATCGGCAAAATTCCCGAAATTGATTTGTCGGGCTGGGCTACTGGTGGCTACACCGGGCGCGGCGGCAAGTACGAGCCTGCCGGTATTGTCCACCGTGACGAGTTCGTGATTAGGAAGGAAGCGCGGCAGCGTTTCGAGCGGGAAAACCCCGGCGTGCTGGACCATCTGAACCGCACGGGTGAGCTACCGGCTGCGGCTCTGGTTGGTGCTGGTGCCCCGCGTGTCGGTGAATCCTACGCGGCCCCGTTTGGGGTGCGTGATTCGTCGGTGCCTAGCTTCGATCGCGGCGGTATTCTGTCTAGCGCGGTTGAGATTGGTGCTAACGTGGTTGGTGCTGTGAATTCTGCGTTTGATGCTGGCGTTAGTGCGGTGCGTGAGCTTGCGGGTACGGCGGCGGGTAAGGTTCTGGATGTGGCGATTGCCCCGGCTAAGGGCCTTATCGCTGGCATCTCTGGGCTTTTCCCGGGCTATGCCGGTGAGGTCATGAAGGGCGGCGGTAACGCCATTCTGGACGGTGCCCGCGATTGGGTGGTGAACACTCTTAAGGGAAAGGATGAGCACGGTAACGACGCGGCGAGCGCGCACGCTGTGGCCCCGTCCGGCGGCGGTGTTATGCGTTGGCGTGACACGGTGGTTCAAGCTCTTGGCATTGCTGGGCTTCCCGCTACGGATGCCTACGTAAACGCGTGGTTGAGTCAGATTCAGAGTGAATCTAACGGCGACCCCAACGTTACGCAGTCCGGTTACGTGGACATTAACACGATTACCGGCGACCTCGCTATGGGCCTTGTCCAGGTCATCGGCTCGACGTTCGCAGCGTTCCGTGACCCGTCGCTACCGAATAACCGCCTTGACCCGCTGGCTAACTTGGTTGCCGGTATGCGCTATGCCTCGGCTCGTTACGGTGTCGGTGGTCAGCTGGGCGTTATCGGTCATGGTCACGGCTATGCGTCCGGTGGCTTGGTGAATGGGAGCACGGCGTTTAAAAACGCGATCATTCCTTCTATTTACGACCGAGGCGGTAAGATTAGTAAGGGCGTGCAGGTGATTGACCATCGCCGCGCGACTCCTGATTATGTGCTCACTGATTCGCAGTGGCGAGCCATGTACAGCATCGCGAATAACACCGCGACGAGCACGACTAACGCCGGTATCACTATCGGAAACGTCTATGGTTTGGACGCTGTGGACGTGGCAGAGGAGATTATGAAGCGGAAGCGTCGAGAGGAGCTACTGAGTGCCTGACATGAGCAAACCCGCCCCTAGGCTGTATTTGCACGCGGGCGGTCTGGACGGTGAGGTTTTCGACTTCTCTTCGGTCTCCACTAGTGCGTTTACGGCGCTTGAGGGCCTGGACGGTTTCGGTATTCCTGAACCTGAGTGGAAGACGGTCCCGCGTAGTGGGGGCGGCGGTAGCTATGTGCGTTCGCTTCGTTTGAAAGAGCGTGAGCTTTTTATCCCGCTCATGATTTGGGGTGAATCACAGGCGGAATGTCTGGCTAATTGGGATGCTCTTGTGTCCGCTCTGAATCCCCGGGTTGGTGAATCTTCGGTGTTGGAGGTTCGCCGCGCGGGGGTGCCGCCGCGCTTCATCAATGTCGTGTATAAGTCTGGTCTTGGTGGTAATTTCGGCAATGATTTTAGGGGCTGGCATTATAAGGTAGGGCTAACTCTCGTTGCTTATGACCCGTATTTCTGGGAGCTTGACACGGCGATTAGCTGGAATGTGCGAGGCGAGTACAAGCCGTTTATTAGCGGCGGCGAAATGGTGAAGACACACAAATTCTTCCCCGTCATCTTGTCGCCGTCCGTGGTGAATGGTAGCCGTAGCTTCGAGATTATCGGTGAGGTGGATTCTGCCCCTATTTGGCGGATTACAGGCCCGGTGACCGATGTTCGGGTGGCCAACAAAGAAACCGGCGAATCATTCAGCATCACCGGGGCTATTGCCCCGGGCGAGACTGTCACGGTCGATACTACGGTGTTTGATATCTATTCACAGAATGACCGTTCGGGCGCGCTCTGGGATAGGCTGACCACGGATTCTAACCTATTCCGTCTAGGCACGGGAAGGCACACTATCGAAGTTACGGGTTCCGGTATGGACGAGCGTTCAGAAATTGCGTTGATTTACAAGCCCCGCTATGTGAAGGGAATCTAAACCGAATGTCCGTTCAGGTGTTGATGAGGGATGAGAATTACCGCCCGCGCGGTTTCCTCATCGCGTCCAAAGTTGAGATGATGCGCCGGTGGAATCGCCCGGACACATTTATTGTGAATGTTTCGGCAGAGTCGGCACAGCAGGCGACCCGCCTCCGTGAGGGGTGGGGTCTTGTCGTGCAGGACGGCGATTTTAAGGTGTCCGGTGTAATTACACAATTTTTCCGCACCGCTAAGGACAATAATCTTGAGGTTGAGGTCACGTGTACATCTGAATTGGTGTTCCTGAGTGACCGCCTGACGTATCCAGACCCGGCGCATGAGGAGACTCAGCAGGCGGCGGCGCGGTGGCGTGAACGCGGCGCACCTGAGACTCTGATTAAGAATCTTGTGTCCAAGAATCTTGGCCCCGAGGCGCTACCGGCCCGCCGGGTGCCCGGCTTTGCGGTTGCGCCCTCGCAGGGGCGCGGCGGTGATGCCTCCGTGGACACGCGCCTAAAGAATTTGCTAGATGTGGTGGAGCCTATGGCGACCGCCGGCGGTTTGCGAATGAACGTTCAGTTTTCACCCGGCGCGCTAACATTCGACACGATCCCTACGCGTAATCTGTCCCGCCGCGTGCGCCTTTCCTGGGTGTCCGGTGAAGTTATCGGCTGGGAGATGACCGACCGCGCCCCGTCCGTGACTGCCGTTATTGTCGGTGGACAGGGCGAGGGTGTGGACAGGCGGCTAGACGCTAGGCAGCGTCTCGATTCGTGGCGGCGGCGCATCGAGATTTTTAAAGACCGCAGGGATACGGACGATGCGGGCGCGCTAGAGAAGACCGCTAACGAGGAGCTGGATAAGGGCATCTCAGAGCGCATCATGAAGGTGACCGTACAGGAATCAGATACCCGAAAATTCGGTGTAGCGTTTGATGTTGGAGACACTATCACCCTTGATGTGGCCCCGAACGTGGCCCCTTATGATTCTCGCATTGTAGAGGCTAAAATTATGTGGAGTGACGATACGCGCACGGTGGAGCTGACCGCCGGGGCGCTAGATTTGACGCTCTCACAAGAGCGAATCGAGCGGCTGCGCCGTGAAATTGCGCAGCTGACAACCATTTAAAGGAGGGCGAAATATGGGTGATGTGCGAACCGTAACCAATGTTACGGCGGCTGAAGAATCTTTCCCTGTGGTGAACAAGCCGCTAACCGGCGAACAGTGGTCGAGCGTGACCACCGCGTTCGGTAACGGCACTATCGACGAAGGCACCGGCGACTACCGTATTACGCTGGATAACGCGTCTAACACCGTGGTGGTTGATCCGCCGTTCCAAGGCGGGTTTGCTCACGCGACGGTAGGCGGCTATTACCACCGTGTTTACCGACGTGTTTCTTTGCCGTGCCCGCCGGTCACCACCACCACAACCTATGTGCTGGCTATTGTGCTTGACCCGCTCCGACAGGCGACCGAGCCGGTCAAGCTGGAGCTTTTCAAGGCTCCGATTATTTATTCTGGTGGCCGTAAGTTTGTGGTGCTTGCTGAGATTACGCGCCGCCCTAATGAGCTTCTTTCGCAGGCGACACTCAGGATGAAGAAGCCGAGTGTTGCCCCTACGATTACGGTCCAGAGTGTGGAGGGCCTGCCCGAGGCAAAGTCCCAGCCTTTCGGTACTATGGCATACGTTAATAGTGACCGTTCGCTCTATCGCCGCTCCGCTGTCGGTGGGTCTGGTGATGTTTGGGCGCGTGTTCTGGGTTCCAAGCAGACCCCGATTTCAGGTATGCCCGGGTGGGCGCTGTCGCCTAATTCGCCGAATAACGCGGGCATTGTGACGACCCCCATTAGTGAAGGTTTCTTGTGTCAGTTTAGCGGTGTGTTCCGCCGCGCGGCGTTCGATTACACTGTGACCTGGGAATGGTCTAAGCTAGGCGCTTTCATCCCGGATGCTTTGCGCACTAAGACTTTTCATGAAACGATTTTCCCGGCTTTTTGGAATACTAAGGCGGCAGGCATTTTCCCGCTGGTGTGCCGTATCCAATTTATGACCGGCGAAATTCATGTCCGAGCTAACAATAGCACCCCGATTCCTTTCGAGCTCGGCGGTGAGCTGCATATCCCGGCGGTCTCGTGGGTTGCGGACAAATCAAATATCATTGATTGGTAGTGATTGAGCATGGCTAAAATTACAGCGCGTTTCAGCACGCCGGGCGGTAAGCCTTACCGTGGCCGCGTGGTTTTTTCCCCGCTGGCAGACGTGGTTCTAGGCGCGCGGGGTGACCGTGTAAATATCCTGGTTGGTGACTTCGAGGCACCGCTAGACTCTAGTGGCTTCTTCTCGATTGACCTGCCCCCGGGCGAGTACATGGCTAAATTCAAGATTGATAATGCGGATAGCGGGCAGGTGGGAAAGATTCGGGACGTACTAATCACGGTGAAGAATGATTCGACACTAGCCGATTTGATCGCGCCGCCCGCCGCGCCGCCCGCCGGGGCTATCCGAGTAAATGAGCAAGACCTAGCGCATGGAGTGATTGCATAAATGGCACGATATGGCGATATTGTCCTAGTGACACTGAATGAAAATAACGAGCTGGAGGGCGACGCGCTAAAGCACGTCGAGCGTGTGGCAGAGCGTGCCGCCGCTACCGCCGCCGCTTCTAAGCTGGACGCTACCGCGTTCGCTGATTATGTGGCGCAGGCGCAGGCGCGCGGGGTGACCGCGCCGGTCGAGAATCGGAGCGCGTCTCTGAACGCTGTCACTGAATTTAATGCAGACCCCACGGGTTCGGTGGATTCTACGGCGGCGATTAACCGCGCTATCCAGCAGGCGGCAGATAAGGGCGGTGGCACCGTGCATCTCCCGGCTGGTAGCTATAAGGTGTCCTACCCCTTTATCGAGCTGTTGGGTTCGGTGCATTTGCAGGGCGCGGGTCGAGAGTCCACCACTCTGTTTGTGGATACCGCCGTGCCGGTTCCAGTGAAGACCGCCGTTATTCATGCTGGCAATTATGACGAGCCGCGCCGGGGCACCGGCAATATCCTCATGGGTGTTAGCGACCTTTTCATCAAGGCAGAGTACCCGCTCCGTGAGCACACTAGCAACATTCCCGCTAATGTCGGTGGTATCGTATTTCACACCGAACTAGGGGTGAATCCGCATGAGCCGGACGGGGCGCACCGCATCGAGAATGTGATTATCTGGGATATGGCGTTTGGTATCGCGCTATTTGGTCTGGATGACCAGGCGTGCCAGGTGCGTAATGTTCGTGTGCGCCGTACCCGTGAATTTGGTGTATGCGTGGGTAAGCCGCTGGAGCACCCGCGCGCTAAGGTGGACGGCAAGCGCGAGACCGGCGCGGGCGACAATATCCTAGATGCGGTGGATGTGTCCGGCGCGAATATTAGCGGCGAGGGATTCGCAGGTATCGAGTGCTACACCACTAACACCACGTTCACGGCGTGCAAGAGCTGGTATAACCGCCGCTCTAACTCCGGTGTCGAGGGTGCTAAGGGTTCCATCTGGGATACCAAGGGCGCGAGCGCAGACCACCCGCACGCCGCTATCAAGAATGGTGCGGGCTTCTATGTCCACGGTGGACGCAACATCTTCACCGGTTGCACGGCGCAGGAAAACGGCGGGCACGGTTTCGCCGTGGTGGGCACCGCTAATCAGATTGTCGGTTGCCGCGCCGCGTCGAGCTCGTGGTGGGATACCTCCAACAAGGCACCGAATAGCGCGGCTGATTTTTTCATCGCTAATTGGGCGTGGGGCCTGGTCATGCTTGGAAATATTGCACAGTCTGAATATGGAGAGAAGACCGGCGCAAAGTACGGGTTCTTCTTCGAGGCATGGGGGCACGATATTACGGCGCAGGGTAATACTGCTATTGCCCAGCCTACCGCGCTAAAGACCGGACAGATGGGCAAAAATGTTAGCATTGAAGTGAATCAGGAAGCAGTGAAGGGGGCATAGTATGGCGTTGCAGTATGGCCGCGTTGTGGCTAAGTTTGCGACATTTCAGGATGGGCACACGCCCGTAGGTACCGTGGAATTTGTACCGTCTGATTGGGTGACAGAGAGCGGCATCATCCACAGCCCCGCGCCGGTCATCGGCTATGTCCGTGAGGATGGTCAGCTCTATGGCTCCGAGAAGGCATACGCTGCCGAGTCGCCCGGCGTGAAGCTTTTGGTCTCCGACCCGAGCCGCCCGGCCCGGTACACGGCGACCCCCCGCCTTTATGACCCGGCCACAGGCCTGGGAATCCCCGCCCGGTCGTTTGAGTTCGAGATTAGGGCAGGCGCGACCGGCGAGATGGTGGAAGACCCGAGCGGCGGCGTTCGCGTCATCTCATCTAATGATGGTTTGTGGACGCTGGAGGTCCCGGCGGGCGCGTCTATCGTCGCTGTCGGTGATGGTCGATACGAGGCGCGCGGCCTATCTGTGGCCGCCGGCTCTGATGGTTCGTGGGTGATTGGAAAGGAAGGCTAACTATGGCACAGGCTGAAATTCGTGGCTTGCTGGAGGACGGGCGCGCCCCGTCCGCTCTCAAGGCTGAAATTCAGGAGATGATTACCGCCGCCGCCGGTGGTGGTGTCACCACTGAGGCAGTCGCTAAGGCTCTAGGCGTGGCTATCGTGCGCAGCACTACCCGCCCGCCCGCTACCATGCACGGCGTGCCCGTTATTTGGGTGAATCCCGCGCTTGAGGGTGCACTACAGCCGGGACCGACTTTCACACTGAAGAATGGCGGCGCGATCTTGGAGATTGAAACGCCGGGCCCGGCGGGCGGTGTCGTGGGTGGCTAAGTTTGAGCTGGTTACCCGCGCAGGCGTTGAGGCAGAGGTAGCTAGGCAGACGGCGCGGTTTGAGACGCGAGAAAAGAATTTCGGGTTTAAACCGGGCGAACATTATTACTCTCCTATCACTTATACGTGGCCTGACTTTTATAATGGCGTTAATTCTAAATGGGCGAAATTCCTAGAATTTGGTAATACGCTTGGAATTGTCATTCTGAATAGGGCTAGTGGTGATTGGCTGTCTAAGCGCCCGGATAATGATTTTGCGGTCCAGGGTGCTTTAGCTCTTGGTGCTGGTGCCCGACGTGTCGCTTTCTACATTAAGACTCGTCACGGCGCAATGTTCGAGGGTATGCCGGTGTCTTATCGTGACAAGATCGCGACGAATCTAAATGTTGATTTGTCGGCTATTCTCCCTTTCACTGAGGATTTTATTATCGAGTCCGCTAAAGCGGTTAAGGACGATTATCCGGATATTCCGGTTAATATTTTTCTTGATGAGACGAATCCGTGGATTGAAATGGATTTGCAGGATAAAGTCATCGAAGCTTATGTGCGCCTTTATAGTCGGCTAAAGCGTGAGCTTGGTAATGACACGCTGATTATTATCAATCCTGGTTCTAATACACCGGCTTCTATGATGGCAGCGTGTGACGTGGTGCTGTCCTACGAGTCAAATGCGGCGAAATATCTAGACCCTGGTACTCAGTGGATTCACCCCGAGCATTATAAGGCCTTCCCGTCGTGGCGTTTCTGGCATGTGATTCATGGCGTGACGCCTGAGAACATTGACGATGTTTTCGCGAAGTGCGATAGCTTGGGCATCGGCCATTTGTATGTTACTGACCGCACTTTTAAGGTTGGAGGCGGTAGCGAGGACGAGCCCGAGGAGAATCCCTACGATAAGCCGCCTAGCGAATGGGTTGAGAATCGCGTTAAGGCGTGGATTGGTGGCACGCTCCCGTTTGAGAAGCGCCTATCAGCTTTGGAGGCAAAGATTAAGGAATTGGAGGCAAAGAGGAATGTCTAATTTTAGGGTCCCCACGCTGAATGATGCGGGCGAGTTCACGGGCGACGCGCTTAAACATATTCGCGCTGTCGCGTCCTCTGTTGCGGGGAGCGGCGGCGGTGGTTCCGCTACCGTGCGAGATACCGGGTGGCGGCGTGTCGAGTCGCCTAACCTCGCGAGTGGTTCCGTGTTTTTCCGACGTGTCGATAACCTGGTTTCTGTCACGGTTCGCGGCGGTAGTTGGGATACGGCTACTATTAAACCGGCAGCTTCCCGCGCACCCCGCGGCTCTGACTGGGGTGATCTGGGTTATCGTGCCCGCCTCGCGATTAACATTCTCCCGGGCTTCCGTGCGCTAACCCCGGTAGTGGCTCCCGTGATGACTGACGACGGCGAGTCGGTGGGTATGCTAATTATGTCGAATCCGGCGGACGGCAACCGCCTGTCATTCCGCGGCTTCCGTAACGGACAGAAACAGGATGTAGCAAACACCTATTTGCGGTTCCCCATTCTGACGTGGATTACGTCCGAGGATTGGCCTACCGAGCTACCGGGCAAACCGGCTTAGCCCCTCTTTTTGGGGTGGGTGTATCATGAAAAAGAATATTCATTCTACAGAAAGAAACACCTATGCCGCCTGATTTTTTTGCGCAAATATCAGAAAGTTTCTGGCTAATTCTACAGGCTGGAACCGCCGTAGCCGCCGGTAGCGCCGCTAAATGGCTGAAAGACTTGCAGGCTTCTAAAAAGAAGGAATCGGCAGAGCGCAAAGCTCAAGACGCCGTTATCCTGAAGAGGCTGGAGGCACTATCAAATCAGCAGCGCGAGGTAAAGACCGAGGTCAAGAATAGTCACGGAACTAATTTGCGTCATGACCTCGACATCGCCATTCAGAGCTCTCAGGAGGCGCGCGATAATTCGACGCAGGCGCTAAAAATCGTGAATCAGATCAAGGATTCGTTAGACGTGCTTACGGTCGATGTTAGGGAATCCAAGAAAGAACATTCGGATTTTCGCGAGCGCCATAATCAGAACGCGGAAGAGATTCATGACCTTAATAAGCGAGTGAACGCTCTATTTTCTGCACAGAACAAGAAGGAGAATAACCATGAGTAACAACTATGTGGACATTACCGACTGGAACGCTGGTTCTTTTTCCCCGGCGAACCGCTCGATTGACGACATTGACACTATCGTGATTCACCATTGGGGTGTTGATGGTCAGCGCTTTGATGATGTGTGCCGTTTCTTCCAGAACGGCCCCGGCACCTCTGCTCACTATGTTGTGGAAGCTGGTAAGTGTGCGCAGCTGGTCGAGTTGAAGGATATCGCGTGGCACGCGGGCGATTGGGACGCGAACGCTCGTTCTATTGGCATTGAGTGCCGCCCTGAGATGTCTGATGCGGACTTCGAGACCCTGGCACACGTGATCGCGGATATCGAGACCTATTACGGCAAGAGCTTCTACATTCACGGCCACAAGGACTACTTTAACACCGCGTGCCCGGGCCGCTGGTATGACCAGCTTGACCACCTCATCGCCCGTGTGAATGAGATTGAAGCTGGCATCGATAACGCGCCCGCTCCGCTTTCTCACGAGCAGGTGGACGAGAAGCGCGCCGCCTGGGATGAGCTCATGAAGAAGCTTGAGGAAGCTAAGGCGGCAGGTGTGGAAGTCGGTAAGTGCCTGGCACAGGTTCAGTAAATCGTTCGTTCTATTTTTGGAGGTTCATTCATGAATGAGACTCAGCGCAAGGCTATCTATGCCTTTGTGACCGCGCTTATCCCCGTGGGCATTGCGTATGGCATCGTGACTCAGGATCAGGCGGCGGTTATCGTGCCCGCTATCCTGGCTGGTCTGTCGCTTATCATGGCTTACGTGCATGTGCCCGCGCCGGGCGATAAGCAGCAGGGCGACGCGCCGGTTTCCGGTGATAGCGAGCGCCCCGGCCTGTAAGCGTGCTATAATATCGGTGTTCCTTATCAGTGTTCCAGTGATGGGATGTTGAGAGAGTATCGGTGATGCAGACCCTAGCATGTCATGGTGTGAGGTCAAGAGATACCCCCTAGCCTGTGGTTGGTGCTAGGGGGTTTCTTTTTGCCCTGGTTAGGTGAAGTCTTTCACACCGTGCTGTACAGCGAATATGTACGGTGTGAATCCATCGTAGGCCGCCCGGTAGCGCGGGTAGCGGGTGCGACACAGCATCTCTACGGTATCGCCGGTAAATTTCGTGGCAATGACACGGTACCGCGCGCCGGTCTCAGTCTCATACCAATTCACCCATTTCGAGGCGGTGAAGCCTGGGTAGCGGGCGGCTATACCGCCGCCGTAAGTGTAACCGTGTTCGGCAAGGTCACGCATTATACGCCCCCCGTCCTAGCGCCTTTTCGAGCGTGTCGAGGTCTTCCAGCAGTGAGGGTAGCTTGTACCCCTTATTGAGCTGATACCCCAAATCTAGCAGCTTCACGATTACGGTTACTTGCAGGCCGTGGGGGTTGTGTTGGGTTTTGCGGATGAACCGCGCGGCGGCTTCCAGCGCGCCGGGCGACGGGGTGGGAGCACCTTCTAGGTGCAGCTCGAGGCACCGGCGGGCTTTGCGGATATCCTCCGCGCCGCCCTTTTTCTTGCATCGCCAAACGTATTTTATGGCCGCGCCTAGGAAATAGGGCGCTTCCATAATCAAGGGTTCGAGGGCGAGACCTTGGATTTTCCCGTAGTGTGCCGGGTGTACCGGATCGTAAGCCATTAGATGCCTTCCTTCTCAAGCTCAAGAATGAGAGTGCGGGCGTTTAGCGCCTTGAGTTGTAGCAATGCCGGGTTGGTTGTGTCGGTGAGAATTGCGGTGAGCCGGTCAATCGTCGCCGCGTACGGGCTTTCATTCTTGACCGGGGCGGGCTTTGCCTTAGCCGCCTTAGCGGGCTTAGGCCCCGTCTGAACCTTATTTACCTTGAAGCGGATAGCTAGAGCCCGTACGGTGGATTCCACCGTCTCGCGCGCCTTGACACGGCCCGTAGCGCGGGTGGCATTGAGGAATTTGATAGCCTCCGCATAGGTGAACTGCCAGGCGGGGCTAGAGTATTTTGTGTTTACGTCGCCGGTAGCGTCGCCCGGGTAGGTGAATTTCTGGCCGGTGCCAGGGTGTGCGATGACGTAGGAGCGTAGGGCGGGGCCGGGTGCCTTGATGCCTGCCGCCTTGAAGAGGGTAAACGCGCGAACCCATACGTTACCAGTGTCGTCGGTGTAGAAGACGATATTTTCGCCGTTTACGGTCTCGGTGTGAATGTGTGCCATATTAGCGTTTCCTTTCGTTGTAGATTTGGGTTAGGTGGATGTGTACGCCGGGGTTGTCGCCGTATTCCTTGACCGCTTCTAGCTTGTTACATCGCGCGTCATCTTCGATAATGCCGCCGCTGGTAAGCGAGTCAAAGACCGCGCGGGTGAGCTTGTCGATATCGGGTTTTACGGCGTGTATCGGCTCTAGGTTGCCTTGGTAGAGAGCGCCGCTTTTCGGTTCGGTGAATACGAATCGTAGCGAGGCTTGGAACGCTCCGACGATTAGCGGCGCTCCGACCGCCTGACTGGTCTTGAGGTGGTGTTTTCGCATGGTTTCGCGCCACGGCTTAGTTCGTGGGTTATCCTCAACGACACGCCTACCGTAAGTGCGTTTAGAGCCTTGGGGGGCGGGTACGCCTGGTATGAATGTCTTGTAGTGCATCGGGTGGTTTTCCTTTCGACATTTACACTATAAACCTAGATGCAGGGTGGATACAAGGCTAAACACTGTGAGTATAGTCACTCTCTGGGGTTGAACCTATGCGCCCTATACGTGGTATGATTAGTAGTGCCAAGATTGCAAGTGATAACATTTTTGTTTCTCCCGCTGTTTTCTTTCGGCTTTGGGTTAAAATGCCCCTCTAGTCTACAGATTAGGGGGGTATTTTTGTGTCCAGAAACACCTAACCAATATTGCGCTACATACCAAGAGCGTATATAATATATATTGATGCTCATACCGGGCGGGGAGTTTCCTTTTGTTTGTGTTTTCTGCTTTCCCCGCCCGGTATTTCTATGCCCCGGATACTACGCCGGGGCATTTTTGCGCCCTCATATAACAAGAATTACCACCGGCCTACCCTGTGCATATTATGCACAAAAACGCCTTTTTTCATGCAAAACATACCCCCCGCAGAAGTGCACCGGGGGGGGTGCAGAAGTGCACCGGGGGGGGTGCAGAAGTGCA
>ERZ1674051.61-NODE-61-length-35418-cov-24.686763_pt1 | contig 35418 bp, 28 predicted proteins | sample MGYA00581125_ERZ1674051 | MGnify/ENA primary metagenome ERZ1674051 (study PRJEB41354, sample SAMEA4873326) | human saliva metagenome | biome: human-associated habitat [ENVO:00009003]; feature: mouth environment [ENVO:08000002]; material: saliva material... | reverse complement strand
AATACATGACTGAAGAAGGTTATGATGAAGTGATGGGTGTTCGTCCACTCCGTCGGGTAGTTGAACAACAAATCCGTGACAAAGTCACAGACTTCCACTTGGATAACTTGGATGCCAAACATCTCGAAGCAGACATGGAAGATGGTGTCCTTGTGATCAGAGAAAAAGACACAAAGAAGGAAGAAAACGCTGATAAACAAGCAGATTAAGGCGAATTAGTTTGTGAAAAATAGAGACTGCTATCATATAGCAGTCTTTATTTTTTCTTCCCACCTGGGGGAAATTATTCGCCGTATAAGGCCAAAATCCTCCTATTTGGGGCAAAAAAACATCAATAATTAGTGAAATTAATCCAATTTGAGCAAAATTATTAATAAATAAAGAAAATAAGTATATAATCTATACAAGAATAAAATTTGAGGAATGGAAGTAAGATGAGCAATACAATTGATATCTACTCAACTCCCGAATACAGAAAAGTGGAAGCCGTTGTTCAACTGATGGTTGACGGTCGCTTGACGAGCTATCGTGTCGCAACTGAAACAAACATCAGCAAAATGAGCTTGGCGACTTTGACGAAGGGAACGAGTAAAATCAAAAATATTACCTATCAAACGGCTTTGGCCTTGATTGATTGGTATGATGAGAATCACGAAAAGTATGGCATTACGATTGATTAGTCAGTAGCCCACTTTTCGTGGTTTTTTCTTTTGCATCCAAATCTGAGACTGGAGTCTGATTTTGCTTGAAGAGGATGGGAAAACTTGAAAAGACGGGCGAAATTTGATATAGTATAGCATATATGAAAATTAAAGGAGAAACATATGCAAGGCGGAAGTTTGCTAATTATGCTTATTCTGATGGTCGGTTTGATGTACTTCATGAGCCGTAGCCAAAAGAAACAGTACCAAAAACGGATGGAAAGTTTGAATAAACTTCAAAAAGGAAATGAAGTCATCACGATTGGTGGCTTGTACGGAACCATCGATGAAGTCGATACAGATCGCAAGACCGTTGTCTTGGATGTTGATGGTGTCTACCTGACCTTTGAATTGGGAGCGATCAAAACAGTTCTTCCTGTATCAGAAGGGATCTCAGCCACTGCTACAGAATCTGCTAGCTCAGATGTCGATTCAGCTATCGAAGAATAATCATCAAAGAAGAGGCAAGAGCCTCTTTTTTGGTGGGCAAATGGAATTGCGCGATGAAGGAAAGCCTTGCTCGTTCAAAATAGAGGCCACAGTCCCTATTTTATGGGTATTTATGGTATAATGAAGCGATAAATATTGAAATAGGTAGAAAAACATGTTTCGTTTTAAGAAAAAAGAAAAAATCGAGATACCTTTAGAAGTCCCGAAACACATTGGGATCATTATGGATGGCAATGGTCGCTGGGCGAAAAAGCGGATGCAACCGCGCGTCTTCGGTCATAAGGCAGGGATGGAAGCTCTCCAAGAAGTGACGATTGCGGCAAAAAATATGGGGGTTCAGGTCTTGACTGTCTATGCCTTTTCTACGGAAAACTGGACACGCCCTGAAGATGAAGTCAAGTTCATCATGCACTTGCCGGTCGAGTTTTATGATCGTTTCGTCCCCGAATTGCATCGCAACAATGTCAAGATTCAAATGATCGGTGATACCAAGAAATTACCAAAAGAAACGCTGGAGGCTTTGGAAAGAGCAGAAGCGATGACCCATCTCAATACAGGCTTGATCCTCAATTTCGCACTCAATTATGGTGGACGTGCTGAGATCACTCAGGCCGTGAAGCAGATCGCCCAAGAGGTCTTGGATGCGAAGTTCAGTCCAGAAGATATCACAGAAGAGATGATCGCAGATTCTCTCTATACTGAGAGTTTGCCACGTGTCCTAAGGGATCCGGATTTGATTATCCGTACCAGCGGAGAGATCCGTTTGAGTAATTTCCTTCCTTGGCAGGCTGCTTATAGTGAGTTGTATTTCACAGATGTGATGTGGCCAGATTTTGGAGAGGAAGCACTACGAAGTGCCATAGTAGAATATAGCCATCGCCATCGGAGATTTGGTGGTGTTTAGGAGAAGATGATGACGAAAGATTTACAAAAACGTGTGATTTTTGGAGGAATTGCCCTGCTCTTTTTCATTCCAACAGTAATGGTTGGAGGAGTGTTCTTCCAGATTGTGATTGGCTTGATCGCCATGCTAGGGGTTCATGAATTGCTCAAGATGAAGGGGCTTGAGACAGCGACTTTTGAAGGAGCGCTAGCCATGTTAGCGGCCTTCGTCCTGACTTTGCCGATCGAGGACTACCTCCCTTATCTTCCAGCAGATGGCAATATGATTGCCTATGGTCTGGTTGTCTTGATTCTCATGGGGACAACTGTTCTTGCTCAGAATTACAATTATGAAGATGTGGTCTACCCCATTGCGTCCAGCTTTTATGTTGGACTCGGCTTCCATTCCTTAGTAGATGCGCGAATTGCTGGTATTGATAAGGTTTTGTTAGCCCTCTTTATTGTCTGGGCTACAGATTCAGGTGCTTATCTGGTAGGAAGCCGGTTTGGGAAACGCAAGCTCATGCCTGCGGTTTCTCCTAATAAAACGATTGAAGGCAGTCTTGGGGGAATCTTGTCTGCAGTTGCGGTAACTGTGATCTATATGATCGTGGATCGCTCTGTGGCAGGTGGACATGGTTTTCTTGCTATGATCTTCTTTACCATCCTCTTTAGTATTGCAGGTCAGTTTGGAGATCTGGTAGAGAGTGCGATTAAACGCCACTTCGGTGTGAAAGATTCTGGGAAATTTATTCCAGGACATGGTGGTGTTCTAGACCGCTTTGATAGTTTGATTTTTGTCTTTCCCTTGATGCATTTCTTGGGCTTATTCTAAGACAGAAGTGATAGAAAGGAAACCACATATAGAACGATGCAGTTTATTGCCTTTATTGTTATTTTTGGAGTGATCGTTCTCGTTCACGAGTTTGGTCATTTCTATTTTGCAAAAAAATCGGGCATCCTGGTGCGAGAATTCTCGATCGGGATGGGTCCCAAGATCTTTGCCCATATTGGTCAAGATGGAACAGCCTATACGATTCGCATTCTACCATTAGGTGGCTATGTGCGTATGGCTGGCTGGGGTGAAGATACAACTGAGATTAAAACCGGAACGCCTGTCAGCTTGACGCTAAATGAGGCTGGCAAGGTTGTCCGGATCAATCTTTCAGGAAAGAATCTGGATCAGACAGCCCTCCCCATGAATGTTACCCAGTTTGACTTTGAAGATAAATTAGAAATCACAGGCTTGGTTCTCGATGAGACCAAGACTTATGATGTCGATCATGATGCGACCATCGTTGAGGAAGATGGGACAGAAGTGCGGATTGCGCCGAGAGATGTTCAGTATCAGAATGCCAGCATTTGGGGACGGTTGATCACCAACTTTGCGGGTCCTATGAACAACTTTATCCTCAGTATTGTCGTCTATTCACTCTTAGCCTTTATGCGCGGTGGTGCGATTGACTACTACAGCAACAATGTTCAGGTGGCACCTGATGGGGCGTTGGCTAAGGTCGGTGTCAAAAGCAATGTTCAGATCCTTCAAGTCAACAACGACACCGTTAGCAACTGGGATGAGCTGACAGATGCTGTCGAAAAAGCAACCAAGGACAGCAAGACGGCTCCTGAATTGACCCTGAAAGTCAAAACAGACGGCCAAGAAAAAGAAGTCAAAGTGAAGCCAACCAAGTCAGGGAATCGTTACTATCTGGGTGTGACAAATGGCCTCAAGACAGGATTTGTGGATAAACTGTTGTCTGGTTTTACAGATACCTGGAATACAGCGACACGGATTTTGGGAGCTTTGAAAGATATCATTTTCCACTTTAGTCTCAATAAACTGGGTGGACCGGTTGCTATCTACAATGCCAGCTCACAAGCTGCTCAATTAGGGATTCCGGCAGTCTTATCTCTTATGGCCATGCTCTCTATTAATATTGGGATCTTCAATCTAATCCCGATTCCCGCTTTGGATGGTGGGAAAATCTTGATCAATTTGATCGAGGTCGTCCGGAGAAAGCCACTGAAACAGGAAGTGGAAACCTATATGACGCTTGCAGGTGTAGCTGTAATGGTTATTTTGATGATTGCTGTCACCTGGAATGATATTATGAAATTATTTTTGAAATAGAAAAGGATATTGTCCATGAAACAAAGTAAAATGTTGATTCCAACGCTTCGCGAAATGCCAAGCGATGCCCAAGTCATTAGCCATGCTTTGATGTTGCGTGCAGGCTATGTTCGCCAAGTCTCAGCTGGTGTCTATTCTTATCTGCCACTAGCCAATCGAGTCATTGAAAAAGCAAAAGGCATCATGCGCCAAGAATTCGAAAAAATTGGAGCAGTAGAAATGCTTGCTCCAGCACTTTTGAGTGCGGATCTCTGGCGTGAATCTGGTCGTTACGAAACTTACGGGGAAGACCTCTATAAGTTGAAAAACCGTGAAGGCTCTGACTTTATCTTAGGTCCAACTCACGAAGAAACCTTTACCGCTATTGTGCGCGACTCAGTAAAATCTTACAAACAATTGCCGTTGAATCTCTACCAAATTCAACCAAAATACCGCGATGAAAAACGCCCACGGAACGGTCTTCTGCGGACCCGTGAGTTCATCATGAAAGACGGTTATAGCTTCCATGCTAACTACGATAGCTTGGATGTCACTTATGATGAATACAAGGCAGCTTATGAGCGGATCTTCACCCGCAGTGGCATCGACTACAAAGCCATCATCGGTGATGGTGGTGCCATGGGCGGAAAAGATAGCCAAGAGTTTATGGCTGTTACACCTGCTCGTACAGACTTGGACCGTTGGGTTGTTTTAGACAAATCAGTGGCTTCCTTTGATGAAATTCCAGCAGAAGTCCAAGAAGAAATCAAAGCAGAATTGCTCAAATGGATGGTCTCTGGTGAAGATACCATTGCCTATTCAAGTGAATCAACCTATGCTGCGAACTTAGAAATGGCTACTAACGAATACAAGCCAAGTAACCGTGTTGTAGCAGAAGAAGAAGTGAAACGCGTGGAAACACCAGGTGTCAAATCGATTGATGAAGTAGCTGCATTCTTGAATGTTCCAGAAGAAGCTACTATCAAGACTTTGGTTTACATCGCAGATGGTGAGCCTGTTGTTGCCCTTCTCGTAGGTAATGATCAGCTCAATGAAGTGAAGTTGAAAAACCACCTCGGCGCAGACTTCTTTGAACCTGCAACCGAAGTGGAAGTGAAAGAATTATTAGGAGCTGATTTTGGCTCTCTCGGTCCAGTTGATCTTCCTGAAAATGTTAAGATTATCGCAGACCGCAAGGTCCAAGACTGCCGTAATGCAGTAGTCGGTGCCAATGAAACAGGCTACCACTTGACTGGTGTCAACCCAGGACGTGACTTTACTGCAGAATACGTCGATATCCGTGAAGTTCGTGAAGGCGAAATCTCACCAGATGGGAAAGGGGTCTTGAACTTTGCACGTGGGATCGAAATCGGTCACATTTTCAAACTCGGTACACGCTACTCCGCTAGCATGGGAGCAGATGTCTTGGACGAAAACGGTCGTGCAGTTCCGATCATCATGGGCTGCTACGGAATCGGTGTCAGCCGTCTTCTTTCAGCCGTTATGGAGCAACATGCTCGCCTCTTTGTCAATAAGACTCCAAAAGGGGAATACCGTTACGCTTGGGGAATTAACTTCCCTAAAGAATTGGCGCCATTTGATGTGCATTTGATTCCAGTCAATGTCAAGGATGAAGCGAGCCTTGCTTTGACCGATCGGATCGAAGAAGCCTTGGTGAATAAAGGCTACGAAGTCTTGGTGGATGACCGAAATGAACGCGCTGGTGTCAAATTCAGTGATAGTGATTTGATTGGGCTTCCAATCCGTGTAACAGTTGGTAAAAAAGCAGCAGAAGGTATCGTAGAAGTGAAAATCAAAGCAACAGGAGATACCATCGAAGTTCATGCGGACAATCTCCTTGAAACCCTTTCAATCTTGAACAAATAAGAAAAAGCTTTCTGAGCTCTCACCAGTGTGGTGATGAAACTCAGGAAGCTCTATTTATTTTTCTTCTTTGAGGCCTTGATCTTTGAAATAGGTAAAGAGATCTTGAGGTTTGCCATTGAGGTATTTCTTGAACTCAGCTGTTTCTTCCTCCCCTTGATCCCCGTAGATGGAAGCAAACTCATCTTTCTTGATTTTTGAGAAGTCAGCTTGTAAGACCTTGGCATAGGATTGTTTATCTTTCGAAATTTGAATGCGGAAGCTAAGACCAGGCTTGCCATTTAAGCTTTTATAGATATCGCTATGTTCTAATTCTTCTTGGTAGATTTCCTTTAACTCGGAAAGATCCATGTCCTGCAAATCTGAGGAAATGGGTTCAAAACTAAGAAAAGTAAAAGAGACAATTTCATCTTTTTTGTAGCCGATTTGAATTTTGTTTTGGTGGTGATCGTTAAGTTCTGTGGAGAAAGTTTTGGTTCGAACGTTCTCTTCTTTTTCTTTTTTCACTTGGGAAGTGCTTTGGCTAGATGTTGTTGAAGCTTTTCCTTTTTCTGCTTGGCCCTGGCTACATGCAGTGAGGGCTAGGAGGCAGATAGAGGTCAATAATATTTTTTTCATAGAAACTCCTTATAGGTTAATGGTGTTCGATCTTGTATGAAACAAGTTTTGAACAGGTTTCATTATACCATAAAAGTTTTAAAAATGAAAAAATATACAAAAATCTTCAAAATTTGCTTTTAAAAACACCTAAAATCAACAATTTTTATCTATGTGTTGAGTTAATATAAAAGGACAGAGTGTCTTCTTTTCTTTCCATAAATAATACTAGTTGGAGACTACTGGGGCAAGGAATTCAGGAAATATATTACGATTTTATGACAAAATGTTACACATCTGTAACAAAGTTACAATATTTTATCAGTTACCCCTCTAAACTTGACATTCTGGCAATATTTCATTAAGATACTTTTAAGTAAATAATACAAAAAGGGAGCAAAAGGTAAAATATACAGTTATCTGGCATTTTACTAATTCGTACTAAAATGTATTGTTTATGAAAAAAATATAAGGGTATCAGCCCAAAAGGAGAAACACATGGCTCAAATTAAATTAACTCCAGAAGACCTACGTCAATCAGCACAACGCTATGCACAAGGTTCTCAAGACATCGATCAAATCCTTACTACTTTGACTCATGAACAACAAGTCATCGACGCAAACTGGGATGGATCTGCATTTGATAGCTTTGAAGCACAATTCAACGAATTGTCTCCAAAAATCAAACAATTCGCTCAATTGTTGGAAGACATCAACGGTCAATTGATCAAAGTTGCTGATATCGTTGAACAAACTGACCAAGATATCGCTGCACAAATCCACTAAGATAGTCTTGGAGGTGATCTTACTTCTTGTAGGTAGATCACCCTTTTGTCTTTTGATATATAGAAAATAGGGGTTAGATTCTTAATTCCTAACCCCTATTTTGTATCTATGAATTAGAAAAAGGAAAAGGTATGGAAGTTAAAAATAAAAAATGGTTAAAATACATTGGTCAGAGCGCAGTTGTGCTCCTTTTGATGGGATCTGTAGTGGGTCTTTATACGACGGTTCAAAAGGACCAAAAGCAAAACGAAGCCAAGACCGTACAAACGACAGAAAACACCAAGCTCAATATTGCGGTGGTCAATGAAGACAAGGCGGTTAAACTGAATGATAAAGAATACAACCTTGGGGCTAGCTATGTAAAGAATATCGAACGGGATAATTCGCAAAACTGGTCTGTCCTCCCTCGTGGAGCCGCTGAGTCAGGGCTTGCAGATGGCAAGTACCAGTTGATGATCGTCATTCCAAGTGACTTCTCAGAGAAGGTCTTGGAAGTGAACGCAGTCAATGCAGAGAAGACAACTGTGACGTATAAGGTCAATGCGGCTGGGAATTCTCAGGTTGAGAACGAGGCCAATAAAGTCGCTAAAGATATCGTTTCAGACTTGAATAGCCAGTTGGTTGATATGTATATGGTCAGTATTCTAAGCAACCTTTATACAGCTCAGAAAAACGTGGAGACAAGTAACAAGATCCAATCGACCAACATTGGTTCTTACCGAAGCAACTTGCTGGATTCGGCTTTAGATTCCAAAAATATCTTCCCGAGTCTCTATAGCTTGTCGACATCATCTGTCGAGTCGAATAATGCCTTGAAGACAGTTCTTGAGTCTTATACCCAGGCTTTTGATCAGTTGACCCAATCTCAGGATCAGTACGGTCAAAACTTCGACACATTGATTAAGCAACGCTCTGAGGACAAGATCAGCCATGAAGAGTTCATGAACCAGCTGATGTCTATGAATCAGTCTGTTGTCAGTGAAAAGACGCAAGAGTTGTATAAGAATTTACAACAAAACCAAGAAGCGATTACCAAGCAATTGAGTCAACCAGCTGAAACAGAAGGAGATGCTTCAGGTACCAAGACCTATGCAGGCTTGACCAAAGATGTGAATGATCGTGTGGCAGACCTCGAAAAAGGGATCAAGGCAGAACGTGACAAATTAGATGAGCACGAAAAGAACATCGAGTCTACTGTAAAAGCGAAGATCCTTGACTACTATGGTCTAAAAGAAGGAGACAAAGTCACCCTTCGTACCTTGATTGGGAAGACAAAAATCGAAACTCTCAGCAATGCTCGTAATAAAGCGGATGATGACATTCGTCAAGCAATTGAAAAACTTCCGTCTTTAGATCCAGCTAGTCTTAATCTGAATAAATATGGCAACCTCAATTCAGCAATTAATTTTGATAGTACTTTTGCTGGGACGATGGCGAAAGCAAATGGAAATGCTGATGAATTAAAAACTTTGGCTGCAGAAGTAGATGCCAAATCAACTGCAGTTGCCGATGTCCTCAATGCTAAATCTGGAAAACAGAAGGTTAGCATCCAAGTACCAGCAGGAGTCAAGGTTGATACTTGGACCTATGATGGACATACTTATGCAGGTAGTGGCGAGCAGGAAGTCGAACTGAAAGATGGCAAACAAATCCAAATTCACCTCGCTGAAGATGGAGGAGCTATGCCAAGCGCGATTGATGTTGAAGTTCTTGTGAATGGGGTTTCTTCAACCAGTGTGACCGTATCTGCAGAAGACTTGAAAACAGCTGTTGCTAACTATGCGTCGAAAGCTAGTGAAATCGCCTTGGATTATCAACGCGCAGGAGCATTGATCGATGCTTACTATCCAAAAGATGACAAGGGAGATCGTCAATCGCTCTATGATCCAATCGAAGATATGGATTTGACGGAAGCCTTGGTCAATGTCGTGAAATCCGCGGTTACAAGCAATATCAATGACTACCGTAAGAGTATTGAAACGGATGAATCTGGGGATGCAACGAAGAGTGTGAAAGCCCAGTTAGATGGTACCCTTAAACAGTTGCAAGACTTGGGACCACAATTGCAGGCTAATCTTCAAGCCATCGAAAACACCAACAAGGATCTAACCCAAAATATCAACGATCAATTGAAGCAGTATGCAGACCTTCAAAAACGCCTAGAAGAGATCTCAAAAGCGCAAGAAACAGTGACACAGGCTCAAACCAAGACCGATGCAGACTTGTCAGCTCTTGGTTCTGAATACACCTCCTTGTTGACTTCGACAGAAGGTGTTAAGAGTTCATCTCGTAGCAATGTGGACGCTGCCAACTCTACCAATGAAATCTTTAGCCAATTGAACAAAGAATTGGAAAGAGCCCAAGGCAATACAGAGAAATTGTCTAGCAATGCAGAGAGTTTGATGGGTGAATTCGATAAGGAATTGTCTGAAAACGGAAACTTCGTTGAAGCCTTCCGCAAAGTCTTCAACAATGCTTACGAAAATGGTGTGCCAAATGAAGTCTTGCTCGACTTCTTGTCAAATCCAGTTTCAGAGAAATCTTCTTCTGTGAAAGCGACCATCAACGTCTACCGTCCATTTATCTGGATCTTTATGCTAGAAATCTTGAGCCTCTTTACAGCTTATCTCTTTGCGACGCAGCCAATCATCCGCAAGGTGAAAGATCGTTTCAAATTGAATCGCTTGCAAGAATCAGATCTCTTGTCTGTCGGTGTCCTTGTAGGACTTTCTCTCATCCTTGGACTGGTGATCGGTATGATTTCAAGTATTCAACTCTCTGTTGGTCGTGAATATGTACCTTCATGGGTATTCTTAGCGGTTCTAGCAAGTTTTGTCTTGGTACAACTGCAATACCTCCTCTTGAAACACTTCCGTGTGATTGGAATGGGACTGGCCTTCTTCATGTTGATTAGCTATGTCTACTTATCAAGCGCGATCGGAACGACCGCGACCTTGTCAGGCCTTCCAGCACTGGTGAAAAATGTCAACCTCCTTTCTATTTTAGAAGGACAGTTTGCGGGTTACTTTGATGGACAAACAGCCGGTATCGGCGTCTTCTTCGGATTGTTGGTCTTCTTCGGACTTTTGGCGGTTGCCAATATCTTCATTCCAAAGAAGTTTACTCAAACAAAGGAAATTGAATCAAGCTTATGAAAAAAATGATGTATCTTCTCTTTGTCTTTAGTCTCTTGCCAGTAGTTGTTGTGTCTGCAGATGATTTTATTGATAATCGTCTGCAGGTCAACAACTCACGTCTTGAGACAGAGCAGGAAAAGACACTCGGGGGCCAATTGGATGCGACTGAGTCTCTTTTCAATGAGAAGGATCAGAAAAAATTAGCAGATGAAAAACGCAAGCAAGAGAAACAATTGACCGATTCAGACGGCCAGTTGTTTTCTGCTATAAAGGGAAAGAAAAAAACAGGGCCTGAAGCGGACCTGTTCCAGCCGGAAAATCAAAAATTATCTAAATTTGAGTCCAATGTGGAGGACAATTCGGCCAGTTTGGCGGATTTTATTCCAGCCTTGCAAATGCTGGCTTGGAGTGCCCTTCTCGTTGGGATTGCTGGCTATATTTCTTATCGAATCTATAGAAAAGAGGCCTAAATGGACCAACATATCAATGTCACCTTCCGTATGAATGGGGCAAGCCATGACCTCCGGATTCCGACACGGATGGAGGTGCGACGCTTGATTCGGGAATTGGATCAGATCTTTGGGTCTGCCATGGAGCCTAGAAGCAAGTATCAGTTGCGCGTGGTAAATAAGGGCATCTTGCTGGATGAAGGCAAGGTGGTACAAGAGTATCCGATCACGAGTGGTGATCTGATCGAGATTGAGGAGTGGTAAGGTGAAAGAAGAACAATTTACACTGGAAGAACAAGTCTTCCGTTTTGAAAAAGAAGAAACGAGCTGGCGGCTGGACCTCAAGCGTTCAGAAGTGGATAGCCAGGATTTACGCAATTTATGGATTTTGGATCTCCATCATCCCTTGTTTTTAGAGCAAAGCATGACAGCGGATCAAGACCAGATTCATATGACCTATCAGACAGATGCGCTAGGCTTGAGTGCTGAAGAAATTCAAGAATTACCGGTTTCAGACCGTCTGCGTCTAGCCATTAATGTCTTAGATTTGGCGCCAGCCTTGGAGCTTCCGGTGACCTTTATGTTGCATCCTATCAATTTGTTTGTGACCAAGGATGCGCAGGTCAAGATCGCTTATCGCGGGGTGCCGGGAATGATGGTGCCACGCAAGTGGGATCAGGTTGAATTCTTGCGTCAGGCCAAGTGTTATGCCGTCACTCTTTTTGGGGACTGGGATTTCATGGAGCTCTATCAAGGCACACTTGAATTAGAAGATCTGCCTGATTTCTTGGTAGAAATCCGTGATGCTGCTAGCTTAGAAGAGATGAAAGCTCTCTTAGAGAAAGCCTACCAAGAACGCAAGGAAGAGGAAGAAAAGACCTTGACCTTGGTTTCAAGTCGTCAACACCGAATCTTTAAGTTGGCAACAGTATGGCTTTCAGCTGTAGTGGCCCTCTTACTCTTGCCCTTGATTTATTTGGTCTTTTTCCAAGCCCCCTTTAAAGAAAAGTTGCTTCAAGCGGATACTGCTTTTCTTAAAGTAGACTACACCGGTGTGATCGATGAGTTGGAGGGAGTGGCTCCAAGCAGTCTTCCAACGACACAGAAATACGAGTTGGCGACGTCTTACTTGCAAGGCTTGAATTTCTCAGAGGACCAAAAGAAGGTCATCCTCAACAACGTCACGCTCAAGTCAGACAGCCTCTATCTCCACTACTGGATCTATATCGGCCGTCATGACTTTACCCAAGCCTTGGATACAGCTAAGCGGATCGACGATTCCGACTTGATCATCTATGCCCTTCGTAAAGAAATAAAGGCGACACGTGATAGCGAAAAACTCTCTGGTGAACAGCGCGAGAAGAAACTCTCTGAGCTTGAGGGCGAATACAAGAAATATTGGGATGCCCGCTCTAAACTCTTGGAAGCTGAGACAGATGAAACCAAAGCTTCAACCAGTGGCTCAACCACGGCTTCATCTACAGAAGGCTCCTCAACAGAAAGTTCGTCTTCTACATCTGCAAGCTCAACAGAGTCTAGCGAACACAAGGAGTAGTCTATGAAAAAACGTATCATACTCTATAAAAAAGGTTTTCGCTATGAGCTAGCGCTAGAAGAGGGAAAAACAGCCACCGTATCGAATCAAGAAACAGCTCAGTTGACCCTAGCTTCGCAAGAAAATCCCCTTCATTTCCAATGGAGTCAAGGGGAAATCTTCTACCAGTATGGTGAAGACAAGGGTGTGCTTGAAAATAGCAAGATTCTTGGAGATGTAGTCTGCTACTTGGCGACAGGAGAAGTCCATACCTATGAACTGCTAGACAAGGAAGAAATCCTCGTAGCAGATGAAAAGGGTGCAGATGTGCGCTTGCACTATCCAGTACGCTTTCTCCTTGTGAAAAAAGAGCAGACATGGACTTGCCAGCTCTTATCCGGGAAACTCTACCATAACCATAAACTCGTCAGTGAAGCGACTTTTCCACTGGCTTTTGGAGATGAGCTAGCTATTGGAGATGTGACCTTTAAGCTCTATCCAGAAGAATTTGGCGTGGAAGGGGCTGTCGAAGTGAGTCCTTATCTGGTGCCGCGTTTGCATTCACGCTATGACTTCTACAAGGACTATCCAGAGTACCACCGGTCTCCGCGAATCATCTACCGAAGTTCGGAAGACAAGATCTTGATCAATCCACCGGGAGCGGAGCCTCAAAAGCCATCTGATGAACTCTTGAAGTTGATCATGCCACCCCTCATCATGGTTGGGGTAACCCTCTTGATCACCATTTTCCAACCGCGGGGTCTCTATATCATCGCGACGGTATCCATGTCTGTGGTCAGTGTGATCTTTTCGGTCCAAGGATTCTTCAAGAATCGTAAGAAATACAAAGAAGACAAGAAAGAGCGCGTGGAGCTCTACCATCTCTATCTCAAGGACAAGGCCAAGGACTTGGAACAGCTCTCTCGGAAGCAGAGAGAAGGCATGTTTTACCATTTCCCAGCGATCGAAGACTTGACCAAGATGGTCAAACGCTATGACTCGCGGATCTACGAAAAAACACCGCTTCATTTTGACTTTTTGGCCTATCGTTTGGGCTTGGGCAAGGTTCCAACCAGCTATGAGCTCAAATATGGTCAGGAAGAGCGCAGTGGGAAGAAAGATGCCTTGGAAGAAGAAGGCTATGCCCTTTTCCAAGCTCATCAAAAGATCGACAATCTTCCGATTGTAGCTAGCCTTAATCGGGGACCCGTAGGGTATGTCGGTCCTCGCCCTATTGTGCTAGAGCAGTTGCAACTCCTGGTTGCCCAATTGGCTGTCTTTCACTCTTACCATGATCTGACCATTATTCCGATCATTCCAGAAGAAGAAAAAGAAAGCTGGGATTGGATGCGTTGGTTGCCTCATGCGACTCTGCAAGATATGAATGTTCGTAGCTTTGTCTACAATCAGCGGACACGCGATCAGGTCTTGAACAGTCTCAACCAAATCCTCAAGCTCCGTAAGGCGCAAAAAGAGGAAGAAAAAGCCAATGATACCAAGATCTTCCACCCGCACTATGTGGTCCTCATTACCGATGAGACCTTGATTTTGGACCATGTCATCATGGAGTTTTTCCGTGAGGATCCGACAGAGCTCGGCTGCTCCATCATCTATGTGGCAGACGTGCTCTCATCTCTTTCTGAAAATATCCAAACCGTTATCTCTATCAAGGACCGCAACCAAGGGCAATTGCTCTTGCAAGAAGGGGTTCTTCGGGAGCTTGACTTCCAATTGGATCACTTCCCTGAAGGTTATGACAAGGAAGCCATCTCGCGTGGCCTTGCCCCTCTCAAGCATATCCAACAGCTCAAGAGCTCGATTCCAGACTCAGTGACCTTCCTTGAAATGTACCAGGCGGAAACTTTCAATGACCTCAAGGTCTTGAGCCGTTGGGAGAGCCATGCCCCTTACCAAAGTTTGGCCGTGCCGATCGGTCTGCGCGGGAAGGACGATTTGGTCTACCTCAATCTCCATGAAAAAGCTCATGGACCCCACGGTTTGATCGCAGGGACAACCGGTTCTGGTAAGTCTGAAACCATTCAGTCTTATATCCTGAGCCTTGCTGTTAACTTCCACCCCCACGATGTGGCTTTCCTCCTCATCGACTACAAGGGTGGGGGAATGGCCAACCTCTTCAAGGATCTGCCTCACTTGCTGGGGACCATCACCAACTTGGATGGTGCCCAGTCTATGCGGGCCCTAGCCTCTATCAATGCGGAGATTCATCGTCGGGAGCGGCTCTTTGGACAATATGGGGTCAACCATATCAACCAATACCAAAAGAAATTTAAACTCGGTGAAGCGACCGAACCGCTACCTCACCTCTTCTTGATCAGTGACGAGTTCGCCGAACTCAAGGTCAACCAACCAGACTTCATCAAGGAATTGGTCTCTATCGCGCGTGTCGGGCGTTCCCTCGGGGTGCACTTGATCCTTGCGACACAAAAACCTTCTGGGGTCGTGGATGACCAGATCTGGTCCAACTCCCGCTTCAAGCTAGCCCTCAAGGTGGCAGACCGTGGAGACTCCATGGAGATGCTGCGGACAGCAGATGCGGCTGAAATCACTCAGACCGGTCGTGCCTACCTCCAAGTCGGAAATAACGAAGTCTATGAACTCTTCCAAACCGCTTGGTCTGGAGCAGATTACCAGCCTGAGAAGGACCAGCTAGGAATCGAAGACCATACCATTTACTTAATCAATGAACTGGGCCAATACGAAGTCCTTAACCAAGACCTCTCCGGTCTTGATATGGCAGAAGAAATCAAGGAAGTGCCGACAGAGCTGGATGTCATCGTGCAAGAAATCAATCACTTGCACCAACAAGAAGGTATCGCAGCTGTGGCCCAACCATGGTTGCCACCGCTCAAAGAGCGGATCACGCTGGATGAGTTGGAAAAGATCGTGCCGATCGAGGCTTGGCAAAAACGGACAGCTCCAAGCGTCCTGATCGGGGTCGCCGATATCCCGCAAGCGCAAAAGCAAGAAGCAGTCACTATCGATCTATCAAAAGATGGGAATATCCTCCTTTACGGAAGTCCAGGTACAGGAAAGACCACTTTCCTACAAACAGCCGCAATGGATCTGGCCCGCAAGCAGAGCCCAGAAAATCTGACCATGTACCTGCTTGATTTCGGAACCAATGGTCTAGCACCACTGAGCCAATTGCCACATGTGGCTGATAGCCTCTTGCTGGATCAGACGGAGAAAATCCAGAAATTTATCCGGATCATCAACCGCGAGTTGGATCGTAGGAAGAAGCTCCTCTCTGAGCATGGGGTCGGTACCATCGCCCTCTACCGTGAAGTGACCGGCAAGCAAGAGCCAACCATGGTCATTCTGATGGACAGCTATGAGTCTATGAAGGACGAGCCTTATGAGACAGACCTCTTCAAGCTCTTCATGCGGATCTCCCGTGAAGGTCTCAGCATCGGTGTGCACTTGATCATCACAGCTAGCCGTCAGAACAACCTACGTGCTCAGCTCTATTCAAACTTCAAGCACCAGCTGACCTTGCCACAAAATGATATCTCTGAAGTCCGTGGTATCGTGGGAGCAACCCCACTAGCGGCTACCATGGAAGACATCAAGGGACGGGCACTCATGAAACGTGACGAAGTCGATGTCGTCCAGTTCGCCCTACCAGTCGCAGGGGACAATGATATCCAAATCATCAACAACCTCCGCGACCAAGTCCAAAGCCTCAAGGAGATGTGGACAGGCCAAACACCAGCAGGCATCCCAATGGTGCCAGATGAGTTGACAATTCAGAACTTTATGAGTATGCCAACTACTAGAAAAGTGATCGAGGATCATCGATTACCAGTTGGTCTTGAATTAGAAGAAGTTGAAACAATTGGACTTCCAATGAAGAAACTGAAACACTTGATGTTGCTCTCTGATAAAGATAGGTCATTGTCACTTGTTACGAAACATATGATTCGAACAGTTATTGAAACTGTTTCAGGTCATAAGGTAACAATATTGGATCCAACCGATGAATATAAAACATTCGTTGCGAGCGTTAATAACTATGTTCCGTCAACATCTGATTTTAAAGCTGTTATTGAACAATTACAAAGTCAAGTTCATTATGCGCGACAAAATGGTGGCGAATTTGAACATTATATCTTTATCACCGATATGGGACAATTTGTATCAGAAAGTGGAGTAGAAACGAATGATATTGCTCTATTAATGGAAGAGGGGCTTAAGGTAGGATTACACTTTGTATTTAGTATGCATAAGAACTTTATTTCAGCTTACAATGATACTGCTAAATATTTGAAGTCCCAACTAGATACAGCTTTGATTGCTATGAAGATGTCGGATCAGACTATCTATACTCGGACAAGCATTGGTCGTGAGGAAGCTCTACCAGAAGATCAAGTATACTTACACTACCAAGCATCTCAGACGAAGTTGAAGATTACGAAATGAGAACAAAATGGATTAAAAATTCGAAGAAATGTCTTTTGATGAACTTAAAATTTATCGTAGAGAAGGTCTATGGAGATCGATTGGTATATTGTTCTTAATTATAATTGTGATCCAGGGTATGATCCTTATGTGAATTAATCATGTTGCTTATTCTAATAAATATCATTTTAGAGTTATAGGATTTGTTATAAATTTAGGGTTGCTCACTTATTTACGTCCCATGTTTGGAGCCAATCAAATTATGAGGCGACATCCAGACTGGAATAAACAATCTGGTATGACTGCTAAAATTCCTTTACCATGGGATTGGCATTTATAAAGGTTATTTGTACTTGGTTCTAGTTTGTTGGTGATTATTGTCAGTTTTGCTTTTCTTTACAAACCTAAGAGTGAGTTTAGAACTTCTACCAATACACTAAATGCGATCTTTAAAAAAATAAGAGACTGCTCATCTGTTCAATTTCAACTATTTAATTGAGAGGATTTCGTAAAATAAAAGAGGTGAAAAACAATGGCCATATCAAAGGAAAGAGAAGCGCAACTTAAAAAGAATATTGAAAACAATACGGCTCTAAAAAGCAAATATGAGCGAGTTAGGAATTCGATAGAAAGTCACAATTTACATTTTTCAAATGAGTTTATTCATATAAATGCCTTTATAGAGATTGCTAAAGATACATTGAGTAAAATTGATGGGAATATTGGATACAGCTACTTGTCAAATTTTAGGGAAAAACTGGCAACGGAGATTAAAACATTGGAAGGATACCGTAATTACATCCAACAATCAGCAAGCTCGTTTAAACGTATGTATGAAACTTTGGAAACTCATATTACTTCGCTCAATATTCTTATTAACAATGATCAAAATGAATTAAAGGCAAAGTAAGTTTTTTGATGAATATTATTATCTCTAATTGCTCTTATGAAAGGAGTTTAGTATGACAGAAATAATGAATCCGTCAATCAATGATAGTAGCGGTTCTTGGGGTCTTGCTGAGACAATAGAATACGAAAGTAGTAATCTATTTAATCTCAAAATAGATTTAAATATGGCAAACTTCTACCTTGACGAGATTAAAGCGCAAATAGTGATCATGGAATCATTTGATAGTCAGTGGGAAGGGGCCGCGAAAGATGCGTATGTAGATTTAAAAACACTTTTACAAAAGTATTGTAATGATTATCAAGTAAGTGTCCAAAATTTAACGACATGTGTGGAAGGTTTAGATAACCTTATTAATGAAATTCCTTCAGCAAATGTGATAAAGGAGATAGATAACGCATGAAAAAACTGACATTAGAGGCATTATATACTTTACATTTGATGAATGATAAATCTAATGACTTACCTTTTATTCCATTGTCACAATTGAATTCAGATGAGAACAGAAAATCACAACTTCAAAAGGTTTTACAAAAGGGCTATAAAGATTTAGAGAATATAGGTCTTATTCAAGATGGTCAGCCAACAGCTGAATTTGTAGCCTATGGATATTTTTTAGACGCATATGCAAAAAGTTCCTATCATTTTCAAATAGACAGTAATTATTATTGCGCTCCTGGTATTGATAAGGGGAAACGAATGGTAGTGATTGTTAAAAAAATTGCTGATGGTGAATTTATAATTGATTATTTTAACACCATTGCCCTGCTAAGCATTCTTATAGAAAATCATGAAATTTTACATAATTTAGATGGAAAGAAAAAAAATTATTTAAAAGCAGAATGGGAACCATACGCTTATATGAAGTTGCAATTTTATTATAAAAATTCAAAAATGATACGGTTGATGACAGAGGAATTGGGAAAGATTACAGCCGATACCCTCTTCTTTAATACTGACAGTGGTTTATTTGAATATGATTTAATGCGAGAAAGAATTCGATCAGTCTCAGTTGATGTATTAAAACACACACTGATTAAAGGTATGAAAGTGAGAGCTTAAGATGGCAAATTCTAATTTAGAGGAAGTTAAGACGGGTAACGGTGGTATTGGAATAGAGTTAAACGAACAGTCGGAGTTGATTTTAAAAGCTTATAATATAGTTATTGCCTGTAAGAACGTTACTTCATTTATGTCTAGCGCAATTGCCGCTTTACCAGATATAAGTAGTCAAGGTGTTTTTAAACAGTACATAGCAAATAAGGGGGATTTAAATTTATATGTAGTGAAAGCTCAAGAAATGGAGACATTGGCAAGTATTCTTCATGAACATACAGTGGAAACTTATAAGGGATTTGTTAATATGGATAATATTCAAGCTATCCAAATTTCCAATTTGTTGTTGAACGCTAATATACCTGCTACTTCAAATGTTCCTCCTGAGCAGCAAGAAGAATTATCAGGATATAAAAACTATATTCGTAATAATCAGCAGGAAGCTTTTGATAAAATTAAGTCTACGGTAAAAGCTGAGGAGCCATCTGAGGAACAAGAATGAGGTAAATATGACAAAATACTATTCTAATCGTCCAGATTTTAGTGCAGGATTACAGGCTAGTTCGATGACTGGTTCAGTTAGTTATGCCAGGTCTCAAGTGACCAATACTTTATCAAATATTAAGGAAGTTACAGAAGTTGTCCAGAATGAAGGGGTGTCTTTTCTCTATAGTCCAGTAGGGGATGCGGAGCTTGGAAAGGAGATGCCAGAAATAACATTTGCTACTTCTTACGATAAAGTTGAAAGAATGCTGAATTTGGCCACACGAATTCATAGTGAAGTATTGGAGAGAATCGACAATAAATTTACGATAGGGGTTGACGCTAGCATACAGTCTTTGAATAGTGTTAATGGAAGTGATGCCCCTTATAAAACTTCTCATCTGACTTATCAGAAACAAAAATTAAAAGGAAAGGGGGATGGTGATCGAGTAGAATATGAAGCCGAGCACTATACCTTAGCAGAGTTGCTAAATTACGAAACCAGTCCGCTAAAAGCAACACAGAATTTCTATCTACAGCGTGTGAATAAGTTTCGAGAGCAACTTGATACTCTTCATAATTTTGATATGGATGAGGGTGGAACGTTAAACGTTAAAGGTGGACCTGATACTTATAAATACATGACAGATGACGAGATAATCTCACATTATTTTAATTATAAACAGATTGGAAATTATAGCGGACTTAAATATTTTCAGTGGCAAGAGGATAATAAAGCATGGTTGGAACCTCTGGAATCATATTTAGGTATCGCTTTACTGGCAGTTACAGTAATTGCAACTGCAGTTTCAATGGGAGCAGCCTCTCCCACAGTGGCAGCAGCAGCTACCGTTACAGCAACAACTGCAGCTGTAGCAGGAGCTGCGGAGGAGGGATATGAAGCCGCAACAGGCCATTCTTTGGTTTCCGGAACTCAACTTAGTACAGATGATAGGATGTGGGCTGCTGCAGAGGCAGTCGGTTCAGCATCAACACTGGGTTTAGGGAAAATTGTTAAACTAGCAGGGGCCACGGATGATATTATTAATGCTGTAAATAAAACAACAAATGCAATAGATGATGGGATTACTTTGTCACACATTGGGTATGATACTGTAGTAAATGGCAAAGACCCAACCCTTTCGTTGTTTAGTTTTGCTTTTGAAAAAGGAGCAGGACTAGCGGTACAACGTGTAAAAAGTAACTTATCACCGTCGAAAATAAATGATCTTGAATTAGAGTATAATAACTATGTCGCTAAAAAGTTAGATAGCGGCAGCGAACCATTGTCCATGTCTGAGTGGCTTGAAAGACGCAACATATCCAAACAAAATTTCTCTACCTATGAGGCTTTTTCAGGTAATAGAATTGAAGAATTTAAATTAAACTTTAACGATGTTGAAACGAATATTACAGTTAAAACTCATAACGCGGATGGTAAAGACCAAAAGATTCGATTGAAAGCTATTGGAGTTGATGAGTCAGGAAATATTCGAATTCAAGATTATACAACTGCAAAAGATGGTCTACCAAAGAAACGTCAAGAAATTCTTGACAATTTATCGAAATATGGTGGAGAAGTTGTTGGTGCAGGTAAAGGAAAATTTGCTGGAGGTACAGAAATTCCGCAAGGAACTAGAATTGATATCATCAGTGGTAGTTCCCAGTTCTCACCTGAATGGCAGAACTACTTAAGCGAATTTCCAAAGGCAGATTTGAGTAGTACTCAAATAGAATCTATCACTGCTATTAAACCAGATCCGGAAAATGGAGTCTTACGACCTAATCCAGAAGTTTATCTTTCAAAAGAGTATTTAGAACAACATAAACAACTGTTTGATGATGGAGTAGCGGCCTTTGTCAAGAGTGGTGAATTCATTGAAAAATTCGGTACTTTTGGCAGACCTGATGGAGCATTTGTTTTTCCTAGACATGTAGCTGAAGCTATGATCAAAGAAGCTGATGGTAATCCTAGAAAGTTAGAAGAATTGCTAGGGTTAGACTATGGTAGCCTAGGAGATTCTCCTAAAATGGTATTGCCGGAAGAGGTTCATAATTATAGAATTCCTGATGGAAATGAAGGTGGTTCACGTGACAATCCACAGTGGCGTCCAGGGGGGAAAACATTCCCTGGAGGAGTTCCTGAGGCAGTAATTGATCCGGTTCCAAAAGATAAGGTAAAACTAGAAGACGTTTTTAACAATCAAGGAGATGAGAATGGAAACAATTTACGTAAGTGAGAAGGATGTATTAGAAATTTGTCAAGATGGAGATAAGTATTTCTTGCGCTATCCAACGTTTAATATTACCATGCCAGAAGTTGTTAAAGAAATCCCGAAAGAAGCGGTTGACAGTTATTTGGCAGGTGAGCATACAGGTCAAGAGTTGATGAATTATGCGAATTATGGTTTTTGGAAGTCAAAAAAGCAGTATACAAAAGATGAATCGAGTAAGCTCTTCATTGAAAAGAATCCATCTGTTATTTTAAAAAACCCTAAGCACAGTAAGCGATTATTTTCTGTTGATGAATTTAATGAATTAGTAAGACAAGCGATCTTTTTGGAGTTAAAGCCTACAGAACTTGATGCAATTGGAATGGTTGACGATCATTTGGAACTTCTTCTTGTAGATCCTCTTGACTGGGAGGAAGAAATAGAGGCAGTTCATCTGGAAATGCTCCAAGAAAAACTCAACAACTATATCTATTTTATAGAAAGCAAACAGTATTTGGAACGATATGGAGATAATTTTGATAAAAAGGTCATTCATATCACTTTCCAATATTCTCCATCTGATAATGGGCTAGCTTTCCTAGTCGCTGTTCAGAAGGTATTGCAGGATACAGATATGAGTTTGAAGGTGGAATTGCCATAGTAATTAGAGGTGATGAAAAGCGCCTTTTCATAATCAATAGGAAATTGTAAAAAACTAACACTAAGAGAGAACGACTATTTCTCTCTTTTTAACTCTCCAAGCTATCTCCATCTAGTGATTATTTTGACCATCAAACTAATTTCCGGTATAATAGTACTTAATTGATCTATTCAGACTATCTATAATCGGACAAGCATTGATCGTGAGTTATCTCTACTAGTAGATCAAGTATATCTACACTATCCAGCTTCTCAGGCGAAGTTGAGGATTACGAAATGAGGAAAAAATGTCGAAAGAAATTTATTTACAAATGAAAAAGCAACTGCGAATTTGGACCACAATTAATATCATCATTGCCTTGATTGCTATTATAGGGGGGATACTAGTTATTATCAGTAATTCGCGCCATATTCCTTTTTTACTGATGACGCTTGGAGCACTTACTTTAATGAACCAGGTGTTGATTACACCAGCTTTTAAAGCGAAGAAAGAAGCTGAGGAGGAACATCCTGAGTGGAAGGAACTATCCATCAAGGGTGTTGAAATACCTATGGAAGATATGCAGAAGGGGATTATAATATCAGCTGTTGCTCTTTTGATAGTTATTGTAGGCTTCTTCATGTTTTATAGGCCTACCCCAAAAACAGATATAGGTTCAGAGGTTATAAGTAATAATAGAGATGTAGAATCTGTATCAGATGAGAGCACAGAGGAATCTAAGGAGAAATCGACAACACCTTCTTCAGTTATAGATGAAGAAGAATTTAAGACTGGCCAAGAAATTAAAGAGAGTATTGAGTCAAATTCAACCTCCGATAAATCATCCTTAGATATTAACAAAGCACATGATATTGCAGAAAAAGCAAAACAGCAAAATTGGTTGAAAGTGAAGGAGTAAGTAATGAGTGATGCAAGTTTGAAAGCACAAATTGACGGTGATAGAGCTGAAAGAAAAAAATATATAAAAGTAAAAAATGCTATTAGTAACCATGGACTTGATCAGGATATTTCACTAAAACACTTTACGAAATATATTGATGAATGTAAAGATGCAATTAAAAAGATTGATGGGAACGAAGGATATCACTATCTTTCAACTATGAAAACAAAACTACAAGATGATAAAGATAAAATCAAAGAATTCACGGATTTTGTGAGAGATGCAAATACCTCATATAAGAATTTGTATAGTACTTTGACTGCAAAAATCGCTGCATTAGATAGTTCAATCAGTAGTAATAAATCAAAATATAATAAGGGAAAACCCATTTGGGAATGGATTTGGTGATGAAAGGAAGAACAGATGGATACAAATATTAATTCTATAGACACCACTTATACTAGTAATACTGTTGAGTATGATGATAGTAATATTGCGACAATTGAAAATGAATTGATAGAGGTTGCTAACCTATTTAATTCGATAGATGCTGAGATTACTTCACTAAAAGGACTTGAAAAAGAGTGGAAGGGAAAAGCAAAAGACCAGTACGTGGAATTGCGAACATTTCTTGAAACTTACCGTGCTGATTTTTTTAACAATATCCAAGATTTTAAAACAACAATTTACGGTCTTGAGGGGCTTCTCTCTTCAATACCTTCATCAACAGTAATAAAGGAGATTGACGGAGCATGATGTTTACCTTAGAAGCTATATATGCGCTACATATGTTTAATGACCATTCAAATGATATTGCTTTTCTTCCTTTGCCTGTCAAAGAAGGTGAAACTAGAAAAGAAGCTTTATTGAGAATAGTAGAAAAGGGTTTTGAAGACCTATCGAATATGGAGTTGATTGTAGATGGTATACCTACAGAAGAATGCATGCAATATGGTGCTTATCTAGATGAATATGTACAAGCTAATTATCATTGCAATGTTAATCAATTGTTTTATTATTCTCCTAATGTAGATGAGTATGACAGGATGGCAATTATTATCATTCAAAATGATGAAAATGAGTTTTTAATTGATCGTGTGGGTACAGCTATATTCTTAGCATCTTTAATATCACTCTATCCGATCCTACAGAATGTAGACGCTAATAAAAAAGATTATCTTCATTCAGAATGGGAAGCGGAAGCCTATTTAAAATTAGTTTTTCATCATCCAAATGATGATGCGCTTCGTATTCAAATTAATGATTCGTCATATAATGTTCAAGACAGACTGTATTACAGGAGTGACCAATATTTATATGAATATGATATGGAGAATCAGACTCGCAGATCTATTAGTAGTGACCAGTTTAAGAAACAATTGATTCAGAAATTAAAAGTGAAGGGAGAATTATGGGAGTAGATATTAAGTTAGTCTTGTCTGATCAGGAACAATTAATTTATCACTGTATGACAATAGTGGAGTACTCAAGTCAAATTACTGCAAAATTGGGTAATATTAGCTCAACTATCTCATCGTTATCTTCTCAAGGGGCGTTTCATGATTTAGTCGCAGGCCGCTCAGCAAATAATGGTTTTACAAACTATGTTTTAAAGGCACAAGAATTTGGAACATTAGCAGAAGTGTTGTGGCAACATGCTCAGAATACCTATGATGGAATGGTTGATGTAGATAAGGTTATGGCTACTTATGTAGCTGGCTTACTGATCGAATCACCAGATACCTCTTCAGAAGATAGGGATTATATATATAGCAACCCGAAAGAAGCCGTTCAACAAATTCAAGAAAATATTAAAGAGCAGGAAAAAGAAGGAAGCGAAAAGGGGAATTAGATGAGCAAGTATTACTCAAATAAAAGCGACTTTTCTGAAGCTGGTTCGAATTTACAATCTGGTAGTGGAGGATCTACTAGTAGTGCCAATGCTTATAGCAATTATGTCAGTGGTGGATATCCTAGTGGTGGATCTAGCAAATCAATGAGTCAACTCATCAACGATATTGAGGAAGTGGCTAATACTGTTACCAGTGAGGGAGTGGCAGATCTTTATGTACAAACTGGTGAGGCTGCGTTGAATGTCACTAAAAATAGTGATGAGTTTGATAAAGCTACAACCCGGGTCTCTAAGATACTAAAAAGTGCTCAGAAAATTCATCAAAACATTATGCAGAATATTGATAGTAAGTTTACACTTGGTATTGATAAAGTACTTGAAGGTTTGAACAAAATAAATGGATCAGACTCAAAATATAAAACAAAGAATTTAACAAAGACTGAACATGATTACAGGCCTGTTTATGTAAATGCGTACTCTCCTACTACGTACCATGATTATAAGAAAGAAGTTCCATATAATTTATCGGAAATCCTTGATGGGAAAGCCTCTCCTATTAAAGCGGCGAAAGATGTCTACAGTAAACGTCTAGAAGCTGTCAAAGAATCTCTGAAGCATAAGGATAAAATGACAGATGAGCAACTCAAGCAAATTAAAGGAAAGAGTGCTGAGGAAGTTCTTGAATTAATGTATCCGAAAGAAATTCCGGACTACCAAAAACTGAAAGCAAGTCGTTATTATGAGGAGCATAGAGAAACTCTTCAAAAAGTTGATACAGGTATCAAGATATTTGCCTGGATAGGAGCTATAGGAGGAGTTGCACTTTCCCCTTTTACTGGTGGAAGCTCTTTGGCTCTTACTTATGCCTCGACGGCCTATCTTACTATAGATAGTGGCTACTCAGCGGTAACAGGTCATACAATGATCACAGGAGATCGGCTGTCTACTGAAGAGAGAGTATGGGCCGGAATTGATGCAGCATCAGTCGTTTTGTCAGCAGGTGCTGGATCCTATTTAACAAAATTGAGAAAAGCTGGGAAAGCTGGTTCTACTCTATTAAAACTTGCCTCACATGCAGACGACGTAAATGATGTATCCAAAGTGGCTTATGCAATGGCTACTGGCAAGGATACTAATGCAGCTATCGGAAATCTGGTGATGGGACAAGCACAAGGTTTCGCTGCAAAGAAAGCTGGAGGCCTCTTGAACGGGAAATTTGGTAAGACGAATGCTACTGACGTACCTGACATACCAACAAATTCTACGAAACAGCATATTGAAGTCGATAGTTCGGGATTAAATTCTAAAAAGCTTAAAATTGATCCAACAGTTGTTCATCAGAAGAAAAATCCTAAATTAGATCTGAAAATAGAACCAACTGTAAAAGCAGATTTGGCATCGACTCCTAAACCTCATGTGGATGTGGAAACATCAAAAATTAAACCAGTTGAAGCAGTGGCTGGAGCAGCAACTGCAGTTCCAAAATCCAAGAAACCTGATATTGATGTGTTGACAAAATCGAAAGATTTTTCTACTATAAAGGACGAAGCTGTTGATCATGTAGGAGCAGTTAATTCGAAGGTTGAGTTGGATGTTCCAGAGGTCAAGGAACCATTAAAACCATCAACAACTCGAAAAATCATTGATTCTAAACTGCAGGAGTATGGTGTTTCTTGGGATGAGTTTAATCGACTAAGGAATACACATGTAACCAAAATGACACAGTCTGAATATGACATGATGATTGATATACGTGATGCAATTCCGTATCCAGATGATTCAACAGTCATGCAAAAGATTATGCCTATTGAACATGAAGTTTGGATGTTTGATGGGAAAAAAGCAACAGCGGGTGGCTTTGTAGCAAAACGTTCGGATGTAAAAAATATTACTACTATCCAAGAAGCTGTAGAAGGTTTGCGACTGGACTATGAAGGATCACCATTTGTTGAAACTATGATTGATGCAAATGGCAATAGGGTTGCAGCACGTGATCAGAATGGTAATTTGAAGCTAAAAACAGATGCATATCTTCGTTTAGAGTACACGACTGACGAAACTGGATATATTACGATTCCATATGGGGATATGGATGGGAATTTTATCGATGCAGATGGTAATATTATAATGAATAGCAATACAGGCAAGCCTGATAAAGTAATAGATCCTGCAAGCGGAAATGGCTTCATAAAATCAGATTCAGACGAATTTTTGGTTCCAGAATATCGTCATTCAGATAGAAGTAGACTCAAGGAAGGATCCAAACTATATCTAAATGTCGGAGGAGAGGAAGTCTTGGTTGGTAGGGTCAATAAAGATGGTATAATGGAATACGTGGAGGGTTAGTATGCGTAAAGAATATCTCGTTTACCAAAACAAAGTATACTCGAATTTTGTGAATTATATAAATGACTATATCCTTCTTTCAAAAGATCCAGCGATGTTGGAAGAAGGCTACGTTCCCTATAGTTTCTATGTATGTGATGCCGGAGAAGGCGTATACGGGAAGCTTGTGCCTTATAGTGAGGTTAGTCAGAGGTATTCGGTTTATGATCGTGTTTTGTATAAAGGTCAGGAATTTGCAATGGCTGGTCACAAGCGTGGAGATGATGATTTTACAGCACCCGATTCTTATGTGCGAATATTGGTTTCTGATAAAGAATTTTTAAATGAAAACAATATAGCAGATGGTGCGGAATTGATGGATGATAAGTACGGTCTTATCACGTATGCATCAGGAAAAATCCCTGTCAGCGAAGTAACGATTCTACGTCGTAGAAAGGATTTGCCAGTAGACCGAAGGAGAAAAATATGAAATCAGTTAATTTTACAATAAAAAGCAACCAATCACTAAGAATTGGTGAGGTGCTTCAAGCAGAACTTTTTGAATGTTACAGCGTTTCCGCTAAGGATGCAGGATTAAAGCCATCTGCAGACTCTCTTATTTCGGATTTCCATTCTGTTCAGTTTGGGGTCAAAGAGAAGTCTAGTTTAGGGTTCCGTCTATCTTTTGATGGTCAAGCCTATCAGGTATCTGTTCCAGATTTGGCGACAGCTTCTGACTGGACTGGGGTCTTGATGTTCTTGAAAACCTTGCTCCTTATCTTAGGTGTAAGTGTGTGTGAACATGATGGCATGGAGTATGATAAAGATTCCATTCTTGATTTTCATTTCACTGACATTTTCTTATCAGCTCTTTCAGAATTGACTAAGGAAGTAAAAGTTCATCCTATCGTGGAAATTATGGGAGTGAAACGTCCTATTTACATCAATGAACTCTATCTAGGGCAGATTATCCATGTGCCGGATGATCAACTCTTAAATAGTTATGACCAGCGTTTGCGCTTTACCCAACAGCTAAATGCTTATTACTCTGAGCAGCAAGTTTTTAAAGTAGAGCAAAATGGTGAGGATATCATTATCCCTATCAATTATCTAAATAGTGAAGCGCGGACAGTCCTACCAGCATACCCTGAGTTGGAACCTCAATATTTGCAACAGTATCGAGGAAGTAAGGTTGCAGTAGCACGATTATTCATTATGACAGCCGATGGTGAAAAACTAGCCGAGGTTCCTTATCGACAATTCTTAGAGTCGTTGACCGAGGGCATCTATATGTTGGATGCCAAATACGTTCTGGTTGACCCGATTTCACCCGATAGATTGCAACAAATCATCGATAATTTACCAAAATAGCTAAAGTTAGGGATTTTATATTCTGTAAAAAATTTAAAGGATTACAAAATATGGCTCTTTATCAACTGTAGTGAGTTGATAAAAAATTACAACCTGGAGAGAACCGAATTGGTTCTCTCCTTTTTTAATTTCAAGGAGATACGTAGAATAGTCTTTTAGTTTGTTAAAGTTTTGAAACCTTTAATATCTTTAATATTTTTGATCAGTTGATGAGTGTTCTCAATACCACAAACGAAAATAACTATCTCACTGACAGTTGCTTTCCTAAGGAGTTTAAGACCTTATTTCAATCTCTTATATTTTGTGGCTCTTCCGATACCTTCTCGCTGGGTCTCGCCTCTAGCTACTAATTTTCTTATTCTTTCAAATGCGATAATGTCAAGTATGTATCCAAAAACAGAAGAAATATTTTCTGAAAAAGAATCCATGATTGGTATTTTGGGTAAAAAAACTGAATTAGAAGAATATTTACCAATTCTTAAACTTTTTTATAGAGAAGGAGAGAATCTATTTTCGGATGTGACAATTCCTGCAGAGTATTTTGTAGATGGTAAGGAATATATAGTGAATAGTCAGGAAGAATTTTTATCGTTATTATAAAAGGTGAGAAGAAAGAATGAATACTAAAAAATATTAACCCAGACATGAAAAGAAATCACCGTCCTATCGGTGATTTTTTCGTCTTCACTTCTCCCTCGAATTAATCCTTAAATTGTGATAAAATAAGGGTTACGAATGTTTTTGACTGGTCTGGTTTTGCATAGAGTCGGGCCAGTCAAAAGCGAGCAAAAGAATCAAGATCAAGGGAGAAACAATGTCCAACACCTTTGAAATTTTAATGGATCAGCTGGATATGCCGCTGGAGATGCGATCTTCCAGTGCCTTTTTGCATGCGGAGATTCAAGAAGTCGTGGTGCACAAGGTCAGTCGGGTCTGGGAGTTCCGCTTTGCCTTTGCGGAAGTCTTGCCGATTGCTTTGTTTAAGGAATTGCGCCAGCGCTTGAAGGATGAATTTTCAAAGACGGGAAACCAGGCGACCTTTACCATCCAAGTGGCTAATCAGGACTTTTCTGATGATTTATTGCAGGCCTACTACCGGGAGGTTTTTGAGGATGGCCCTTGTGCTAGTCAAGGCTTTAAGGGACTCTACCAAGACTTGCAGGTGCGCGCGGAAGGACAGGAATTGATCATCTCAGGGCCTTCTTCGGTTGATACGGAGCATTTTCGTAAGAACCATTTGCCCAATCTTGCCAAGCAGTTGGAAGCCTTTGGTTTTCCGCGTTTCACCTGTCGGGTGGAGTCTGATGAGGAGTTGACAGAGCAAGAAGTGGCGCGCTTTGAGCAGGAAAATGAAAAGATCTTCCAAGCGGCCAATGAAGAGACCTTGCGGGCTATGGAATCCTTGGCCCAGATGGCTCCGCCACCAGCGGTTGAAGAAAAGCCAGTCTTTGATTTCCAGGCTAAGAAGGCGGCAGCTAAACCCAAGCTAGACAAGGCCGAGATCACTCCAATGATCGAGATCACAACAGAAGAGAACCGGATTGTCTTTGAGGGTGTGGTCTTTGACGTGGAGCACAAGGTGACGCGGACTGGTCGGGTCTTGATCAGCTTTAAGATGACCGACTATACCTCGAGTTTTTCCCTTCAGAAATGGGTGAAAAATGAGGAAGAAGCCCAGAAGTTTGACATGATCAAGAAGAACAGCTGGCTACGGGTGCGGGGAAATATCGAAATGAACAATTTCACGCGCGACTTAACTATGAATGTCCAAGACATCCAGGAAGTTGTGCATTATGCCCGCAAGGACCTGATGCCAGAAGGCGAGCGCCGGGTAGAATTTCACGCGCATACCAATATGTCGACGATGGATGCCCTGCCAGAAGTCGAAGAGCTGATCGCCAAGGCAGCCGAGTGGGGGCATAAGGCGGTGGCGATCACTGACCATGGCAATGTGCAGAGTTTCCCACATGGCTTTAAAGCAGCCAAGAAAGCTGGGATCCAGCTAATCTATGGGATGGAAGCCAATATCGTAGAGGACAAGGTGCCCATCACCTATAACGAGGTGGACCTGGACCTCAATGAAGCGACTTATGTGGTCTTTGACGTGGAAACGACGGGACTTTCAGCCATCTACAATGACTTGATCCAGGTCGCTGCTTCTAAGATGTACAAGGGCAATGTCATTGAGGAGTTTGACGAGTTTATCGACCCCGGCCATCCTCTGTCCGCCTTTACGACCCAATTGACAGGGATCACCAATGAGCATGTCCGGGGTGCCAAGCCCTTGGTACAGGTCTTGAAGGAGTTTCAGGCCTTCTGTGAGGGAACGGTTCTCGTTGCCCACAATGCTACCTTTGACGTGGGCTTCATGAATGCCAACTACGAGCGTCATGGCTTACCAAAGATCACCCAGCCAGTCATCGATACGCTGGAATTTGCCCGCAACCTCTATCCAGATTTTAAACGGCATGGCTTGGGACCCTTGACCAAGCGCTTTGGAGTAGGCTTGGAGCACCACCACATGGCCAACTACGATGCGGAAGCAACGGGGCGCCTGCTCTTTATCTTCATCAAAGATGTCGCTGAAAAGCATGGGGTGACCAATCTCAAGGATCTGAATATCGATTTGATCGATGAGAATTCTTATAAGAAGGCCCGGGTCAAGCATGCGACTCTCTATGTCAAGAACCAGACCGGCCTTAAGAACATGTTTAAACTGGTCTCGCTGTCTGGGACCAAGTATTTCGAAGGAGTTCCACGGATTCCCAAGACCGTGCTGGACGCCCACCGCGAGGGCTTGATCCTGGGATCGGCCTGCTCAGAAGGGGAAGTCTTTGATGCGGTCATGTCGCAAGGTGTGGATGCGGCAGTCGAAGTGGCTAAGTACTATGACTTTATCGAGGTTATGCCACCGGCTATCTACGCACCTCTCATTGCCAAGGAGCAGGTCAAGGACATGGACGAGCTCCAGACCATTATCAAGAGTTTGATCGAAGTGGGGGATCGTCTCGGCAAGCCTGTTCTCGCGACAGGTAATGTCCACTATCTGGAACCGGAAGATGAGATCTATCGGGAGATCATTGTCCGTAGTCTCGGTCAAGGGGCTATGATCAACCGGACCATTGGGCACGGAGAAGATGCCCAGCCAGCGCCACTGCCAAAAGCGCATTTCAGAACCACCAATGAAATGCTGGATGAATTCGCCTTTTTGGGAGAAGACTTGGCACGCAAGATTGTCATTGAAAACACCAATGCGCTCGCAGAGACCTTTGAGCCGGTCGAAGTGGTCAAGGGGGACCTCTATACGCCATTTATCGACAAGGCCGAAGAAACAGTTGCGGAATTGACCTATAAGCGAGCCTTTGAAATCTATGGTAATCCACTTCCTGATATTGTCGATCTGCGGATTGAAAAGGAATTAACTTCTATCTTGGGGAATGGCTTTGCCGTGATTTATCTGGCATCGCAAATGCTGGTGCATCGTTCCAATGAGCGGGGCTACCTGGTTGGGTCGCGTGGATCCGTTGGGTCCAGCTTTGTGGCGACCATGATTGGGATTACCGAGGTCAATCCGCTTTCGCCTCACTATGTCTGCAGTCAGTGCCAGTACAGTGAATTCATCACAGACGGTTCTTATGGATCTGGTTTTGATATGCCGGACAAGGATTGTCCAAACTGTGGCCACAAGCTCAGCAAAAATGGGCAGGACATTCCCTTTGAAACCTTCCTTGGTTTCGATGGGGACAAGGTACCCGATATCGATTTGAACTTCTCTGGGGAAGACCAGCCGAGCGCCCACTTGGATGTTCGTGATATCTTTGGGGAAGAATACGCCTTCCGGGCAGGAACAGTAGGTACGGTTGCGGCCAAGACAGCCTATGGGTTTGTCAAGGGCTATGAGCGTGATTTTGGCAAGTACTATCGAGATGCCGAGGTCGAACGTCTGGCCCAAGGTGCCGCTGGGGTCAAACGGACGACCGGTCAGCACCCGGGGGGGATCGTTGTTATTCCAAACTATATGGATGTCTATGACTTTACTCCGGTCCAGTATCCGGCAGATGATGTGACAGCTGAATGGCAGACCACCCACTTTAACTTCCACGATATCGATGAGAACGTCCTCAAGCTTGATGTCCTGGGACACGATGATCCAACCATGATTCGGAAACTTCAAGACTTGTCAGGCATTGATCCGAATGATATTCCTATGGATGACCCAGGTGTCATGGCCCTCTTTTCTGGAACCGATATCCTAGGGGTCACGCCGGAGCAAATCGGGACTTCAACTGGTATGCTGGGGATCCCAGAGTTTGGGACCAACTTCGTTCGGGGCATGGTCGATGAGACCCATCCGACGACTTTTGCGGAGCTCTTGCAGCTCTCTGGTCTGTCTCATGGTACCGACGTGTGGTTGGGAAATGCCCAAGACTTGATCAAGGCGGGCATTGCCGACCTATCGACCGTTATCGGCTGTCGGGACGACATCATGGTTTACCTCATGCACGCAGGGCTCGAGCCTAAGACGGCCTTTACCATCATGGAGCGCGTGCGGAAAGGCATGTGGCTCAAGATCTCAGAAGAAGAGCGCAATGGCTACATCCAAGCCATGAAGGAAAACAATGTTCCTGAGTGGTACATCGAGTCCTGTGGGAAGATCAAGTACATGTTCCCCAAAGCCCATGCGGCGGCCTATGTTATGATGGCCCTTCGTGTGGCCTACTTTAAGGTGCATCATCCTCTCTATTATTACTGTGCCTACTTCTCGATTCGGGCCAAGGCCTTTGACATCAAAACCATGGGTGCAGGCCTTGAGGCCGTGAAAGCGCGGATGAAAGAAATCGCTGAGAAACGCAAGAACAACGAAGCTTCCAATGTGGAGATCGACCTCTACACTACTCTTGAGATTGTCAATGAGATGTGGGAGCGCGGCTTCAAGTTTGGCAAGCTAGACCTCTATCGCAGTCAGGCGACAGAATTCTTGATAGATGGGGACACCCTCATTCCGCCATTTGTCGCTATGGATGGTCTAGGAGAGAACGTTGCCAAGCAGATCGTGCGGGCGCGTGAAGAAGGAGAATTCCTCTCTAAAACTGAGTTACGCAAGCGTGGTGGACTCTCCTCAACCCTAGTTGAAAAGATGGATGAAATGGGCATTCTCGGCAATATGCCAGAGGATAACCAGTTGAGTTTGTTTGATGATTTGTTTTGATGGATAAATGATTTTTATTCAAAAGAATTAGCCACTCTTAACTACAGATTCATATGAATTTGTAGTTTTTTAAAAATACAATAAAGGCGGATGAAATGGGTATTCAATTTACTTCAAAAAAGGTTGGAGAGCTATTGAAAGAAGGGAATTTGCGGATTCCTTCTTATCAAAGACCTTATAAGTGGAACAGAAAGCATATTCGTAATCTTTTTTATGATTTACGAGATGCTATGGAAAAAAAGGAATATCAAGTTGGCTCTGTTATCTTTCATGATAATGGTGGATACTTAGATATTGTAGATGGGCAACAACGACTAATTTCTATTTCCTTGTTTCTTCATTCATTAGAAAAGTTAAAGGATTATGAAGGTGCTAATCAACTTTTAGGTGCTGAATTTGGAGAGATATCCTGCTATCATGCAAGCGAAAATTATAACGAGTGGGAAAATTTAACTCAATTGGTAGGTACAAGCCAGGCAAAAGAAATTTGCGAATTTTTATTGGAAAATTGTTCTATTTCTTGTATCATCATGCCAGAGGAACGTTTGGCAGAAGCCTTTCAATTATTTGATTCTCAGAATAATCGTGGAAAATCTTTAGAACCTCATGACTTACTCAAAGCCTATCATCTGCGTCAACAAGACTCAGAAGATGAAAAAATTGTTGAGAAATGGGAGCAGTTTGTGGAAGATGACGATTTAAGTCTGAAAGATCTGTTTGATAAGCATCTTTTCCGTATGAGACGTTGGTCTAGGGGAGAAACAGGACTAACTAACAAGCGTTATGGTTCTTATCTGCGTTTTACAGAAGATTTTATTGACGATTTTAAAGGTGTTGATTTAAATCAGAATTTTCCATACCTAGAATTATATCGTCATATTGAAAACTTCCCTATGTCAATTACTATGCCAATCATAGATGGAAGCAAATTTTTTGAATATATTGAATCTGTTCATCAAATGATTAAAGACCATATAGATGTTTTAAATAAACAGTTAGGAATTTTTAATGATCCTAAGAGTGAAGAAAATGGTTCAGATTACCCTGAAGGTATGTTAAAAATTTACAATAGTTCAAAGGGGCGCTATCGCAAGTGCCACAATCTGTTTCTAAACATTTGTTCTCTCTTTGCGGAGAGATTTGGAAAAGATAAGCTATCAAAGGAAATAGTAGAAACCTTGTTTATTTGGGCTTACTACCCCCGTGTGAAGTCTCGAGCCATATATGACGCTACTGTAGGAAACTACGCTGCAGGCGGGAAGTTCAGACAAAGAGAAGTTCAAAAACTATTTCAAGTTTTAGCCCATGCTGTAACTCCGAATGATTTCATGGTTAAGATAGATAGAGAATTATTTGAAAATTATACGATGGAACAAATTATAGAAGAGGAAAAAGATAAATGGTAGAAACACATATAAGCTTATCCGTTAACCGTTTGTTAAATGAAGATACCTATGCTATTCCTCTTTATCAGAGAAATTTTGCTTGGACTTATGATGAAATTGAACAATT
>ERZ1674051.60-NODE-60-length-35815-cov-63.214094_pt1 | contig 35815 bp, 47 predicted proteins | sample MGYA00581125_ERZ1674051 | MGnify/ENA primary metagenome ERZ1674051 (study PRJEB41354, sample SAMEA4873326) | human saliva metagenome | biome: human-associated habitat [ENVO:00009003]; feature: mouth environment [ENVO:08000002]; material: saliva material... | reverse complement strand
TCCTGCCCCGGCGGGGCCGTCCGACCCGCTCCCGGAGGGCTGGGACACGCTGTAGGCGGCATAGCAGGAGGCCCCTCCAACCGATCGGTTGGAGGGGCCTCGTCTTGTGTGGCGGCTACGATACCACAGCCATGTCCCACTCGCGGCGGTATAGCTCCCACGCATGCCCGAGGAGGCGGCTCAGGATCACCAAGCTGCGGTCCATGCTGCGCTCGCGGCTCAGCACTTCGTCACACAGCTCCTCGAGGGTGAGCTGAACCAGCTTGATAAGCTGCTCGTCCGGGCAGGTGACGCGGGGGACCCTAACGATAGCGGCGCACCGCTCGATCACCCGGGCGGCGGCTGCCACGTCGTAGTTCGCGCCCGTCTCGTAATCGAGGTCGCCCATACGGGCGGGGCGGGCGACGAGGGCCGGGGCGTGCGCGGTGTAGGAGCCGACGATGTTCCGCCAGGTCCAACCGACGTACAAAGCCAGGTAGTTCACGAGGTCCAGGCGCGTGTCCAGTTCGGTGTCTCCCGCGCCGGGCGCTCCCAGCCGGTCGACCTTCCTGGCGACGTTGGGGACGATGGAGAAGGCCTCGCCGCGCTTGCGCCAGGAGATGCCGTAGACGGCGGCTTTCTCGGAGGCGACGCGCAGGAGGAGGTCCTGGGGGCTGTTGCCGTAGTCCATGATGGTGTTGGTCCTTTCAGGTGTGGTCAGTTTTCGGAGTCCGCGGCTTGAAGCCCGTCGAGGAGGTCCCGTGGATCGCCGGTGATGAGGTAGGAGGACATGCCCGCCCGCATACCGTCGGTGGCGTTCAGCGCGTCCTCGAGGTCCTGGAGGGCCTTCTCGTTCACGCCGGGCATGTCCGGGTTGGCCTGGGTGAGGCGAACGAGGACCTGTGTCCGGCATCCCTTGTTCATGCTCGGGGTCATCGGCTCGTAGCCGTACAGTTCGATGACGGCTAGGAGCCGCTCGTGGTGCTGGTCGTTGTTGACGGGGATGTCGAAAAGAAGGGCATCATCGAGAAAGCCACGTCGCGCGGCCTTCTCGACGGCCCCGTTGACGACCACGTCGATGACACCCCGGTCGGTGGCACCGAGGTCCGGGAGCATGTTTGCGACGGCGTAGCCGACGTTCATGTCTTGGTGGAGGACGGCGACCCCCAGATACACGGTTTCGGCGTAGGCTACGCGACGGATAACGTCGATCAGGTTTCGGCGGTCGTGGATGTCGATCTCTCGTGCGGACATGATAATGGTTCCTTCAGTTGGTTTCAGCGTCGCGCTGGTGGATGGCGAGGGTAAACTCCGCGTGGGTGTGCCCCTCGTGGGCCTCCAGGGAGTAGGTGACGAGCTTGCCGTTGTGATCGTTGCCGATCGGGATACGGACGACGGCGGTCGTCTCGCGGTGGGTGGTGAACACGTCGTCCAGGCGGACGGCGGCGCGCTCGCGCTCATCGAGGGCGAGGCCGACCGGGAGGGACGCGAGGTACTCGCCGGTCACTTCGGCGGTGGGGAGGACGATGTGGCCCTTCTGGATGACGACGGAGTTGAAGGTGAAGGCGAAGGCCTCGAGCGCGTCCTGGAGCTTGTTCAGGTCTTTCTGGAGCTGGTCGGTGGTGATCATGGTGGTTGGCCCCTTTCTCAGTTGCCGAGCTGCTGGGTGATGCGGGCGATGTCGCGCGCGCCGCCGATCTGACGACCGATCTCCTTCAGATCGTCCAGGCTGGACTTGGGGAGGGCGTAGGCGTACAGAACGCCCTCGGCCAGCACGTAGATAATCTGTTGGCCGGGCGCGCCCGCGACTTCGGGGTGGTCGATGCTCAGCACGTCGACGTCGGTCGCGGGGATGAGGCCGAACTTGCCGGGCAGGCCGAGCTTGTGCTGGCGAGGCCAGTAAATGAGCTTGCCGGTCCCACCGTTGACGGGGACCTCGATCTTGTTCTTTGCCATGATGGTGTCCTTTCAGGGGTGTTGGGAGGGAGGCCCCGCCGGGTGGTGGGGCCTCCCTGGGTTGGGTCACCGTTTCTCGGTGACGTGTTTAAGTATAGCGCACCCGCGCGGGGTGTGCAAGCGCTACTTCGTGGTTTCCGCGAGCGCGTAACGCTGCAACGCCGCGAGCGCCTCCTGCGCGTCCTTCACCAGCTTACCGACCACGGCGTGATCCCTGAAGCTGTAGCAGGCGGTCTCCATGTAGATGTCGGTCATGGCCCCAAAGACCTTATCCCCGATGGCGGTCAGGCGGGCGAGGCGACGAGCCTCCCACACCTCGAGCATCTTCTGGGTCTCGCGGCGCTCCTCGACGCGGCGGACGGCCTCCTCACGGTAGGCGGCCTCGCACCAGTCGATCTTCTCGGAGCGGACGCGGACCTCCTCGTCGGCAAGCTCGCGCATGGTGTTCAGATCGACGGCGATAACGGTACGCATGGGTCTTGGTCCTTTCGGTGTGGGTCACCGGGGCGGTGACATATTTAAGTATAGCGCACCCGGCGCGGGGTGCATCACCAAAATGCTAGTGATACACCCCACACCCCGCTAGTCCTTCCGATACCGACCGCATGAGTAGCCAGCCGCCGCCAGCGGCAAGCCATCCGACCACTCAGTGGGAGTCACCATCACCCGGCGAATAGCCTCCAGCGACGACTCCGGCGACGACTCCACGATCACCTCGTCATGCACGTGACCGACCACGCGGTGGCCTTCGTCCACAAGGCGAACCAGCGCCGCACCCAGCACGTCACGGGCCACCGCCTGCGTCACATTCTCCACCAGCCGCCCGCCGTAGGTCTCCGTGCGCCAGCGCAGCTTCGGGTCCTGGAAGGACAGCCGCCCGTCGCGCCCCGCGCGCACCTGGTGATACACCACCGCGCGCCCGGACGGGAGGCGCACCAGGCGGTCGGACCCGTCCGCCTCCACGGTCAGACGATCTCCCGCCTGACCGCCATAGTAGAAGACGCGCTCCAGGCGACCCCACAAGCGGACAATGTTCCTGTTCGCCCCGCGCCACTGGTCGACAATGCGCTGAAGGACAGCCTCCCCGCCCAGCGCGTCGCCACCCATAGCGCGCAGCGACCCCACGCCGCCGTTGTAGCCGAGGGCAAGGACGGCCACCTTACCCTCCTTACGGCCCATCCCGCCGCCCATATGGTTGGCCGTCTCCACGTAGATGTCCCGGCCCTCCGCGAACGCCTCCAGCGCCCACGACTCACCCGCCAACCAGGCGACCACACGCGCCTCAATCGCGCTGTAGTCGCACACCGTAAACGGCCCCACGAGGAGCGGACGGACGAGGGCCTTCAGGGTCTGAGGGTCGGCACCGAGACCCAGGTTCAGGTCGAGGATAGCCGCGTCCTGAGCGGCCTCGGACGAGAAGCCCGCGCGCGGGAGGTTCTGGAGCTGGAGGCCCCGGCCCGCCCACCGCCCGGTGTGCGCGCCAAAGAAGCGGACGCTCCCGCGCAGTCGACCGTCCACGTTTGCCACGTCGAGCGCCGTCTGGAACTTCTTGTGAGCGGTCAAGGCCATGCTCTGGCGCAGCTCCAGCACCCGCCGCTGATCGGCGGTCAGATCGTCGCGCGTGAGCGCCTGGCGCACCGTCTCCGCCTTCAGGTCAGGCAGGAGACCACCAAACCAGCCGAGAAGCTGCGCCGTGCTGCCTGGGTTTTCCACGCCCGTGATGGCCTTGGCCTCGGCCTTGTCGGCGGCCAGGTTCTCGCTCGCCGCCTCGACCGCGCTTGCGGCCAGATCGAGGTCCACGCGCACGCCCAAGTCGTTGACCTTCTGGTCGGCAATCCACACGCGGCGCTCGTGATCGGTGGGCCAGGAGCGCTTATGGCGACGCAGGAGGCGGCGGCGCATGTCGCGCATCGTCGCCACGTCCTGGCGGCAATACTCGACAAATTGCGCCCACTTCTCGGGGTGGTCCTCGGGCAGGCGGCGCTTGCCGCTCCTGTCTGGCTGGCAGAACCAGCGGATGAGGGCCGCGCCCGCGCCGTCCTTGGGGTCGGCTCCGAGGGCCTTCGCCCCACCCTCCAGGGACTGCGGGTATCCCCATTCGGCCATGTGGGCCATCGTGTCCTCCCAGGCTTCAGGAGGGAGATATTGACCAGTCGGTAGTCCGCGGAATCGGGAGAGGCAAACGCGCTCGAATTGCGCGTTGTGGGCGAACCTCACGACAACGTTCGACCCGTCGAGGAGGTGCGGTATTTTCATGATCTCGTCGCGTCCGACGGCGACCTGCACGGGGCCGTCGTCCAGCGCCCACGCGCACATGAGGACGAGGAACTCCGGGTCCTCGCTATAACGGTAGACCCCGCGCTTGATGTCGGTAGTCGAGTACGTTTCAATGTCGACGTAGAGGTCGTGCGACCCGCCGGTGGTGGCCAGTTCGACGTTGGTGGGGACGATCATTTCCGGCCCCCCATCCTGCACTCGACGCAGAACGACGCGCACCCGGCGACGCACAGGAGCGGGAAGACGACCGGCCAAGGCTGGCGCGGGAACACGAACATGGCGACGATGGCACCGACCAAGCTCACGACGGTGATCAGGGCGCAGATGAACTGCACCCAGTCGATCTGGTACTTCTTCATTCCTGCTCGCCTCCCTCGAGGACGTGGGCGGCGTGCCACTTGGCGCGAAGGCCCTTCACGGCGCGGCGGTTGCGCACCGAGGAGACGGTGCGACCGAGGTCGGCGGCGATCTCCGAGATCGACCTGGAGTAGTCACCCGCCACCTCGTCCTCCCACTGCTCCCAGGGGCGGTGTGAGCGGGTGGCGGCCTCCACGCTGGCCTCCTGGGCGGCGCGCTGCGCCTCCCGGTGAGCGGGGGTCAGGTCGGTGATGCGCGACTTCTTGCGACCGTACTCGCGGTTGGCGGCACGACACAGGTCGCACCGGCACCCGGCGACGTAGGTGGAACGCAGTCCGTGTGTTCGGGGCATGGGTCTTGGTCCTTTCAGTTCAGGGGTCACCCGTGCGGTGACATGAACCAGCATAGCACACCCAAGCGCTAAGACGCAAGCCAGGGGACGAAAAGACCCCCTCACCACCAGGACCAAGAAGGTGGTGAGGGGGTCGGGACCCATCAGGGCCTATGTTACAGGATGTCGTCCTCGTCGTCCTCCAGAACGTCGAAGTCATCCTCAGCGCGGGACGCTCCGCCGCCCAGCATCTCGCCGTCGCGCACCTTCTGCACGTTCTCCAGGCCGAAGGTCACGCCCCTGTTACCGTTGGTGTTGTAGCAGTAGGCCGACATCGAGACACGGGCGAAGATGCCCGAGTACACCTCGGTGCTGTCCAGGATCGGGTTGAGGTCGCGGTCCACAACGCCCGGTCGGCGCTTAGCCGACACGTTCATGTAGTAGCAGCCCTCCAGCTCCGGGTTACGCTCGAGGTCCGCGTCCTCGTCGCCGTCGTGGAGGGTGGACTTCAGGTTCTTCGGCACCTTGCCGCCGAACTTCGCCTTCTGCTCCTCGATAGCGGCGGCCTGCGCGGCCTTGATCGCCGCCAGAGTGCGCTTCGCCGTCTTGGGGATGATGAGCATACACGAGAACTTGGGGTCCTGCTCCGGGGAGGCCGTGTAAGGATCCAGCAGGTGAACGTATCCGAGGCGAATGTTCTCGTCGGCTCGGGTGACAACCTTACGGGGGTTAGCCATTGTAATCATCTTCTTTCGTGAGATCGTGAATCGGTGAGCGTGCCGGGGCCGAGGCTCAAGGCCCCGGCACACCCCTAAGTGTAGCGCTTTGTCTCCGGGTTGTCTACCCGAAGTCCGCCGCAGCGCTCGCGGCGGCTGTGAGAGGCGGACGCGGGTCCGCATCCCCCACCAGGGAGGGCTTGCCCTCCTTCTTGGTGATGTAGTCCCCGATCAGATCGGGGAGGTCGGACTTGCCCACCAGCTTCTCCAGCTTGCCAAGTGGTAGAATCTTGAACTCCGCCACCTGCTCGGGCTGGTATCCGCTGTCGATCAGCGTCTGGATAGCCGCCGCCGGGTCAGTCACGACGCGGCGACCCCTGCCAGCCACCACCTTGAAGCCGGGAATGGTCCGGCCCTCGGTGTAAATGCGGTCGAAGGCCACGCCCTCCAGCGCGTCGCACCAGTGTCTGATCTGGGCGACTCGCTCCAGCTCCGCGCCCACCTCCTCGTCGTCCAGGAGGCCAGGGTCCCCGAAGTCGCGGGCGACCAGGAAGTCACGACGCGCCCGGCACTCGCCAGCCACGGGGCACCAGCGACAAGCCGCCTCGCCCGGCCCGAACTCGGTAGACCCGTCCTCGACCTTCTGGACCCCGGGCAGCACCACGGTGTCGCGCCACTCGAGCAGCTCCTGGACGGTGAGCGTCTCGGAGGACACACTCCCCAGGCGCGGCTGGACGACAGTCACGCTGACTTCCTCGACGGTGCCCAGGAGGTCCCCGAACTCGTTCAGGGCACCCAGGCCGTAGAGGCGGAGCTGCGGGTTGCCGACCGCGTTCACGGGCACACCCTGACCGTATTTCAGGTCGAGGACGCGCACGGCGCGAGGCGAGACCACCACCGCGTCGCCCGTCCCCCACACGCCGGGGACCCCCGTCGCCATCCGCTGCTCCAGCAGGAGGACGGAGTGCGGTTCTGCGTCCAGGTCGGCGCGCACCTGGTCCACGTACTTGCCGACGTGGCGGAGCATGTCCACCATGTCGTATGTCTCGCCGTATTTGGCGGTCCAGTGGTTCAGGGCGTGGTCGCGGGCGGCCTCGTCGTGGTCGATCAGCTCAAAGCGGGCGACGATCTCCGCGAGCGCGTGCGCCGCCGTGCCCTCCGCCGCGTGAGGCGACTCAGGCGGGGTCGGGGCCGCCGCCGCGAGCGGCACGCTGGCCGGGCAGGCCAGCCAACGCGCCGCACTCGACGGCCCCAAGTTCGCGTGTCCCCTGGGAGGCATTGGTCAGGCCTCCGGGAGAGCGTCGAGGAAGGCCCGAATCTGGTCGCCCTTGAGGAGGCCGACGCGGCGTGCGCCCGCCGTCTCGAGGGCGGTCTTGATCGCGTCCTGCTCGCCCGCGCCGATCAGCTCGGTGGCTCGCGCGACGGCGACCGCCAGCAGGTCGGCCTCGGGGGTGACCGTCTCGTCCTCGACGGTCGCGCCGCCGATCTCGTCCTCCGCCGGGGCAGCTTCGGTCGGCTCCGGCTCAGGCTCGGGATCGGCCTTCTTCGCCGCCGTCTTCTTGGCGGCGGGCTTCTTCGCCGCCGTCTTCCTCGGGGCGGGCTTCTCCTCATCCGCCGGGGCGGTGGGCGTGGCCTTCTCGACATCGACGGTGATCGGCGCGGGAGCGGTGCGCTGCGCCGCCAGCAGACCTGCCAGCCACTGCACCTCCTCCACGGTCGCGCCCTTAACGTCCAGCGTGATGTTGATTTCCATGATGATCTGTTCTCCTTGGTGATCGGTGATCGTGTTGTGTCAGATGAGTGACTCGGGCGAGTCGCTCACGTCGGTGGGTTCGTCCAGGCGGGCGAACACGCGCTGCGGGCCGTAGAACGGGAGCCTGGTCGGCTTCGGCATGGGGCCGAACCAGCCGGGCAACTGCTTCAGCGCGTTGGTGATCTGGAGGATGTCCACGCGAGAGTGCTTCCCGCGCTCACGGCCTAGCGCTATCTCCCAGATTTCAAGCGAGCACACCACATCAATTGGGTGCGTACCGCTCACTATACCCTGTTCCTCGTCGCGTAGCCAACTGATACGCTCCTCGGGCGACATCTCCACCCAGTTGGCGGGAACGAGGGTGTCCAGGTAGGCCTGGATGAGGCCGCCAACCGAGTCCTCCTCGGTCGCCATCGAGCGCACGGACTCCGCCGCCTCCTCCTCCTCGGAGGACAGGAACAGCTCCGGGTTATCCTTCAGGCCGTACTTGTCGCGGCTGGTCTTCCAGATGTGAACAGCCTCGGCCCACACCTGGTTCACGTACTCGTCCGAGTACTTACCGAAGTCCAGCTTTTCGGCCACTTCCACGATGAGGAAGCGCCTGTTGCCTTCCTGCGCGCGCAGGAAGACGGCATCATTGGTGGTTCCCCAGATAACCTGTCGGCGGGGGAGCTTCACGTGCTCCCTCGCGTAGGGCAGGCGGATAACGTCGTGCGTCAAGGTAACGAACTGCTTCAGGGCCTCCGCGTCCGCCTTCTTCATGGCGAAACCCTCGTCTGCGACGGTAACCCAGGAGCGGGTCATTGCCATGACTGTATCGCGTAGGCCGCTACCCTCGATGGGTCCGAGTGTGCAGGTCCACCCGCGTGCCATCGTCTCGACAAACCACGACTTACCCAGGCCCTGCCGCCCGGTCAGGATCAGGCAGTTATCGACTTTCACGCCGGGGTCGAGGGCGCGGGCCACGGCCTGCACCGCCACCAGGCGAGCCACGCGCCGCGTGTACGCATCCGCCGCGCCCGGCAAGTACGTTTCCACACGCGAGATGCCGTCCCATTCCAGGCCCTCCAGGTACTCGACCACGGGGTGGAAAGCGTTGTCCTGGGCCACCATGTCGATCACGCCGTTGAGCTGCTCCTGCGCGGGGCGGGGCATGTTGTAGGCGCGCTGCAAATGCGCGCTGATCTGGGCGCGGTCGGCGTTGGTGAGTGCGTCGTCCTTACCCGCCTCCACGGCCCGCCACGGGAACGGGCGGCGCGTGACCGTCGTCAAGTCCATCTCATTGCGAGCCAGGGCGCGCAGCACGGGGTCGTGGCGCATGAGGAGGTCCCAGTTGTGAACGTCGTCAAGGGGCTTGCCGGTCTTGGGGTGGAGGTGGAACTCAAGGACCCACTCGGGGAGGCCGCGAGCGCCGTCCTCGCCGCCCTCGGTCTCGTCGCCGTCGAGCGGCGCGAAGTCCGCGCCCACCAGCTCCGTGACGATCTCCGGACGCGCCGCGAACTCCCGCATGGCCCGCTGAATCGACGGCCTGTCGGCTGGAGCCGTGGACTGGGGGACACCCGCCGCCCGGTCCTCCCCACCGTAGACGTGCAAGGCCACCAGGTCGAACATGGACAGGGCGCGACCGTATGCCGGGTCGCTCGCGTGGTTGGAGAAGACGTAGCCGTCCGGGTAGACGATCACGCCGCCTTCGGACTCTGCGGGCGTGTAGTGCCAGCGATTCGGCTCGCCCTCCACCGGGTCATACGGGAGGTGGAACTCAGCGACGGCGCGCGCCATGTCGTACACGCGGTTGAACGCACCGGCCACGCCGGGCAGGCCGAGCGGGTCGCGCTTCGAGCCGGGCATGTGGTCAGGCGTGGGGCCAAGCCCGCCGAAGTCGCGCAGGAGGCCCTGCGCGGTCGCCGTCTCACCCTGGCACTCCTGCACCTCGTACTCGTCCGGCGTGGCCGTCGCAGGCCAGAACATAAGGCGCTCAGGCTGGGTCGATCCGGGGTCAAACTGGGCTTCACCCAGGGCTTCGATGAGTCCGCGGGCTACCCGAGGGTACTCCTCCTCGGACAGGCCGGGTCCCATGATCGGGAAGATCACGCGGTAGCGCGGGTGCGCCCTGGTGTGGCTGTACGTCGAGTGGACGAGGGCGCGAAGCCCGAGGCCCGCGACGACGGCGGGCAGGGTCTCGGAGGCCGCGTCCGCGTCCAGCGTCACCGCGCTACGGTACTCAACTTGGCCCTTCCGGCGGGCGGTGCCCTTCAGGCGACCGGCGACGTAGCCGCCGCAGTCCTTCACGGACTCCGGGTTGTGGGCGCGATCCACGAGGCGCTCCCACGTCAGCGTGGCGGCCTCCCACCTGCGCGACGATACGGACGGTGCGACCGACAGGTCAAGGGTGAGATCGGCGGCGGTCTTGGTGCTCATCAGTTCTTGGTCCTTCCTGCTAGATGAGGCTTTCCAGGTGTCCGAGGAGGGCGGCCTGAATCTCGGCCTTGCCCTCCAGCACCCGGAGGATGTTCGAGTCAAGCGTACCGCGAGACTCGATCACGTGGACGACGACGGGGTGGGTCTGCCCCTGCCTTTGGAGTCGCTTGTTGGCCTGCTGCCACTGCTCCAGCGACCAGGGGAGCGAAGTCCACACGATGGTGTGCCCACCGTGCTGAAGGTTGAGGCCATGCCCGGCGCTGGCCGGATGCGCCAGCAGAATCGGGATGCGCCCAGCGTTCCACCGCTTCACCGCGCCGGACTCACTCACGTGGACGGACTCAGGGAAGCGCTCCTGGATCATCTCCAGCTCGGCCTGGAAACGGTAGAAGACGAGGACGGGGGAGCCGGTGCCCTCCACAACTTCCGCGAGCGCGTCGAGCTTCGCGTGATGCAGCCAGTCCCAGCCGTCCCGGTCGTCGTCATAGAGGAATCCCGCGCTGATCTGGCTCAGGCGATTGGACGCGACGGCGGCGGTCGACGCAGTGTGCCGCACCCCGCCCAGGAGAGTGAGGTCTGCGACGAGCTGCGTCGCCATGTCCTTGTAGGCGCGGCGCGCAGAGGCCGGCATGTCGACCTCGATCCTGTTCATGGTCAGCGGCGGGAGCTGGAGGCGACCCTCCGTGCCCATCGACAGGCAGATGTCCTCCAGTAGGGCGTGAATACGCTCGGACGCGCCGGGGCGCGGCTGCCAGCCAGTCACCACACCGGACGGGAGGCGACCGGCCTCCATGAAGTAGCGACGGCGAAAGCCGGTCAGTGTGCGTCCCAGGCGCTCCCCGAAGTCCATGAGGTAGATCTGCGCCCAGAGGTCGATCAGACCGTTAGGCGAGGGCGTGCCGGTCATCTCCCACACGCAGGAGGCGGTCTTGGCGATCAGGCGCGCCGCCTTCCACCGCTTCGCCTGGTGGTTCTTGAAGCCGCTGGCCTCGTCCAGGATGAAGGTCTTCCACCCGTGGGGCTGGCGCGCCGCCTCCCCCAGGAGCTGGTGACTCACCACGTACACGTCCGCGTCGGTGGCCCAGGCGGCGGCCCGCTGCGCCGGAGTGCCCACGACAGGCACCACGCGCAGGTCCGGCCTCCACTTGGTGGCCTCCTCGGGCCACACGTCGCGGGTCACACGCGCCGGGGCCGTCACGAGGGCAGGCAGGTGACGCTCCTCCAAGGCGGACAGGATCGAGGCGGTTTTGCCCAAGCCCATGTCGAGCCAGAGGCCCGCCCTGTCGTGCGCCTTCAGGTGGGCCACCGCCGCCTGCTGGTAGGGGTGGAGGCGCAGGGGCGCGCTCACTCGCCCGCCTCGGGCGCGTCGACGCGGACAGACCCGCCGGAAGTCTTGACAGTGATCGAGGCCAGCGGAATGGTGATGAGGGCGCTCAGCTCGCCCTCCTCGACGTCGAGGCAGGGGACAATCTTCCCGATGACGCTGAGCGGCTGGCCGTCCAGGAGGATGGTCTTCGTCGTCCTGTTGATCTCGAGAGCGTGCAGCTTATGCATGATGGGGTCCTTTCAAGGGGTGGGGCCGCCGGGCTGTCAGCGGCCCCACCGGGCAGAGGTGTTACTTGGTGAATCGGCGGTCGATGATGCGCCCGCCGAGGACGATCGCCGCGCCGATCAGAAGGGTAACGAGGGCAACGCCGATTCCGTCGAGGGTCGCGCCGGTCCGGGCGAGGCGCGTCGTAGGCGCGGGGGCGGGGGCGGGCTGCGCGTCGGCCTTCGGTTCGGGCTTCGGGGTCGCACGCGAGGGGACCGGGGCGGGGGAGGTGGTGACCCTGGGTTCCGGGGTCTTGTCCACCGTCGGCATGGTGGGCGTAGGCTTCGGGGCCGGGGTGGTGGGGGTCGGCTCGGGAGTCGGCTCAGTCGTCGGAGTAGGCGCAGGCGCGGGGGCGGGCTTCACGGTGCCGTCGCCATCCGTGCCACCCGAGGCCTTGATCGTCGCGGTCGCCTCGAAGGACTGGCCGTTGATCGTCGCGCGGTTGGTGTAAGTCGTCTGGCCCTCGACGGGCTTCGTCGCCTCCGGGAAGGTCACGCACACGAGCGCGCCCACCGGGGGCGTGAAGGTCAGCGTGTGCTTCGTGTCGTCCAGCTTGCCGTCCGTCCAGCTCGTCGTCTTGGGATCCCAGGTCGGGCCCGTCGAGCACTTCACCGCCGCGTGCATGGCGTTGGTCTCGTCCGTGATCGTGTACTCAACGCCGGGGTCCACCTTCCACTGGATGCCCCAGGCAATGGCCCCGTTAGCGTCGGTCCACCCGTACTTCACCGTTTCCGGCCTGGCGTACTCGAAGTGCGCCGGGCTGGCGCAGTCGTTGCTGCACGTGCCGGTCCCCTCCTTGTCGCCCCACACGAGCGTGCGGACGGTCTCGCCATTGAGGGTGATCTGGGTGGACTCAGTGCCCACCGCCTTATCGGTGAGCTGCGCGCGGGCGTGGAACGTGCCGGACACGTCCTGCTTCGCCGCCCACGCTTCGGGGACCTCGGTCACCGTGCAGGTGAGGGTCGCCTGGTCGGCGGCGCACTCGCCAATCCGGGTGCCATCGTCCAGGGTGAAGGGGAAGCCTGCCCTCCAGGCAAAGCCGCCGTCAACGCTGCCAACGGTGAGGGTAGAGCCGACGGTCAGGCGCGGGGTCTGCCAGGTGCCCTCAACGGTCACCTCGCTTGTGGTCTGGCGGGACGCGGACGTGGCCTTCGTGACCTGAGTGGTGATCGGCTCGGGCGTGGTGGGGGCCGCGAGCGCAGGGGCCGCCGCTGCGACGGCAAGGCCCAGCGTGAGGCCGAAACCGGCGAGCGCGTACTTGGTGTTCATGGTAGTTGGACCTTTCGGAGGTTGGGTCACCGGGGCGGTGACATGAGTCAGTATAGGGCACCCCGCCGCCCCACGCAACATAAAGCGCTAAGGCGGCGGGGCGCGGGGTCAGGACGCGGCGATACCCACGCGCGGGCCGTCCAGGCGCTCACCCATCCAGCCGATGCCGGACACGGAGCCGTCGCGCTGGCCGCTCGCCTCCCCGTCGCGGTCGATCAGGATGTTACGGGCAAACTTGATGTTCTTGCCCTCCTTCGCCTTCGCCTCGGCCCGCTGATAGCGGGAGGCCAGCACGAGGTCCTGGCCCGTCGAGGTCGTCTCCTCGCGGGTGGCGATCTCGATCCTGTCCGCGATCCCCTGGAAGAAACCCATGACGTAGGAGCGGCGGAAACGGCGGCGCTCGGACTCACTGTAGAAGTCCTCGTAGCGCAGGCGGTCCTTCAGCATCGACGGGTAGGACATGACGGCGGCGTTGTAGAACTCGGTCACGTATGCGAGGTCGGACCTGGTGCCGACGATGGTGGCGAGCGTGTGCCGCTTGTACGTCCTCCACGAGCAGAAGCAGCTCAGGGAGCGGGCGAGGGTGGCGAGGCCGTCCACGATGGCGCGGGCCATCGACGCGTTACCGCCCTTGATCTCCACCTCCATCGAGGTAATGTCCTCGTCCTTGGCGCGCGCGTCGCCCTCGGGCAGCGACTCGATGCGGTACCGCACCATGAGGCGCTCGGCGCGACGCTGGGCAAGCTCGCGTTCATTGACGGACGCGCCACGGTCGGAGGCAATGCGCAGGAGCTGGCGAATCTGCTCGATGATCTTGTTCTCGGTCATTGTCTTGGTCCTTTCAGCGGGCGGGGGTGATGTCGTAGACGGGGTTCAGAGGCCTGTTCGGGTCGTCGTGAATGGTGATGCGGGAGACCGGGAAGGTCACGGTCACGAGCATGTCGCCGTCAGCGTTGGTCTCGAAACTCATCCCGTCGGTGAGCGGGAGGCGCTGGGAGCCAACCCAGGCGCTCCCGTCGGAGCACTCGTAGACGAGGCGGGGGAGGTCGGTCTTGGTGATCATTGGTCTTGGTCCTATCTGGGTCAGGAGTGGGCGTGGGTCGTGTGGGTGGGGTGGCACGGGTAGCCGGGGTGCGCCTCGGCGGTGATGGAGGAGACCCGAACGGTCATCGTGACGAACAGGTCCCCGAACTGGTTGACGGTCTGGGTCGGGTGGTCCTCGAGGCGGACGGCCTGGGAGCCGATGAGGGCGCGATTGGTCAGGAAGTTGTACTGGAAGTCGGGAATGTCGGGGGCGGTCATGATGGTTGGTCCTTTCGATGGGGTGGAGGCCCCGCCGGGTGACGGGGCCTCCGGGGTGGGTCAGGCGAGGGCGTTCAGCTCGTCGGCGTAGTCGGCCTTGATCTCCTCGAGCATCGGCTCACGGCCCTGGGCCTCGTACTCGGTTTCGGCAATGCGGTTGATCAGGTCGATCTGTTCGGCGTTGAAGCCCTGGAGGCTGACGGCGGAGAAGAAGTAGCGGCTCATTGTCTTGGTCCTTTCGGTTCAGGTCACCGTCTCTCGGTGACGTAATCAGTATAGCACACCCGATAACCAATAGCGCAACACCTAGCGCGTGTAACGTCAGTCACACAAACGGCGGACGCGGCCACCCCCACGACGACGCGGCGGCAACGGCGGCACCCCGAGATCATCCAACCACGCCGCGACCTCCACCGTCCCACTCAGCAGGACCACCTCAACGCCCGCCCGCCTCGCACGGTTATGCCATGCCACCTGGATGGGCCGCACACGCCCGCCGGGACGCTTCAGCTCCACCAGATACACGCGCCCCTCCCAGATCACCAGGCGATCAGGCGTGCCCGCATCGACCGGCGCGAGCTTCGGGCACAGCCCACCCGCCGCGCTCACCCTGTCGTGCAGGAGGCGTTCGGCCAAAGACTCCAGCTCGGTGCTCACGCCGCCACCTCCATCGGCCACGGGTAGACCACGGGCGCGGCGTTCACACCCACCAGCGAGTAGATGCCAAGCGTGTGGTCGATCCACCGACGCACGTCGGAGCGGTAGGTCAGAAGCCCCGCGCGCCCCGTGTGGGCGATCAGGGCCGCACACCCCGGCGCATCCATCATGAGGGGGAGCATGGCGCGGATACGCCCCGGCGCGAGGCGAGGGCGGACGACGCGGCCACCAACGAGGCCGATCACTGTCGCGCGATAGGTCGGCGGCGCGTCGGTCAGGCCGGAGTTACGCAGCGCGTCGGTGAGGCTCACCCACACGTGGCCGCACGAGTCGAGGCCTACGAGGAGGCGACGATCAGAGTCAGGCTCAGGGATCAGGGCATAGTCAATGACGTAGGGGCGGCGCTTGCCGCACGGTTCAATGCGTTCCATACACCACATGTTAGCGCTTTATGGGGTGCATTGTCGAGTGTCGGGCCGACCTCGCACGCCCGCGCCCCGGCGTTCCGCGCTCGGACTTGTTCAGTATAAGGCACCTAATACAAGCCGGAGCGCGGGTCTTGTTACAGGTCTTGTTACAACCTTGTTACACCTTGTTACGCCCGGAATATCAAGGCAAAGCCAGAATAGCGCTCGGTTCCTGTAACTATAAATCCTATTTACTTCTAATAAGAAAAAATTGTTCTATAGTAAGACAGCCTGTTATACTACTGAACAATTCCGCTAAAAATCTGCTCTATATAGGAAAATGGATACGTTCTGTTACAACCAGTGTCAAAAATCCCGGAATACCAACGAAAAATACCCGTAACAAGCGTGTAACAAGGTTGTAACAAGGGTGTAACATGGCAAAATCTTGTTACAAAACGCCCGTAAACGTTGAATCTACGCTGTAACAGAAGCAAACCGCTAACCTACTTGACACATTCACCCCGCCGCCCCACCTCGCGCACACCACGAGGTAGGCGCACCGGCCCACACGAGGTAGGCGCACCGGCCCACACGAGGTAGGCCCGGCGTGCTATCCTCGTCCCATGACCCCACGACCCGGCACCTCCCGCACCGGCACAGCACGCCACAAACGCTGGCGCGTCCGCGTCCTCCACCTCGCACAAGCCAACGGACAGACGCACTGCCCAGACTGCGGACAACCACTCGCCTGGGGAACCACGCTCCAGCCGCGCAGCCCAGAGCCGGACCACGTGGTCCCCGCTGCACGAGGCGGGCGCGACACCATCGACAACGCTCGCGTCACATGCCGCCAATGCAACCAGAAGCGAGGCTCCAAACCCATCCCAAGCCAGCCCAGGCCAACCCAGGCCCACACCGTCGGAGGCATCCAATGGTGAACACCACCTACCCGAAACCCATCCATGAGTGGATGGGACGGACCATCAGGACCGAAGTCCCCAGAACTGCCACAACCCACGCCCCGGATGTGGCAAATACCACATCCGGAATCAATACTTACCACTTGACAAGGGGCGGTATCCCCTCCCCCAACAACCAGGAACACCCAGAGGCCCAAGCGAAATACCCCCCTGGGGTACCCGAAACCGCCCCTAAGCGCTAAACACGTCATGCGCTAAAACCGCCCGGATATGCTATAATCGGCCCCATGAACGACTTTGACCTGCTAGATCTGCTCGACGAGACCCCCAACGGGGCCTATTCCGTCGTGATCTTCCCGAACCGCGACGCGCTGCGCCGCAAATTCCAGCCGTTCGTCGGCCAGTACGACCCCACGTACCGCACCCACTCCCTACACCGTGCCGAGTATCTGGAGGACCGCAAGCGCCGCGCCCGCGTCTACCTCCGAACACCCAAGCAGATCACGGCTGCGAACCGAAACCGCGCCATTGACGGCGCGGTCAGGGCCTATATCGCGCCTGGTGTGAACGTCTCCTACCTCATGGAAACGTGCCTGAAGAAGTCCGGCATCCACGAGGTGCTGCCAGCCGACGCGGCGGGGCTGATCTGACATGCCCGAGAAGTACGACCGCGAAGCGGAGCTGCGCGACCTCCTGGACACCGCACGGGAGGCCATCCGGGTGGCGAAGCCCGATAGCCTGTCGGCTCTCCTGAACGCAGCCAACAAGCTGTCCCGCGACCTCTACGAGCTGGAGAACCCGGTGTCCTCGGCCTCCCCCGCGCCGCCCAAGGGCCGCGAGGAGACCGCCGTGGACATCTTCAAGGCGAGGATGCGCAAGCGTGACACCCGCGCCTCCTAGCCGGGAGGCGCTGGAGGCCTCCCAGCGCCCCTGCGTGACCATCACGTCCCCCTCGATTGACTCGTTGGGGGACCTCGCCATATCCCTGGCCGCCGACTACAAGCTGGTTCCGGACCCCTGGCAGGCCTGGGTGCTTGACAACTGGCTGGCGACGGCGGGCGATAGCTGGGCCAACCTCACGTGCGGCCTCGCGGTGCCCCGCCAGAACGGCAAAAACGCCGACCTGGAGATCAGGGAGTTGTTCGGCGTGATCGGGCGCGGTGAGCGCATCCTGCACACGGCGCACGAGGTGAAGACCGCGCAGAAGCACTTCCGCCGCCTGAAGCACTTTTTTGGGCAGAAGGCCAACGACCCCGGCGCGAAGTTCCCCGAGCTGAACGCCCTCGTGGAAAACATCCGCAACGTGAACGGCCAGGAGGCCATCTTCTTGAAGAATGGCGGGTCTATTGAGATCGCGGCGCGCTCGAAGGGGTCCGGTCGTGGCTTCACGGTCGATGTCCTGGTGATGGATGAGGCCCAGCAGCTTACGGACGAGGCGCTGGAGGCGCTTTTGTCCACCACGTCGGCGGCCCCGCTGGGTGACCCGCAGTGGATATACACGGGCACGCCGCCGGGTCCGACGGCGGACGGCGAGGTGTTTTCGCGCGTGCGCCGCGACGCGCTGAGTGGTGAGTCTTCGCGCACGTGCTGGGATGAGTGGTCTCCGCCTGGCCTGCCCAAGTCGCTTGCGGACGTCGATCTGGACGACCGGGACCTGTGGGTGCGGACCAACCCGGCGGTCGCGTCTGGTCGCCTGAAGCTGAGCGTGATCGAGGCCGAGCGCAAACGGTACTCGGACGATGGTTTCGCCCGCGAGCGCCTCGGCTGGTGGGCCTCGGACGATGCGACCCGCCGCTTGATCTCGCTGGATGACTGGGAGGCGACCGGGGTCACGGCCCTACCGCTCGAGCTGGCCTCGGATCGCGCGATGCGCGCCCTTGGGGTGGCTTTCTCGAAGGATGGGCGGCGCGTCGCGGTGGCTGGCGCGCTGCACGACCGCAAGACGGGCGTGTCCCACGTCGAGCTGATCGACCTCGAAGCCGGCGATTTTTCGACCATGAGCAGCGCGGCGCTCGCGGAATGGCTGTATGAGCGGCGGGGTCGCTATTCGGCGGTGGGTGTGTCTGGCCGTTCGGGCGCTCTGGCGCTCCAGCAGGACCTGCGCGCCCTGCGTCCGCCTCGCCGCTACCTGCACGTCCTGGACAACCAGGAGTACTTCACCGCGTGTTCGGGATTCTTGAACGCGGTCAGGGGTCGCACGGTGTCGCATCCTGGCGGGTATAATGCGAGCAACGATCCCCTGGATGCGTCTGTGGGGGTGTCAGATAAGAAGATCAGGACGGTGGACGGTGCCTGGGGGTGGCACTCGACGGCCCAGGAGGGCGACGAGGTGCCCCTGGAGGCCGTGAGCGTTGCGCTGTGGACGGCGCGGACAACGCGCCGCCGTCCTAACCGGAGCCAGGAGGCCCTCGCATGAGTACGAATGTTGACCTGCGTCTGATCGCGGGCATGGGACCCCAGATGTTCTCCACGCCGAACGTCGCGGGCCTGCCTGGCGACCTCCAGGCGACGCTGGAGGAGCTGGTCAACACGTGGCAGGCGCGCTATCCGGGCAATGCCCGCCGCCAGGCTTACCTCGACTGCAAGGTGTACGTCGACAGCCTGGACATTGCGCTCCCGCGTGAGATCGCGCGGGACCTGCGCCTGGTCTCCACGTGGCCGGAGAAGGCGGTCTTCTCGCTCACGTCGCGCTGCCACTGGGACGGGGTGGTGGCCCCGGATGGCACGGAAGACCCCTACGGGCTGGCCTCGATCCTGGAGGAGAATAGGTTCTCGACGGAGATCGGGCAGGCGGTCGCCAGCGCGGCGACGCACGGCGTGGCCTTCCTGACGACGCTCCCCGGCGACGTGGCGGCGGGTGACCCGCCGGTCCTCGTCCTCTCGTACTCTGCCATGACGGCGGCGGCGCTGTGGGACCGACGTCGACGGGGCATCCGCGCCGGACTCCTCATCAACGACGTGGACTACCTCGGACGGCCCACGGAGCTGATCCTGCTCACCCCGCACGTCATGGTGAGCATGGCTCCCCTGGGCGCGCAGGGCTGGTTTGTCACGGGGCATGTGGAGCACAACCTGGGCCGCACGCCTATGGAGGCGCTCGTCTATCGCGGCAACCTGGATCGACCGCTGGGGCGCTCGCGGCTCACGGACGGCGTGCTGTCCATCGTGGACCGCGCCGTGCGCGCCTCGATGCGCATGGACGTGTCATCCGAGCTGTTCACCGCGCCCGGCCTGCTCCTGCGCGGCGTGGACAGGGCCACCTTCGACCAGATTAAGGGGTCCTGGAGCTGGCGACTCGGGTCGGTCAAGGGCATCTCCCGCGACGAGGAAGGCGACCTGCCCGAGGTCGACATGATCCCTCAGCAGTCGATGCAGCCATACGTCGACCAGCTCCGTGAGCTGGCGCAGGAGCTGGCGGGCGCGCTGTCCCTCCCGGTGGGGTCCCTCGGCATCGTCCAGGACAACCCGTCGAGCGCGGACGCGATTTACGCGGCGCGCGAGGAGCTGGTGACCGAAGCCTCCGACTTCAACGACGCGAACAGCTACGCACTTAACCGCGTGTATCGCAACATTCTGATGCTGCGTGATGGTGTTCTGCCCGAGGACGCGGCGCGTATCTCGACGCACTGGCGCAACCCGGCCCGTCCGTCGATTGTCTCCCAGTCGGATGCCATGATCAAGCAGATTCAGGCCATCCCGGAGATCGGCAAGACGGACGTTGCCCTGGAGGAGCTGGGTTACACGCGCCAGCAGATTACGAGGATGCGGGCGCAGATCGAGCAGCAGCGGGGCCGGGATAACCTGGACGCGATTCTGCGTGGCGCTCGCGGCCCCGCCGCCGGGGGTGGTGATCTTGACCTCATCTGAGCAGCTGAAGATTTACGATCAGCTGGTCAGGGCGACGCTCACAGGCGCGGAGGACCAGCTGGTTAACCTGTTCCGCGTCCTGAACTTCGAGGACGTGCCCCTGTCGCGGGAGGAGATGAAGCGTTTCCTGAGCAGCCTCGTGGACGCTTATGGCCCGGCGCTCACGCAGGGCGCGCTTGACTGGTATCAGGAGCTGCGCCCCTCCTACAAGACGGCGTACACGCCGGAGGCGCTGATTCCGGCGAATTCTGCGGAGCGCATCGACCGCTTGAGCCGCTACGCGGCGGGCCTTGGCCGGGATAACCCAGGCCGGGCTATCCGCGTCGTGGCTGGGGCCATCGGGCGCGAGATTCAGACCGGGGCGCGTCGGTCGATTCTTCGGGCGGCGGACCTGGACCCGAGCGCCCCGCGCTTCGCCCGCGTGCCGGTCGGCAAGACGTGCGCTTTCTGCACGCTTCTGGCCTCGCGCGGGTGGGTGTACCACTCGAAGGACCTCGCGGGAGGCGCGGGGCACGAGTACCACGACTCATGCGACTGTCGCATTGTGCCGGATTGGGAGCACAAGGCCCTGCCTGGTTACCATCCGGATGATATGTACGCGGCGTATCTTTCGGCGCGCCGTGCTGCGGTGAAAGATGGTGTGAAGGCACCATCTGGGCGTATAATTACGGCGTATATGCGGGATGGGCACCCGGAATTGTTTTCAGATGGTCAGGGTGTGGATCGTCCCTCGCGGGCGCTCCGCTCGCGCAGGCTTGAGAAGCTGGCGGCTTCTCGGGAGAAGGAGAACAGCAATGAAGAAGGCTAAGGCTAAGGCTACGGAGGCGGCGCAGGAGGTCGCTCCCGCCGTCGATCAGACCCCCGAGGCACCGGAGGCCACTCCGGCGGCTCCCGAAGCGACTGAAGCGCCCGCTGAGGACGCTCCCGAAGCGCCTGAAGCGCCCGAGGCACCGGCTGAGGATGCCTCCGAGGAGTCCGCGGACTCCCTCGAAGCGCCCGAGGCCAAGGACGAGGCCGCTCCGGCGGCTCCCGAGGCACCGGCTGAGGACACTCAGGACGCGGTGAAGGCGCTCCAGGAGACTGTCGAGGCCCTTCAGGCGCAGCTCCAGGAGATGCGAGACCGCGAGGAGGCCCGCGAGCGCGAGGCGAAGCGCGCGCAGCGCCTGGAGAAGGCGGGCATCCCGGCCTCGCTCGGGTCGTTTATCCGCGACGATGCGGACCTTGAGGCTCTGAATGAGGCCCTGGCTGGCCTCGCTAAGTCCACCCCGGCACCCGCCGGGGCTGCCTCCACGCCCACGCTCCCCACCGTGGGGACGAAGAACCCCGGCGGGGAGGTGCTCAGCGTTGACGAGATGATCGCCCGCGCTGAGGCGAACGGCGACCACGCCGCGCTCTCCAGCCTCAAGCTGGCGAAGCTCTCGGCTGCGTCCAATCTCATCTAGGAGGAAACATGACCGGCGTTACTGGTCAGGGTACGACCTACAATCTGCCCAACTACACCGGAGACCTGTTCCTGGTCTCCAAGGATGACACTCCGTTCCTGGCCGCTATCGGTGGCCTGACGGGTGGCGAGTCGGCGGGGTCCACTCTCATCGAGTGGCAGACCGAGGACCTGCGCGACGCGGATATTACCCGTCAGCGCACCGAGGGCGCTCAGGCTCCCAACGGCGAGGAGCGCCCGCGTTCCCGCGTGTCCAACGTCCTGGAGATTCACCAGGAGGCGGTGGAGCTGTCGTACACGCGACAGGCCACCACTCGTATGCGCTCGACCGACGGCGAGAAGCTGGTGACCATCGGCACCACGACCATGCCCGAGTCGGAGCTGAAGCACCAGCTTGACCTGTCCCTGAAGCAGGTCGCCCGCGACGTGAACAAGGCGTTCATCACGGGCACCTACCAGAACCCCACGGACAACACCACGCCTCGCAAGACGCGCGGTCTTGTCGAGGCCATCACCACCAACGTGGTGGCGGGTACCGGCAACCTGACCGAGGACCTCGTGCTCGATACCCTCCAGAAGGTGTGGGAGCACGGCGGTATCCGTGAGGGCGAGACCCGCACGATCCTGGTCGGCGCGAAGATGAAGCGCGCCCTCTCCAAGGTCTTCATCAAGGAGAACGGCTACCGCGAGACCTCCCGCACGGTCGGCGGCGTGAGCGTCCAGGCCATCGAAACGGACTTCGGCGCGTGCAACATCATGCTCGATAACGACGTGCCCCAGGACACGCTCCTGGTGGTGTCGCTCGAGGAGTGCGTGCCGGTGTTCCTGGAGATTCCGGGCAAGGGCACGTTCTTTGCCGAGCCGCTGGCGAAGACCGGCGCGTTCGACAAGGTGCAGCTGTACGGTGAGCTCGGCCTGCGGTATGGTGCTGAGCAGCACCACGGCAAGCTGAAGCTCTCCTGATCGACTCCGGAGGCGGGGCCTTGAGCATCGGCCCCGCCTCCGGCCCAACTGCAAGGGAGAACACCGTGAACATCTACTCATCCATCTACCCTGAGCTGCTCCTGGTCCTGCCTTCGGGCGCGGTTCAGTTCACCGAGGGGTCGGCCACGGTCACTGACGAGAAGCTGGCGGGCGAGGTCCGCGAGCTGGCGGCCCGCGCGGAGGACCTGGGTCTGATCGCCCCCGAGGCTGAGGCCGGGGACGAGAAGCCGGGCAAGAAGCAGGGCAAGAAGGCCGACGAGGAGCTGGTCTGACGTGACCACCCCTGCCACCGCTTTCGCCACGCTTGACGATCTGCGCGACCGTCTATCGCCCGAGGACCTTCGGGTGGTGGACGTGGCTCCCGCGCGCGCTCAGGTCCTCCTGGAGGACGCGAGCGACCTCATCCGGCACCGCTGCGCGGGCTGGGAGGGCGCGCCGGAGTCGGTGCGGGTGGCGGTCGTGTGCCGCGTCGTCGCTCGCGCTCTGCGTCAGCGTCCGGCGGGCGTGGCCGGGGATGCCTCCCAGGTCACCCAGACGACCGGCCCTTTTACCATGTCCACGTCGTGGTCGACCCCGAGTGGGGATATGTTCCTCACGAGGCAGGACCGGGACGACATTAACGGCGCGACGGCCTCGTTTTTTGGGTCGGCGGACACCCTGTTTGGGGGTCGCTCGTGAGCGTCATGGAGGCATGGAAGGAGCCAGCCACGCTTCTGCGTCGTGCGGAGCCGAAGCGCGACCCCCTGGGGGTCACGTTCCGCGCGCACGACGTGCAGGAGATCGCGCTGGCCCCGGTCCTGGTCGCCACCACGGAGTCCGAGAACCGCGAGGGCACGGGCGAGGACTACGGGACGCGCGAGGACGTGACGATCTACTGGGACAACAGGGACGATGCCCCCGGTGCCATTCTTCCCGGTGACAGGGTTCACCTCCGTGGCGGAACCTGGGAACCAGTGGGCACCCTGGTGGGGTACCCCCTGGGGGTGTACCTTCGTCTTCGGAAGGAGGAGCCTCGTGAGCGTTAAAGTGAAGTTCAGCAAGTCCGAGATTGAGCGTCTCCTGAAGGGGGAAGCAGTCCAGGGCCTGCTGGCGAGGAAGGCGGCGGACGTCGCTGCCCGCGCTGGTGAGGGCTTCACCTCGGGAGTCCGGGTGGGCCAGGATCGTGCCCGCGCCTACGTGGTGCCGGAAACGAGCAAGGCCCGCCGCAACCAGGCTAAGAACCACGTGCTCGAGAGAGCCGTTGGAGGAGGACACGCACGATGAGTCACCCACTTCCTGACCTGCAGAAGCTGGTCATCGATTACCTGAACACCCCCGGCGTTCTCCGGGGCCTCGAGGGTGAACTGGAGGGAACCATGGTGGGTGGGGTTCGCCCCTCCACTAAGAAGGGCCCCAAGCCTTATGTTCTGGTGCTGGCGACGGGAGGCCCCGGCCAGCACGACCGAGTCCTGTACACGGCTCAACTCACTGTCGACTCCTACGCACCCACCTCGTGGTGGGCAGGTGAGCTTGCTCGCCGCGTGGGGGACGCCATCCACGCCCTTCCGGGTGCGGATGGCCCGGTGGCGGTCGTGCAGTCTCCCGCCCCGGCGGAACTGCCCGATCCCGATACCGATCTACGTCGTTACACTGCGACGTATCAGATCACCGCTAAGTTAGGAGCATCTCATGGCGATCACTAACGCCGACAATGCATTCATGGCCGGTTCCGAGAAGGACACGCTCTATCTCGGCCCGGCTGGCACCGACCTGTCTACGGTCACCAACCTCACGTCTCCCCTGCCTCAGGGCATGGTGGATGTTGGCTGGCTGACGGAGGACGGCCTCACCCTCGGCATGTCTGACTCGGTTGACAAGTTCCGTGGTCACCAGGGCCACGGTGTCGTTCGCACGTATATGAGCGAGTCTTCCACGACCCTGAAGGCGGCTCTGCTCGAGGCGAAGCTCGAGATCCTCAAGCGCTACATGGGCGTGTCCAAGACCGAGAAGGTCACTGCGGGGTCCGATTCCATCACCCGCATGGAGGTCTCCTCCTCCCGCAAGGTTGAGGCGCTGACTGGCGTCATGGACCTGTTCGATGTCTCGACGGGCAAGCAGCGTCGGTACATCTTTAAGCGCCTGGAGCTCGGTGAGCGCTCCGACGTTTCCTACAAGGTGGGCGACCTCACGGCCTACGAGCACAATCTCGAAGTGCTCGACGGGTACGTTCTGCTCACCAACGAGGGCGGCCTCGCGGTCGCCTGACCCATCCCCCGCCCGCGCGCCGTGTCTGTTCTCCCGGCGCGCGGGCGGGTAACACCCTTGGAGAACAGACTTAGGAGAACAGATCATGACCACCACTAAGAAGCCCGCAGCCAAGAAGCCCACCGCAGCCGAGCTCGCTCGTCGCGAAGCGCAGTCCAAGAAGGACACCGGCGCTCCCCAGCCCGTTCACGTCGAGGTGATGGGCGTGTCGCTTGACGTCGACCCGACCGAGGTTGACGACTTCGATGCGATGGTAGAGATGGAGCAGGGCGATCACCGCCCTATGCTGGCTCTGCTTATCCCCGATGAGGACGCCCGGAAGGCCGCCCTGGATTCCCTGCGCGAGGAGTCCGGCAAACTCCGATACTCCAAGGTCGTGGAGTTTGTGCAGGCCATTTTCAAGGCTCTCGGCCAGGGAAACTGATTGGCCTCGGGCGCTTCCTGGCTGACAACTGGGAAGTGCTAGAGGCCGATTTCCAGATGACCTACGGCCTCGACCTGACGGGGGTGTTCACGGGAGACCTGTCCCTCCGTCGGGTCAAGGTGCTAATCGACAATCTCCCAGCCGGGTCCCTCCTCCGCAAGCGGATGGGTGGCCCGGCGGCGTGGACCGACGAAGTCAGCGCCACCTTCGCGGCTAACCACCGTCTTGAGGGTATAATAATCACGTCACTGGGAGGCAAGAAGGGTGATGTCCCCCGGCCCGTCTCGCCACCTGAACCTGGTTGGTTCGAGAAGGCGGAAGCCGAGCGGGAGAGGCGTGAAGAGAAGGCGCGGCGCTGGGTCGCAGCCCACACCTAGATAGGAGTTCAGCATGGCGGAGAACGGGTTCAGTCTCGGCACGGCGTGGATCCAGATCTCGCCTAGCCTGAAGGGCCTCAATTCGGCCATCCGCAAGGAGCTTGGTGACGTCGACACCAAGCCTGCTGAACGACAGATCGAGACCGGCCTTGGTGGCGCTTTCAAGAGCGCTGCCAAGGCCGGTGCGCTTGCGCTCGGAGCCATGGGCGCTATCGGAGCTGCGGTCGGCTTCGCTGACGTGGCTCGGGAGGCGCTGGCGGCCAGCGATGCCACCGACAAGTTCAAGAACACCCTCAGCTTCGCTGGTGTTGCGTCGGACGAGATCGAGAAGCTCACCAAGAGCACCAAGAAGTACGCGGATGACACCGTGTACGAGCTCTCCGATATCCAGAACATCACCGCTCAGCTGGCTGCGAACGGCGTGGAGGGTTATGACCAGCTGGCTGAGGCCGCTGGCAACCTCAACGCGGTTGCAGGCGGAAATGCCGAGACGTTCAAGTCCGTCGGCATGGTGCTCACCCAGACGGCTGGCCAGGGCAAGCTGACCACCGAGAACTGGAATCAGCTGGCGGACGCCATCCCGGGCGCGTCCGGCAAGCTGCAGGAAGCCCTCCTCAAGAACGGTGCCTACACCGGAAACTTCAGGGACGCGATGGCGAAGGGCGAGATCACCGCCCAGGAATTCAACCAAGCGATTCTTGACCTTGGCTTCACCGACGTGGCGCGGGAGGCGGCAACTTCTACCAGCACGATTGAGGGCGCGTGGGGCAACCTCCAGGCGGCGCTCGTCACGGGCGGTATGGAGATCGTGGACCGCATCAAGCCCGCCCTGACCGACTTCATGGGCGTGGTGGCTGAGGGCGCGTCCGCCGCGTTCGGCTGGATTAACGGGAGCCTGTTCCCGGCGCTGGAGTCGATCTGGACGCTGGTAACCACTGGCAGCTACGACGGTAATCTGTTCGGTCTCGCGTCGGACTCGGGGGTCATCACTGCCCTGACCACGATCAAGGACACCGGCCTCGACCTCTACAACTGGGTGACTGGGACGCTCGTCCCTGGCGTGCAGTCCTTCTTTGACCTCGCGGTCAACGGCAACTTCGACGGGAACTTCTTCGGGGTCGAGGAGGACTCGGGCCTTATCGACTTTATCCTATCGGTCAGGGATAACGTGATGGACATTTGGGGCTTCCTGTCCACGACGGTGATCCCCGGCGTGGCGAACTTCCTGGGCGCGGTCGTGTCCTCCCCGTTCTGGGGTGTGCTGGGTAGCTTTTTCGGCGCGCTCGTGCAGAATAAGGTGATCCTGGAGTCCGTGGTGGGTGGCTTTATCGCCTGGAAGACGGTCACGGGAACCATGAGTCTTGTCGCGCTGACGACCCAGGTGTGGGGTCAGGTGTCGGCGTGGACGGCGGCGAAGGTCGCCAAGGCCGGTGACCTGGCGGAGACCGTCGCGCTGAAGGCCATGTACGCGGGGGACTTCCTGCGGTCCATCGTTCAGCAGGGCGTGCAGGTGGGCCGCACGACGGCGGCCTGGGTTGCCCAGAAGGGCGCTATGGTGGCCGGTAAGGTCGCTACGGGCGCGTACACCGCCGCGCAGTGGCTCCTGAACGCGGCCATGGACGCGAACCCGATCGGTCTGATTGTCGTGGCTATTGGCGCGCTGGTCGCTGCCTTCGTCGTCGCCTACAACAAGTCCGAGACGTTCCGTAACTTCATTGACGGCATGTGGGCGGGCATCAAGAGCGCGGTCGGCTCCGTGATCGACTGGTTTAAGACTTACCTTCTGCCAGTTTTTGAGTCGGTGTGGGAGGGCATCAAGGTCGCCGTGTGGGTGGTGGTGACCGCTATTGCCCTGTATATCGAGGCGTGGAAGGCCGTCCTCCAGGGCATTGCCGATTTCATCGTGACCTACGTCTGGCCCTACATCCAGACCGCGTGGGAAGGCATCAAGACGGGTGTCGCCACGCTGTGGGAGTACATGCAGTCGGCGTGGTCTGGCATCCAGACGGCGGTGCAGACGGTGGCGGACTTCTTCACGGCCTACGTCCTCCCGGTGATCGTCGCCGTGTGGGATGGTATCAAGGCCGGGGCGGGCCTCCTCTGGGATGGAATTCAGGCCTACTGGAATTACATCCAGACGTGCGTGCAGGTCGCCGCCGATCTGTTCCAGTCCTACGTCCTGCCCGTGATCACCGCCGTGTGGGATGGCATCAAGGCGGGCGCGGAGCTTCTGTGGAACGGTATTCAGGCCGTGTGGACGGGCATCCAGACGACGGTGCAGACGGTGACGGGCTGGTTCCAGTCCTACGTCCTTCCGGTGATCTCGACCGTGTGGGAGAACATCAAGGCTGGCGCGCAGGCGCTCTGGACGGCCATCACGTCGATCTGGGACGGTATCAAGACCTCGATCAACAACGTTGCCACGTGGATGAGCGGCACGCTCACGTCGATCATCTCGACGGTGACGGGTGGCATCCAGTCGGCCTTCCAGTCGATGAAGGACAGCGTGGCGAATATCTGGTCCTCGGTCAAGTCCGTGGTCGCCAAGCCCATCAACTTCATCATCAACACCGTGTACACGAGCGGTATCAAGAAGACGGCGGACAGCATGGCTGAGAAGCTGGGCCTGTCCTTCCGTCTCCCTGCGGTCTCGCCTATCGCTGAGTACGCGACGGGCGGTGTCCTCCCGGGATACACGCCGGGACGCGATGTGTTCCACTTCTTCTCGCCGGATGGTGGCGGAGCGCTCGCCCTGTCCGGCGGTGAGGCCATCATGCGCCCCGAGTGGGTGCGCGCGGTGGGTGGTCCCGAGGCCGTGGCGCGCATGAACGCCGCCGCCCGAGCGCACTCCTCCTACATCCCTGGCGGGGACACGGGCGTGAAGTTCGCGGCTTACGCGGACGGCGGTATCTGGGGCGCTGTGAAGGGTGGCTGGGACTGGATCAAGGACGCAGCCGACACCATGGGGAAGATTATCGCTGACCCCATCGGCGCGGTGGCGAACTTCATCAAGGCCCCGGTCAACGCCATGATGGCTAATCTGCCTGGCTCGGGCATGATCTCGGACTCGATGCGGGCCGTCCCTGGCATCTGGATTGACGGCTTCGCCAACTGGCTGAAGGGCAAGACGGAGACGATGGGCGCGGTCGGCATCGTCAACGCCGCCAGAAAGGCTATCGGCGTGCCTTACGTGTGGGGCGGTAGCTCCATCCCGCCGGGCCTCGACTGCTCCGGCCTCGTCTACTGGGCCGCTCACCAGATGGGTAGTTCGATTCCGCGTCTGACGGCGGCGGGCTACCAGTCTGGCTCCAGTGCGGGCAATGCCAGCGTCCCCGGAACGCTCCTGTACTGGGGTAATCCGGCCTGGCACGTCGCCATTTCGTCCGGCAATGGCATGATGGTGGAGGCCCCGAAGCCCGGCGCTTTCGTGCGCGAGACGGGCATCTGGGGGTCCCCCACGGCGGGCACGTACAAGTTCGACAACGGCGGCTACCTCCAGCCCGGCCTGACCACCGTCCTGAACAAGACGGGTAAGCCGGAGCCGGTCTTTACGTCCGGTCAGTGGGACGCGCTCCAGAACCGCGCCTCGCAGGCGGGCGGGCCGGATACGCTGGTGGTCGTGGACGAGGACGGCCAGCTTATGGCGCGGATGCGCGTCGCGGCCAGGGGCGCGGTGAATGACGCGCTCGCGCCCGCGTCCAGGTCCCGCGCCCGCGATCTCCTCGGCGCAGGCTTCTAACAGGAAGGGACGGTCAGCGTATGGCTACCGTATGGTCCGCTTCTAGCGGCTACATGTTCATTGGCATTGCCTTGGACTGGTCCGGCGACCCGGCCAGCGGGTCGGTCACGGTCACCGCGACTGTGACCGCCTGCTCGGACGGCTACGGCCACAACTGGACCAACCGTTGGCGCTGGTGGGGCTACTCGGGCGAAGGCTCCGAGCAGTTCAGCTTCTCGTCCGGCTACGGGCAGACGGTCTACAAGCAGCTGTCGCAGTGGAGCTTCAACGTCCCCCTGAAGTACGGGCAAGAGACCACGATTGGCATCGGCGCGAGCCTGGGGCCGATCTGGAACGGCGGCAACCCGGCGGTAGAAAACTACCTGACGCTGCCTGCACGCCCGGTCAACGTTCCGAACGCTCCGACGGTCGTCCACGCCACCCGCGTGAACGACTCCCAGATCACGGTTGATTGGATCGCGCCGCCCCAGGGCGAGGCTAACCCTATCGACAACTACGTGGTCGAGCGGCGGGTGGATGAGTCCGCGGACTGGGAAGTTGTCGCTCCGGTCAAAAATGCGGTCTCCCTGGCGACCTTCAATGTGACCGCCGGGCACAAGTACACGTACCGCGTGAAGTCTGAGAACAGCGCGGGCGGCTCGGCCTACGCTGAGGCGGAGCCGGTGTACACGACCCCGCCCGCGCCGATCAACGTCCATGCGGAGAAGAACGCGGACGGCGACATTCTGATCACGTGGGAGAATAAGGCTCCCTATACTCCGACCAGGTGGGATGTTTACGACGGCAACACGCTGATTGCGAAGGCCTCGATCAAGACCCACGAGGCCTTCCTGCTGCACCGGAACCCGCGCCTCGACGTGACGCACCAGTACCGCGTCGTCTGCGTCGGCGGCACCGTGGAGTCCCCGAAGTCGGCTCCGTCCAACGTGGTGCAGCTCCTGGCGCGCCCGAACGCGCCCGAGCCGACGTCGGACGGCGTGTACTTCCCGTCGGACGACCCGGTGATTTTGACCTGGCGGCATAATCCGACCGACTCCAGCCCGCAGACCCGCTACAGCCTTCAGTATCAGAAGAAGGCGACGGGCGCGCCGGGGCCGACGTTCGATCGCCGCGACACCGCGCAGCAGGCGACGGTGGGCGTGCTCCAGGTCGGCACATACGAGTATTGGGTGAAGACCTGGGGCTTGCACGCGGATGCGTCCCCGATCTCGCGCCGGGCGACGTTCTACGTGGAGCCGCGCCCCGTCGTGTCTATCCAGTCGCCCTCCCAGACGGTCAAGACCTCGTTCGTGGAGGTGGCGTGGTCGTACTCGTCGCAGGGTGGCCCGGCTCAGTCGAGCGCCCGCGTCGAGCTGTACCTGGGTGGCAACAACCTTGTGGAGACGCAGGAGGTGCGCGGGCCGTTGACCCGCGTCCGCCTGAACACGTACCTGGAGAATGGGCGCACTTACCGTGTGGTTGTGGTTGCGACGAACGCGCACGGCGTGCAGTCCCGCATCGTTAACCAGACGTTCGGCGTGGCCTATGAGAAGCCTCCGGCTCCTCGCGTGTACCCGGAGTGGGACGACTCGGCGGGCTGTGTGCGCGTGCGGGTGGTGAACCCGGCTCCGGCGGCTGGTAAGCCCGCCGCTGTGCGCAACCGCGTGGAGCGCTCCGACGACGGAGGCAGGTCCTGGACGACGATCACCGAGGACCTCCCCGTGTCCGGCCAGCTCCTCGACTACCAGTCGGTCAGTCACGGCGCGGCGGTCTACCGCGTGACCGCCACGTCGGACCTGCCTTCGTCGGCGGTCACCACGGAGGAGATGGTCCTGGAGTCGTGGGCCTTGTGGATCGGCGGCGGTCAGAATTTCGGCTTCACCGTCCCGCTGCGGTGGGACCCACTGCACTCGTGCAAGACGGGCCTCGCCAACCGCAAGCTGTACCGCTTCGCGGGCCGTGAGCGGGCCGTGGAGATGGCCGGACGACACCGGACCAAGACCCTGAGCCTGTCTGCCGCCCTGTTCGATGAGGACTTCTGGATGATCCAGCGCCTGGAGGAGCTGTCCTACATGGCGGGGCCGTTCCTGTACCGTGACCCGATGGGCCGCCGCGTTTACTGTTCGGTCAGGGACTTCACCGCTGACCGGGCGCTGTCGGGCAAGTGGAGTGTTAAGCTGGAGGTCGAGGAGGTGGACCATGAGTAACCGGCTTGACCGCGTGGAAAACGCGCTCGCGGAGCTGATCAGGGAGAAGTACCCGGAGGGTGCGCTGGTTGGCGCGTGGACCGTCTCGGTTGAGGTGCTCACCACGGAGGCGGACGAGGACTCTCGCGCGCTCTGGTTCTTGGAGGGCCGGGGGTCTCTGATCACCCGGCGCGGCCTGATTGAGCTGTCGCGTGATGTGCTCGCGCGGACGGTGAAGGAGACCGACGAGTGAGCGGCCTCGACACCCATAGGCAGGCGGATTACACGGTCACTCTCCTGGACGCGAAAGACCGTGTAATCCGTCGTCTGGACGGCGTGACCGGCGGGTCCATCACGCTGAGCAACTCCACGCGCCTGCGCGCGTCTGGGAGCCTGCATCTGACGGAGGCGTGTGGACCTATCGACTGGATGACTCAGCGCGTGCGCGTCGATTACGCCACGTCCGGCTCCTCGTGGGGCCTTGGCGTGTTCCTCCTGTCCGCACCCACCCGCTCCTACGGTGAGGCGGGGTCCACCTGGGACGTTGACCTGTCCTCCCCGCTGGCCCTCCCAGACGCTGATTGCGTGGACCGCACCTATGTGGTGAAGGCCGGGTCCAACTTGGTCGACGTGGCGGCGGGGCTGCTGCGCGACACCGGCCTGGAGCGCCTGTCCATCACTCCCTCGACGGCCACCGCGTCCTCGGACATTGTGTACGATCCGGGCAAGTCCAAGCTGACTATCGCCAACGAGCTGCTGAGCGCGGCTGGTTATTGGTCGGCGCACCCGGACGGTGAGGGCCAGGTCCACCTCGACCCTTATGTGCGCCCGGCGGCGCGAGGCGTGGCCTACGACTTCCGGGAGGGCGCGCGGGCTATCCACCTGCCTGAGTGGGAGCGTGAGCTGGACGCGGCCTCCGTCCCCAACAAGGTTGTCTTGGTGTCCGAGGGTAGTCAGGATAAGGCGGCGCTGGTGGGCGTGGCGACCAACGAAGACCCCGCGTCCGCCTACTCATTCCAGGCGCGCGGACGGTGGATCGTGGAGACCCAGACCGGCGTGGAGGCCGCCAACCAAGAGTCCATCGACTCGCAGGCGCGCCGCCGCCTCATCGACGTGTCCACACCCTCCGCGTCGATCACCATCCAACACATGCCCGTGCCCCTCCAGCCCAACCAGGTGGCGGGCTTCTCCAGCCAGGGGCACACGGCGCAGGGCGTGGTGAAAGAGATCGAGTACACGCTGGACCCCACCGCGCTCGTGAAAACCAAGCTCCTGGAGGTGACCGACCTATGACCACCCTCGACTACCTCATGAACGTGGTCGCTGGCCTGCGCTCGCGCCTCGACCTCGCGCCCGTCTTCCGGTGGGCCGTCGTGGTCGGCACCGACCCGCTGCGCGTCCAGCTCGACGGCGACGCGACCCCGCTCGCAGCCGACCCGATCAACTTCGCGGGCGACCTGAAGGCAGGCCGCCGCGTCTGGACGGTCAGCGTCAACCGCCGCCTGTACCTGCTTGGCACCGTGCGGGAAACGCAGACCGGCGACGGCGGTTCTTCCGCGCCGGTGGGGACGGTGGTCGCCTATGCGGGCGTGAAGGCTCCCGCCGGGTGGCTCCTGTGCGACGGGTCCACCTTCAAGAAGGCGCAGTATCCGGCGCTCGCGGCGGTCCTGGGCGCGACGGGGACAGGCGCGGACTTCATGGTGCCAGACCTTCGCGGTCGGTTCCTGCTGGGCGCGTCCGCGTCTCATCCGCGAGCGCAGACGGGCGGCGAGGAGACTCACACCCTGACCACGGCGGAGATGCCCTATCACTCCCATAGGGTGATCGGTCAGGGGTACTCCGGCGCGTGGTTCAATGGCGTGGGTATCTGGCAGTCGGACGCAGGCTCGGGCGGTAAGTGGACTATCCCCGCCGCCGCCGCGAGCGGTCAGCTCGGATACCTGGAGGCGGCGGCAGCGGGCGGCAACAAGCCGCACAACAACCTCCCGCCGTTCTACGCGGTGGGTTACATTATCAAGGCCTAGAAGGGGGCAAAAATGGCTGCAACCAGCCGCGCGCTGATCGCGGTGACGAAGGATGCCGCACTCAAGGAGCGCGCAGTGGCCCTGGCGGCGACGCTGGGCATGACAGAAAACGAGGTGGAGGCCGCATGGCGCAACATCATCGTCTCCAATGCCGATAACACCGGCAAGCAGGCTATCGCTGACGTGTACGAAGACGCGTTCGAGAAGCGATACCTGGCGCTGGCTAAGGTCCCGCCCGAGGTGGGCGAGGACCTGTCCGCCGTGACGGACGAGAACCTGCTGTTTGCCCTCCGGCAAGCACTGAAGGACAAGAAGGAGAACTGACAACATGCCAGACATTGACGCATTTGCGTATGACATGCAGTGGTGGTGCCAGTACGGGGACCTGGGCTATGACCAGTGGAACCGCTGGGACCTGCGCGTGGGTGGCGAGACCGACTGTTCGGCGCTCGTGATCGGCGTACTGAAGGCACGCGGTTTCGACACCGGCAACGCGACGTACACGGGCAATATGGCTCGTGAGCTGACGGCCAGGGGCTGGGACCTGCTCGACCCCGATACCGACCTGGAGCGCGGCGACATTCTGCTGAACCACGCCAACCACGTGGCCGTGTACCTGGGCGGCGGTCTGCTCGCTCAGGCTTCGATTGACGAGCGCGGGGAGATCGCGGGCGGCCAGGCGGGCGACCAGGCCAACGAGACCAACGTCAAGCCTTACTACGATTACCCGTGGGACTGCATCCTGCGTTACACGGGGTCGGATACGGGCGGTGTGTCCACCTACGGCCACGGCTCCGGCTACAACTCGAACGGCTACGGCGAGGACTACGTGCGCGAAGTCCAGCAGCAGCTCCTGGCTCGCGGCTACGACCTCGGGGAGGACGGGGCGGACGGCATCCTGGGCGAGCAGACGTACAACGCGATTAAGGCCTTCCAGGAGGCTAACGGCGGCCTGGAGATCGACGGTATTCCGGGTCCCCAGACGCTGGCGGCGCTGCGCGGCGCGAGCATCGTCCCCGCCGCCGCACACCAGCCCGCCGTGGACGGCTACTGGGGAGACGCGACGACCCGCCTCCTCCAGGGTGTCCTCGGCACCACCGTGGACGGCGTGGTGTCGTCCCAGGCGGCGGTGAACCGCGACAGCCTGCCCGGCTGCACGACCGGCTGGGAATTTGTGCCCACCGAGGTCGCGGAAGGCTCTCTCCTCATCGAGGCCATGCAGACGGCCCTCGGCGTGGAGGCTGACGGCCTCATGGGGCCGGACACGGCGAACGCACTCGCCGCACGGTACGGGCTGGAGGGCGACGGGTGCCTGGATGCCCCGTCTCCGACGGTCGAAGCAATGCAGCGCGAGCTGCTGAATGGAGGATGGTAATCATGAGCGCACCGAAGCACGCTCTCACGACGGATCGCACCCGGTGGGCGGCCCTCACGCCGCCGCGCCGCAAGGCCCTGTATGGCATTGTCGCGGCGCTCCTGGCGCTGGGCATGGCCTACGGGTACGTCACGCCGGAGCAGTCCACGCACTGGCTCGACGTGGCGGACAAGGCCCTGGGCCTTGTCGCTCTCGTGATCGCCGCGTCTCACACGGGTGGGGTCTACGAGGCCCCGGTCTACGGTGAGCGCGACGGGGAGGACTCGCCCCAGTGAGTCCGGGCGAGGTCGTGGCGGTCATCAGTGCCTCCGGAGTTGCCTTCGGGGGCCTGGTGACGGCTGTGTCCGTCCTTGCTGGCATGAAGTGGGGGCGAGAGAAGGCTAAGGCGGAGGCGCTCCTCGTCCGGGAGCAGGTCGGCAAGGCTCGCGCTGAGCGTGAGCAGGCCGAAACGTCCTCCGCCCTTGAAGCTATCGCGGGGAAGATCGACCAGCGTCTGGACGCGCTGGAGGCCTCGCTGTCAGAGGTCCACCATGAGGTGACACCGAATCATGGGGGCAGCATTAAGGACGCGGTGCGCCGCATCGAGGAGAACCAAGAGGGTTTCCGCTCGACGTTGGACGCGCACAGCCAGGTGCTCGCCTCTCATGGTCAGGTGCTCACCAATATTACCGAGCGGCAGGACCGCGATATGCGGGACCTGGGCGCTCGGATTGACAATATTCAGGAGACGGCGTGGGCGGAGCACGAGGCGCTCCGGGATACGCTCTCGACCATAGGAGCGTCGTCATGACTGCTTTCATCGAGGGGTCCGTGCAGACCCCCACCGGGCGTATCGTCCCCATGACGGTTCACGCGAAGCCCATCCCGGACCCTGGCAAGCTGGCGGACGGGAACGTGCTCGTCGCGGGTAATCTCGCGGCGGGTGTTCGCACGCCGATTTCGGCCAGCCTGCACCCTGGGCGGTACAGGCTCCGTGTGTACACACCATCGGGCCTGTTGGCTGAACGCGAGATGGACCTGGTGGAGGGCCAGCGCGTGACTATCGCGGAGCTGCTGGAGCCGACCACGGTCCTAGCGTCGCCTGCTGCTGAGCCTGAGCCGCGAGCGCAGCCGGGCGTAACGCCGCCCGCCCCTCCTGCCCCGGCGGGGCCGTCCGACCCGCTCCCGGAGGGCTGGGACACGCTGTAGCCGCCACACAAGACGAGGCCCCTCCAACCGATCGGTTGGAGGGGCCTCGTC
>ERZ1674051.53-NODE-53-length-38317-cov-12.214286_pt1 | contig 38317 bp, 59 predicted proteins | sample MGYA00581125_ERZ1674051 | MGnify/ENA primary metagenome ERZ1674051 (study PRJEB41354, sample SAMEA4873326) | human saliva metagenome | biome: human-associated habitat [ENVO:00009003]; feature: mouth environment [ENVO:08000002]; material: saliva material... | reverse complement strand
CGGTCGTTGAGCTGCAGGTCGACGAGGTCGGCCCCTCCCTGCGCCGCGCACGCGCACAGGTCACCCGCAACCAGGCGCAGCCCGCGAGCGCGGGCGGCTTCGGGGCGGGGCCCGCGTCTGGTTCTGTGGAGGGTGGGTGGGCACCGAGCGCAATGCTCGACGCACCGCAGCATGACCCGTGGGGAGCGCCTGCCCCGTCTGAGCCGCCGTTCTGATGGAGAGGTACTGCCCGGACTGCGGTGAGGTTCTCGATGCAGGGCATGCGCGCTGTAGGCCGTGCTTTCGGCGGTTTGAGGCTGAGTATCAGCGGAAAACCGAGAGGGACTGGATGAGGCGCAACTTTCCGGAGTTTCGGCCCCGGGATCTGTTCCCGGAGGACGGCTGGGAACCGATGGAGATCGAGAGAACAAGTATGAAGGAGGGCGAGTAATGGCCTGGGTCAGAGTCGGAGACGAAGCGTTGAGCCACCCTAAGCTCATGGGTTTGTACGACGTGGAGGGCGCGGAGGACATCTCGATAATCGAGATGTTCGGCTTCCTCATGGCTCTCGCAACCTACTCGGCCAAGCACCTGACAGACGGAATTATTGAGAGGGGTGCGGCGTTCCGCGACGGCGATCGTTCGCGGAGTGCGCACCTGATTGATGTCGCGGTCGGCGCGGGCCTGCTCACATGGGTTGAGGTGGAGGGCAAGCGCAAGCTGCGCCTGTTCACGGACGAGGAGTTTATTCACGTCCAGCCCCGTGAGGAGGTCATGCGTCGCCGCGCGCGGTCGCGGGAGAATCGCGACCCGAACAAGAAAGCTGCTGTGATCTTCCGCGACGGCGACCAGTGCCGTTACTGCGGGAAGGTCGTGCGCTGGACCGGCCCGACCGGCTACAACCTCGGCACGCTCGATCACGTGAACCCGGACTCGCTGGGGGACGCCCCGGTCGATGGTCTAGTAGTCGCATGCCATGAGTGCAACTCATCGCGCGGTCATGCGCGCGAAGCGTTCGACGCGGCCTCGCCGCTGCGTCCCGTCCCGACCAAGCCTTATTACGGCGTGTGGTCGGCTGAATTCCTGACTAGGTACGGATATGAAGCCGCGCCGTCCGTGGATCCGGGTGCGCCCGTTGACCCCGCCTCAGAGACGCCCGCGAAGGGCGTTCTCCCGGGCCGAGGGTCCGGGGCGCCTGTCGATCCCGGGCGCGGCTCCAGCGGCCCTGATGAGGCCGCTGTGCGTGACCCCGGCGCGTCGAAGAGACGCGCGTCCGAGGGTCCGCGTATTCGACGTAGTCCGGACTCAAGTCCGAACCAGAGTCCGACCGCGAAGGGTATCAAGTCGAATACTCTCGGGTCGGGTCGGGACGGGACGGGCCGGGAAGGCAAGGGAAGGGCAGGCACGGGCCAGGGCGGGAAGGGTCAGGCCGGGCACCCGCGCACACCTCAGCAGCAATCAAGTAAGCGGAACCGTAGAAGGAGAAGAAGATGAGCGATGAGCAGATGGGCTTTGACAAGCTAGAGGATGCAGTAGCAGCTCTGGTGAGTGAGCGGGGGCCGGGCAGGCTCGTTGGTGCCTGGGAGATCATGATTGAAACGATCGACCCTATGCGCCCGGACATCACAGCCTGGATGACAGAAGGCAACGGATCGATGCTGGCTCGGCGCGGACTCATTGAAGTATGCCGTGACCAGTACAGGAAAGGCATCGAGGACACGACAGATGAGTGAGACGATGAACGACCGGATATGTCCTGTAACTGGTGAGCCTCTGCTCGATGGAGAGTTCCTCTCTCGCGGCGGCGCGGCCCGCGTCCGTGTGGCGACCGCATCGATGCCCGGCCTGATGAGCGACCTCGCCTATGCTGCGTCGCATGGCGTGCGCACGGGTGAGCAGGTCGGCGGCGCTGGTGTCCCGTCGTCGCGGGCTCCTCTCAACTTGGCGTTGATGATCGAGGTCGACGAGATGTGCGACTCGATCCTCACCTGGGCAACGCTCCTCCTGTCGCACGTGATGGGGCCGTCCTACTGGGTGAAGCAAGGTAACTGGTGGGGGGTGGCGGACGTGTTCAAGACTCATGAGGATAAGCTGCGCAGGTGGTCGGAAGCGGCGCAGTGTGCGGACGAGGTTCTCTACTCGGTCGCACGCCTGGAGCGCCTCGCCTCCCCCGGTCGGCAGCGCCTGGTGTTTGTAGGCGAGTGCAGCGCCTGCGGGGCAGACCTGCTGGTCCGCGACCCCGAGGAGGAGGCGACGACCTGCCGGGAGTGCGGTGCGGTTGAGCAGATCGCCAACGCCTGGGAACGACTCCTCACGAAGGCACGGGAATCTCTACTGCCTCGCACTCGCGCGACTCGCGTCGCTGAGATCCTGGCCGGTGTCCAGGTCAAGGACTCGACCGTGCGCAAGTGGCAGCAGAGAGGGAGGGTGGCCCCGGCATCGAGGGAGGGGGGCATCCGCCTATACAGGGTGGGGGACATCGAGGCTCTCGCTCTCCAGCACTTGACCCGCGCGTAGCGCGTGTCGCTTGCGCGCGCGGGTGTCACGGTGTATTTTGCTAACGTGGCCCCGCGCGTAAGCGATGGGGCTTCTGCCTTATACGGCATCCGCGCACATGCGTTGACCCCCGCTCTTCTCGGCCCCGATGGAGCGGGGGTCTCCGCATACCTGGGAGGTGGTCGAACGTGGCGACCTCGCGCACAGGCACTGCACAGTACAAGCACTGGCGCAAGCGAGTGCTGATCGCAGCTCGCGACGCCGGCATCGCACAGTGCCCACACTGCGGCGTTCGCCTGGACTACACGCGCGGCCTGCAGCCGAACTCCGCCGAGCCGGATCACATCCTCCCGGTCCGATGGGGAGGAAAGAACACACTCGAAAACGGTCGAGTCCTTTGCCGCAGGTGCAATCAATCGCGTGGAGACGGGACGCGCCCGAAGGTGAAGCCGCGCAGAGCGGCCTCCGTTGACGTAGACTGGTAACAGATTCAGTCATCATGCACGGGGGATTACCCCTCCCCCCACCTACCCCTAGCCCCCGGTACGCTTAGCGCCATACCCCCCCGTTATTTCCGGGGGTTTCGCGCAAAAACGGTGGCTGGGGGTTTTCGTTTAAGGGCGGCTCGCCTGGCGCGTTTATGGGGCATCTGGGATAGACGGTAGGCATTTTCGGCGGTTTCGCCCGGGAATAGGGGGTTGGAATTGGCTGAGAAGAAGGCGAAGGCATCGAGCGCTCGCGGGCGTAAGACTTCGGCGAAGAAGGCCGCGGCGAAGAAGGAGCCGGAGGTTCCGGCATTTGATGCTCGCGCTCAGCGCACGAAGCTGTTAGACGCGACGCTGCAGTCGATTGAGTATGCCGAGTTTGACAAGCGGGCGCCGTTGATTCGTGAGGCACGGGCGTTGATTTCTGAGCTGGCCGGCCCGGCTGTCGTGGTCGAGTCGAAGGAGGAGGGAGACAACGTTGTCAACTTCCAGGACCAGCTCGCACGGCGACGGTCAAACGCCTCGGGTGCGGGTCGCCGCTAAGCGTAGAGCAAAGACTTTCGGGGACATCGCCGGCGAGTTCGCCGCGAACTTCGGGCTGACCCCTGACCCCTGGCAGAATCTCGTCCTCGACGACTGGCTGGCCGCGTCCACAAAGGACGAGTGGAAGCACATGACCTGCGGCCTGTCCGTTCCGCGCCAGAACGGGAAGAACGCGCTCCTGGAGATCCGCGAGCTTTTCGGCATGGTGCTCCTCGGAGAGAAGATCCTTCACTCCGCGCACGAGGTCAAAACAGCGCAGGCGCACTACAGGCGCTTCAAGCATTTCTTCGGGAATAAGGCGAACGACGAGTCGGCAGACTTCCCCGAGCTGAACCGCCTCGTGACGAACGTCCGTAACGTCAACGGCCAGGAATCGATCACGCTCACGAACGGCGCAGAGCTGCGAGTCATCGCCCGCTCGAAGTCGTCAGGCCGTGGCTTTACCGCCGACGTGATCGTTTTTGACGAGGCGCAGGAGCTGACGGAGGACGCTATCGAGGCCATGCTCTCGACGGGCTCGGCTGGCGACCTCGGCAACTCCCAGATCCTCTACACGGGCACGCCGCCCGGTCCGAACGCCTCGGGCGCCGTGTTCACTCGCCAGCGCGCACAGGGCCTCTCGGAGCATCCCGGCCCGATGTGCTGGCACGAGTGGTCCGCAGACCCGGACGGGCCTGTCAACCTCGACGATAAAGGCGTCTGGATCGCGACGAACCCCGCGATCACAGCGGGACGCATGAAGATCGCTTTCGTCGAAAACGAGCGTCGAACGCTCAACGAAGAAGGCTTCAAGCGCGAACGCCTCGGCATGTGGCCGGCGAACGCAGGAGCCTCGCGCGCGATCGACCAAGCGACGTGGGATGCATCCGTCGCAGACGCGCCGGAGGACGGCATCCGATCATTCGGCGTGTCATTCAGCGCCGACGGTAAGCGAATGGCGCTCGCGGGCGCGATGAAGGAAGGCACGGGAGCGTCCGCGCGCTTCCACGTGAACGCGATCGACACCTACACGGGGTCAACTGCTGCGGGCGTTTCGGCGCTCGCGGAATGGCTTGCCGAGCGCGTCGACAGGACGGCGCAGATCAATCTTCTCGGCGGCGCTGGCGCAGCTGCTTTGTCAGACGCGCTGGACATGCGAGGCGTACCGAAGAGGCTCGTCCACATCATGACGACGGGTGAATATTTCGAGGCCTGCGGTCTGCTCTTTGAGGGGCTGCGAGCTGGCCAGGTGACGCACCCGGCAGGAGAGCCGGAGGACGCGCTCAACGCTTCGGTGGCTGTCGTGGACCGGCAGATCAGGCGCCGCGACGGCGCTTACGGGTGGTCGGCCTCGACCCCAGACGGGGACGAGACACCGCTAGAGGCGGTATCGGCGGCTCTGCATGCTGCCAAGACCACGAGACGTAGGCCGAAAGGGAAAACTGGAAGGAGGGCGATCGTCCTATGAGTCTGACGAGGATCCCGGCGCTGCCGGGGCTGACCGGCACTGAGAAGAGCCAGCTGCGCCTCATGCAAGACCGGATCACGGCGAAGCAAGCGAAGAACGCGCTTCTCGACGTGTACTACGAGGGGCATCGAGCCTTCCAGGATCTCGGCATCTCGATTCCCCCGCAGATGCAGCGCACGCGCGTCGCGCTCGGCTGGCCGCAAAAGGCCGTGCAAGCCCTCGCCAGGAAGCACGTTTTCGAGGGCTACACCGTCGGCGGGCTGACCGACACCTACGACCTGGCCGGGCTTCTCGCGCGCAATGAATTCGAGACGGAGCTCGCGCAGGCGATCACGAGCGCGTACAAGCACTCGGTAGCTTTCCTGACGGTCGCCGCTGGTGACGTGACGCGCGGCGAGCCGCCCGTCATGATCCAGGCGCGCGACGCGAAGTGGACAACGGCGCTGTGGGATCAGCGAACGCGCACGCTGGAGGCCGCGCTCGCGCTGGAAGCCTCGACCGCTGAGGGAACTGAGCAGTACGAGAACACGCTCACGGGCGCGACGATGTACACGCGCTCGTACATCATTCATTTCTCCCGCCAGCCCGGATCCGCAGCCTGGCACCTAGAGCGTATGGAGAACCCGACGGGGCGCGTCCTCGTCGAACCTCTGGTGTATGATCCGCAGCTCGGACGACCGTTCGGGCGCTCGCGGATCACGACCGAGGTCCGGTATCTGACGGACGCTGCGGTGCGCACGCTGATGCGTGCCGAGACTGGCGCTGAATTCTTCTCCAGCCCGCAGCGGTACGTCCTCGGGGCGTCTGAGGATGCGTTTACAGGTATGGAGAGGTGGTCGGCGATTACGGGCCGTCTGCTCGCGCTCACGGTCAACGAGGAAGGCTCAACGCCGTCGGTCGGCCAGTTCACGCAGCTGTCGATGGAACCTCATCTCGCGATGTATCGCCAGCTCGCGCAGAATTTCTGCGCCGCAACCAATCTCCCGATGAGTACCGTCGGGATCTTCGGCGATAACCCGGCGTCGGCTGAGGCTATGCAGGCTGCTGAGTACCAGCTGTCCGACGAGGCCGATTACCAGTGGAGGATCTTCACGCCCGCGCTGCGCCGTCTCCTCCAGGACGTCCTCATGATCCGCGACCGCCTCACGGAACCACCCGAGGAATCGTGGGATATGGCGATCAACTACACACCGACCCGCTACGTGAGCCCACAGGCAAGCGCTGACGTGATCGCGAAGATCGCATCCGCGCTGCCGGACGTCGCGACGACGACCGTCGGCCTGCGTCGTGCCGGCTTCACGCAGGCCGAGATCGAGCAGGTCCGAGCGGAGAACGCACCCGGCAAGGCCGCGTCGCTCCTCGAACGGCTCGCAGGCTCCGGCAACCTCGAATCGCCCGCTGCTTCCGAACAGCAGACGCAGGAAGCGGGGGGGGGGAGCTGAGGATCCCGTCGCGCTGAAAGCCAAGTTCGACGCGCTCGGCGTCGCGATCCGCGCAGGCATTGAGCCGCAAGATGCAGCGCTGAGGCTCGGCCTCGACGGCCTGCGCTTTACCGGCGCTGTCCCCGTATCCCTGCGCATGCCAGAGGCAGACGCAGACAAGCTCGAAGCGAAGTAACGGTGAGGGGGCGAGCCGCGTGTCAAGGACTAGGAAAGAGATCACGCGGTTCGCCAAAGCCCAGAAGCAGTGCGCGAGGCTCGCGAAGCGCGACCTGGAGCGCTTCTGGAAAACGCTCGACACGACCGACGTCGTCGCATGCCGCGAAGCGCTGGAGGACTTTCTCCCTCAGCTCGTGCAGGCATACGGCAACGTCGGCGGGCAGCTCGCCGTCGAGTGGTACGACCGCCTGCGACGAGCTGCTGGCGCTCGCGGCGATTACACGCCGAAGCCCGCGCCGTTGCCGCCTATCGAGGCGGTGCATGCCCGGATCCGAAGCGCCTTGAACCCGCTGGCGCGCGCCGGGGATGCTGAGGCCTCGCTGGAAGCGTTGTCTGAATCGACGGAGAGCTGGGTGAAAAACTCGGCGCGGCAGACGGTCTCAGACGCCGCGGCGAAGGATCCCGCGAAGGTTCGCTTCGCTCGCGTCCCGACCGGAGCGGTGACTTGCTCTTTCTGCATGATGCTCGCCTCGCGCGGGTGGATCTACGCCTCGGAAAAGTCCGCTGGCGCGTTCGATCGATACCACGCGCACTGCGACTGCCAGGTTGTGCCCTCATGGGCCAGCAAGCCTGCAAGCATTGCGGGCTATGACCCGGAGGAGATCAAGAAGCGGTACGACGCTGGCGAGTTCGAGGAGGACACGCGCAAGCGATCCGGCGGGCGCAAAACGCCGACAGAAGAAGCATCTGACGGCAACTGATGAGTTTCCCCTACGCGAGGGGCAAGTCGCGGAACCATGAGCGCCGACGGGCGCCTCACAAGTACGGACAAACAGGAGACACCATGAAAATCAAAGGCACCAACACCGCCGACGACGCATCCGACGCTACGGCAACGGACAACGTCGATACCCAGGCGGCGAGCGCTGACCGACACGCTTTCACGCCGATCACGTCGCAGGAGGATCTGGACAAGGTCATCGGCGCGCGACTGGCTCGCGAGCGCGAAAAGTTCGCCGACTATGACGACCTCAAGGCCGCAGCGAGCAAGCTCGCCGAAGCCGAGGCGCGCCTCTCGCAGATCGACGCTCAGGCGGCGCTCGACAAGATCCGCAACGACGTCGCCAAGGAAGCCGGAGTCCCCGCCGACCTGCTGCGCGGCTCGACTAAGGACGAACTGGCCGCACACGCCTCCGCGCTCGCGGCGGCGTTGAAGGCGCAGCCTTCGGTGCCTGTGATCCCGACGCAGGGGGCAACCCCGAGTGTCTCCGACGCTGATTCGGCTCGCCGCGCTTTCGCGCAGGAGCTTTTCGGATCGAAATAATCTCTCATTTCTCGGAAGGAGCCAACTGTGGCTATTTTCAACACCACCAACACGTCCGTGCTGCTGCCCCGCGAGATCGCGGACGGCATGGTCAAGAAGTCTCAGTCCCTGTCGACTGTCGCTCTGCTCTCGCAGCAGAAGCCGATGCGCTTCGGCAAGCAGGACATCATCGTGTTCGACAACCTGCCGAAGGCAGAATTCGTCGAGGAGGGCGCCGATAAGGCATCGACCACGGGCTCGTTCTCGTCCGTGTCTGTCGCGCCCCACAAGGCGCAGGTCACTATGCGTTTCTCTCAAGAGGTCATGTGGGCTGATGAGGACTACCAGCTCGGCGTCCTCGACGAGCTGGCACAGGCCGGCGCTGAGGCACTGTCTCGCGCTCTTGACCTCGGCCTCTACCACGCGATTAACCCTCTGACGGGCGCGAAGGTCGCGTCGTGGACGAACTTCGCTGCCGCGTCGACGAAGGTCGTCGAAATGAAGGGCAAGACCGCTGAGGCCGACGTCGCCTTCCGCGCTGCTGTCGGTCAGGTCGTGAACGGCACGAACCCGGCGATGGTCACGGGCGCTGCCTTCGACCCGAAGTTCTCCTGGGCGCTCTCGGAGCTGCGCCGTAAGGACGGCGCGGGCGACACCTCCGATCAGCGTTACCCGCAGCTGGGCTTCGGCACGAACGTCTCCGAGTTCCTCGGCGTCCCGGTCGCTCAGGGCAACACCGTTTCCGCGACCCCCGAGGCGACTGACACCAAGGTACGCGCGATCGTCGGCGACTTCACGAACGGTGTCCGCTGGGGTATCCAGCGCCAGCTGCCCGTCGAGCTGATCCAGTTCGGCGACCCTGACGGACAGGGAGATCTCAAGCGCAAGAACCAGGTGGCTCTGCGCCTTGAGACCGTCTACGCCTGGTACGTGTTCACCGACCGCTTCGTCCTCGTCAAGGAAGCAGCGGCCTGAGATGGAACCGTGGGCTACACCAGGAGACCTGGAGGCCCGCTGGCGACCGCTGACAGACGCTGAACGCGCGCGCGTGAGCATGCTCATCGAGGACGCGCAAAGTCTCGTGATGGACGAGTGCCCGAACTGGCAGACCGCCAGTTCGGGCACTCGCATCCGGATCATCTGCGCGATCGTCAAGCGCGCGATGACAGCGCCGTTCGCTGACGAAGGTCTCACGGGAATCTCAGCAGCAACCGAGACGACCGGCCCGTTCTCGCAGCAGCTGACGTTCGCGAACCCCTCGGGCGACCTCTATCTCACCAAGGCTGAGCGCCGGGCTTTCGGCGCAGGCCGTGGCCGCGCACTCGAGATCGACCTCCTCGCATCACGGGAGGAGTCCTGATGATGCAGAAGTGGCGAACCCCGGTACAGGTAGAAGGCCGCACGCGACGCGACGCGGACGGCTACCTCGTGCAGGACAGTACAGAGCGTCTCATCCCCGGGTGCCTCATCGCACCCGGCGCGTTCACGGTCCCGGGACTCCTGGAGTTGCCGACGTCGGAACAGTCGGACGATCAGGCCACGCTGTACGCCCCGCCGGACGCGCAGTTCAAGGTCGGCGACACAATCGTCGTCCCGCGTGCCCATCCGCTCGGCGGGAAATGGCAGGTCGAGTCCAACCCCTCGCCCTGGCCGCGCGGCGTGGCCGTGACCATCAAACGGAGGTGACGACGTGAGCGGCTTCAAGCGCGACACGCAAGCGATCGACGCTTTCCTACGCAGCGGAGCCCTCGCGCCAGCACTCCTCAAGGAAGCAGAGCAGCTCAGATCCGCCGCAGCCGCAGCCGCACCTCGCGGCTCATCGGACAAAGGCGGGCACCTAGCAGACTCATACAAAGCAGAGACAACGAAAGCCCCGCTCTACCAAGGCGGGCCTGTACGAGACGTCGGCAGGGTCTACAACGACGCCCGACACGCGCTCGCGGTGGAATTCGGCCACCGAAGCAAAGCCGGGAACCCAGTACCGGGCGCGCACACACTCGGCAAGCTGATCGGCTCGAAGTCTAAGAGGAAGCGACGCTCATGACATACACCGACGCAGTCCAGGTCATCCGCGATGCAATCACCGCGGCGACCGGCATCCCAACCGCACGAGTCCTGCAACCCGGCTTCACCGACGGGCCGCTCCCACTCGCACACGTCTCGCTCATACAAACCCAGCCGGGGGACTACGACCGAGACGACACGATCTCCATCTCCATCTACGCAAAGACACCGGCCTCTCCCGCCGACGTCGGCGCATCCGCGCTCGCGGACCAGATCGAGGGTGCGCTCAGCGTCCGTCCGGTCGCTGGCTCTCGCGGCTGGGTAGATGCGGTGGAGGTCGACTCAACCCTGGGCGTGCAGCCTTATTTTGAGGCTGTCGAGGTCGTCCATATGACGGCCACGGTCACGCACAGGCCCATCTCAGAATGACATCAACTGACATGAAGGGAAGGCTCGCATGACCACCATCGAAGCCCTCAAGAAGAAGCACAATCGCACGACCAACGTCCGTAAGGGCCTGAACGCGCTCGCGTTCCTGGCACCTATGACGGCGACTGTCCCGGAGGAGATCACCGACGCGGGCGGCGCCCTCAAGGAGATCCCGACGGACTTCCTCCCGCTGGGTCTCATCACGACCGACGGCATTACCAACTCCGCCGACGCAAACACGGAGGACGTGGAAGCGCTCGGCTATGCCGAGGCTGTCCGCACCGACCTCACCAAGGCGCCTAAGACCGTGAAGTTCACGGTCCTTGAGCCGATCCGCAAGACCATTCAGCAGCTGGTCTACGGCATCGATCTCTCGCAAACCAAGGCGTCCAAGACCACGGGTGAGATCGTTTTCGACGAGGCCGCGACCCCGGCTCTCGCTGAGTACCGTCTCCTGATGGTCATGGCAGACGGACCCGCCGCCGACGAGTGGATCGTCGGTCGCTGCTACCCGCGTGTGAAGCTCTCGTCCCTGCCGGACGAGAAGTGGGCGGCCAGCGACGCGATCCAGTTCGATCTGGAGTTCGCTGCGTTCATGGATGAGACGGCAGGTACGTCCTGCCGTCACTACATCGGCGGCAGCGCCGCGATCCGTCATCGCGACGCGATCGGCTTCGAGCAGGCCAACTGAGCGTCTCGATCTCGGGCGGGCCGGAGTTGATCTCCCTCCGGCCCGCCCGTCACACCTCACCTAATGGAGATCGCCTCACGGATAGGACCGCACATGAAGTTCACGAAGGAAGTCAAGGCCGACGACGGCAACACGATCAAGCTGCAGCGCGAGACCGACTCTGCGGTCGAGCAGACGCAGCTCCTCTCGCAGGGCTGGGAGGTCATCGACGACTCGAAGGACAGCGGCGAGAAGCCGACGCTGCCCGCGCCTCCCACCTTCAACAAGTAATAAGCCGCCAGACAAATAACTAGGAGATCACACATGTCTGACAAGGCTCAGCCCACGTTCACGTTCAATGCTCTTGCGAAGCTGGAGAAGGCTGCGGCCCCGGCACCGTTCACTTTCGGGATCGGGAGCCAGGTCATTGCCTTCCCGGATCCGCTGAGCCTCACGCCCGAGGCCGCTGAAAAGTTCATGGCAGCGATGGAGTCCTCAAAAGCTCCGACGCAGATGATCCGCACCTGGCTCACCGCCGAGGATGCGGAGCTCCTGCTCAGCAAGCTCAATATGCGTCAGCTTGGCATCCTGATCCGTCAGGCTTCCGAGCATTATCAGGGCATGCTGGGCGACGCGGGGGAAGGCAACGCCTCTACGACCGACTGAGTCGGTACGAGAGGCAGATCATCTCTGATCTAGCGGAGCAGGGCTGGGATGCACCGGCCCTGTTCCGCGCTCGCCGCTGGCGATTCCTGCTCGCCCTCATTGACGGCCTCGGATCGACGAGCAGGACGACCGTCGCGATCCTCAACGACCCGGACACCTTCGAGGAGATCGCGCGAAGCGTCGCAGAAACGGAAGCGACAGCCGACGACACCGAGGCGCGGATGCGTGAGCAGACACCCGTCGTGCGCCTCCTGCAGGACATTTTCGATCTTGTGGCCGGCGCCTTCGGTCATAAGGAGCCTTATCCGCGTCCGGTCTCGGCGGTCGAGCTCGCACTCGAGGATGCACGCACCGATCACCTTCACGGCTTCCGAGATGAAGCCATGAAGGCCCTCCTCCCGAACTGGGAGGACGACACAGAATAACTGCAGAGAGGAACCCAGCATGGCAGGCGTCTACAAGGCGGGCACACTGTACGTCGACGTGGTTCCCTCCATGAAGGGGTTTTTCAAGGCCGTCGAGGCCGACGCCAAGGCTCAGCTACCCAATATCGGGCAGAACGCCGGTAAGGATCTGGCGAACGGCCTGCGCTCAGGAGTCGGCTCCTCCGGCGCGCAGGTCGCCAAGAGTATCAGTCAGCCTATCGACGCTGCTGCCACTGAGGCGAAAAACAGCGTCGACAAGATGACGAAGAGCATGCAGGCCTCGACAGGAGGCATGCAGAAGGCTGCAGAGGGTGCGGGCCGCAGCTTTACCACGATGGGTGCCGAGGCGGGCCGGAGCCGCAGCCCTGTCGAGTCTGCGTCGCGTGACCTCGACGAGGCCGCGCAGGCAGCGGAGCGAGCGGCTAGGGGGACGCGCGAGGCTGGCTCGGGCTTCTCCTCTATGGCTGGCTTCGCGCAGAACGCGATCGCGCCCCTGGCGGCAATGGCCGCAGCCGTCGGCATCGGCGGCTTCGTCTCCGAGGCTATCGCCGCGTCAGACGCGACACAGAAGTTCGCGGACACGCTGAATTTCGCGGGTATTGATCCGGATCGGATCGAGGAGCTGGGAGCCGCAGCGCAGAAATACGCCGATGAGACCGTCTACGATCTCTCGGATATTCAGGGCATTACGTCGCAGCTCGCGGCGAATAGCGTCAAGGACTTCGACAAGCTCGCCGAAGCAGCGGGCAACCTCAACGCCGTCGCAGGCGGCAATGCTGAGACGTACAAGCAAGTGGGCTTAGCCCTCGTGCAGGTCAACGGCGCTGGGAAGCTGGCAACGCAAGACTGGAATCAGATCGCGAACGCGATCCCCGGTGCGTCCGGCAAGATCCAGAAGGCCCTCCTCGACGCTGGCGCATATACAGGGAATTTCAGGGACGCTATGGCCCAGGGCCAGATCAGCGCAGAGGAATTCAACGAAGCGTTGCTGAGCCTCGGTTTCGATGAGGTCGCGGCGAACGCCGCGCGCGACACGAGCCGTATAGAAAATGCCGCCGGCAACCTGCAGGCAACACTCATGGGCGGCTTTAAAGACCTGATCGATTACATGAAGCCGACGATTACGGACTTCATGGGCTGGCTCTCCGACATGTTCTCCGACGCCTTCGGGTGGATCAAGGAGCACAAAGACCTGCTGGTCGCCCTGGGTGAGGGTGTCGGGGTCGCGGTCGCCGCCTACTGGGGCTTCTCCGTGCTCACGACCGTGATCGAGTGGATTAAAAACACAACGCTCGTGCAGGAGGGGCTCAACGCCGCTATGGCCGCGAACCCCATCGGGCTTGCGGTCGTGGCTATCGGCGCACTCGTAGCAGGACTCATTTACCTGTATAACACCAACGAGGACGTGGCGAACGCCATTAACGCCCTGGGTGCGGGTATCGCGGAGTTCTGGACGACAAACGTAACGCCCGTGGTCGACGCTTTCGTCGACTACACGAAGAATACTCTCGTGCCGTCTATCGAGTCGGCGTGGGGCATCCTCACCACAGGCGACTACGACGGCAATCTCTTCGGCCTCGAAGAGGACTCGGCGCTCGTGGACTTTTTCTTCACGCTGCGAGACGCGCTCCTCGCGGTCGGCGAGATCTCCTACAGGGCGTGGACGGAGCAGATCAAGCCGGCCCTTGAGGCGGCGTGGGACTGGATCAGCGGAACGCTGTGGCCGGGCCTCCAGAATTTCTGGAGCACGGTCCTCCAGCCGCTGTTTGAGGGGATCGGCTCGGGCCTCGCGCTCGCATGGACAGCAGTCATCCGGCCTACCCTCATGGCCCTATGGACGATAGTCTCCCGGGTCATCTGGCCTGTCCTACAAACCCTCTGGGAGAACGTCGTCAAGCCGTTGTGGGAGGGTTTTGCCTCCTCGGCTCAGTCGGCCTGGGCGATCGTCTACCCGGCGCTGCAAGCGCTCGCGGGCTTCTTCCGTGACACGCTCATGCCCGCGCTGTGGAGCTTCTGGCAGGATGTCGTTCAGCCGGTGTGGACGAACGTATCGACGTTCATTCTCGCGGTCTGGGATAACGTCCTGTACCCGCTGTTTGATCTGCTGGTGACGGTTATTTCAGGCTCTGTCGGCCTGGCCTTCGAGGGCCTGTGGGCAACCGCCACGATGGTCTGGAATGGGATCAGCTCGGCGATCCAGACGGTCTGGGGGATCCTCTCCCCGATCTTCTCTGCGATTGGGAGCGCGATCTCCTCGACGCTCGGCCCGACATTCACGTGGCTTTACGATTCGGTCATCAAGCCGGTTTGGGATCAGATCTCGTCGGCGGTACAGGTCGCATCCTCCGTCCTGATCGACGTCGTTTTCCCGGCGATCAAGAACGCAATCGGCGGCATGAAGGACGCCTTCGAGTCGTTCCGTCAGTCGGTCGAGACAGTATTCGAGAAGGTCAAGGGCGCCGCAGCAAAGCCCATCAATTTTGTCATCACGACTGTCTATCGTGACGGCATTAAGGCCGCTTTCGATACGATCGCCGCGAAGGTTGGCCTCTCTGTCCGTCTGCCCGACGTGAAGGCGATTCCGGCCTACGCGACCGGCGGCGTTTTCTCTACCATGACGCCCGGGTACTCCCCGGGCAAGGATATCTACCACTTCTACTCGCCGGACGGTGGCGGCGCGCTTCGTCTCTCCGGAGGCGAGGGCATCATCCGACCCGATGCCCTGCGCGCTCTCGGCGGGAAGCCTTGGCTCGACCGGGTAAATGCCTCGCGTGGCTCCGGTCTCGCGACCGTCGGTGAGACCGGACGCCGCCGCGGCGAAGTAGCCTTCGCAGACGGTGGCATCTGGAACGCGGTGAAGGGTGGCTTCTCCGGCGCCCTGGACTGGGTCAAGGAAACGACGGAGGCGGTCGCTGAGATCGTCACCGACCCAGCAGCCGCAATCGCGAACCTGGTCATCAAGCCGGCGCGCGATCTGCTGTCCCCGAAGGACGGCAGCTTCTGGGAGTCCGTAGCATACGGCATCCCGCCGATGCTGTTCGACGGCCTCAAGTCCCTGTTCACCTCGAAGGTGAACGAGTCCGGTCTCTCGGGCGGTGCGGGCCTCGTCGGCGCAGCCATGAAGGCCGTTCTAATGGGCGTGCCTTACGTCTGGGGCGGATCGGGCATCCCGCCGGGCCTGGACTGCTCCGGCCTCGTTTACTGGGCGGCGCAGCAGCTCGGCCTTGGCTGGCCTCGCCTTACCGCCGCTGGATACCAGTCCGGCTCGACCCCCGTCCCCTGGGGATCGGCAACCCCCGGCGACCTCCTCTACTGGGGATCGCCCGCCTGGCACGTTGCCGTTTACGCGGGCAATGGTCAGATGATCGAGGAACCGCGTCCGGGCTTGAGTGCTCGCAAGACTGCGATCTGGGGCTCTCCCTCGGTCGGACGGTACGGCGGCGCCCGCAAGTACGACAGGGGCGGCTGGCTCCCCGACGGAGTCACCGCCGCAGTCAACCAGACCGGCCAGCGCGAAGCGATCCTCACCGCGCGACAGTGGGCCGACGTGTCCGCGCTCGCGGCCAGTGGTGCGGGTGCGGGGGTCTCGCTTGATGGGGCTCAGGTGAATCTCGTTCTCGATGACGGCGTCCAGTTCAGGGCGCACGTCGAGGGTATCAGCGCGGGTGTTCTCGCTCGTAGGAAGCAGCTCGCAGGAAGGAGCCGATGATGGTTCGGACGAATCTTTGCCCTAATCCCTCGTTCGCGTATGGGACGAATGGCTGGGCAAAGTATGCACCGTCGTCGCTCCGGATTGCGTCTGATCCGGCTTCGTGGGGCGGGCACGATCGACAGTCACCAACTTACCTGGCTGTCGACGTGCCTGCCCAGCTGCAGGGCCAGGTCGCTACTCCTGGCCTGGTTCCCGTTTCGGCGGGGCAGGCGCTGGCGGTGTCGGCCTTGGTTCGCACGAGTCCGGGTATCGGTCTCGCCGTCCGCGTCGAGTGGACGGTCGCGGGTCGCAGTCAGGTCGCGTCTGCGCCGCTGCTGCTGACGTCGAGTGCGGAGGGCGATCGCCCTACGTGGGTCCAGGTGGCCCCGGCGGGCGCAACGCAGGCGCGCGTGCGCTTCGAGGTCTACACCTCGGGCGCCCGCGATAACAAGCCCGGCTCGGTGCATCTTGACGATGTCATGATCGTCGCCGCGGCGACCGTCGAGGAGGCTGTCGCCGATGCGGCGACCTTCTTCGACGGGGATACGCCTCAGCAGCGGATCGGCTACTCGCAGCGCGCTATCGCTCACCAGTGGACCGGAACTAAGGGCCTGTCTGCGTCGCGTGAGGTTGAGGGCGCGCTGGATATGACGCACGCGCCGGTCGCGGTCGTCGAGGACGGTCAGGCCCCGCGTGTCCAGCTGGTGATCCCGGCGGCGCTCGCGCCTGCGGGCACGGCCTGCTATGTCGAGGGTATCGCCTCGACGGGCTTCAAGTGGATACCACGCGCGGGCGTCTGGACTGGCACGGGTGAGCAGCGTGTGATTGGTGATTCTCTCGCGCCGATCAACACAGAATTCAGGTACAAGCTGACGACGTCGAGGGGCGTCGAGGTGGAGTCCTCGCCTGTCGTGCGCCGCTGGCAGGGCCTCTCGTTGATGACGGACACGGCAGGCAAGATGCCCGTGAATCTGCTGTGGCAGGGGACCGATCAGCGTGAGATGAAGATGCGGCTGACCGAGCATGAGGTGCCGGGCCGCAGAACGCCGGTCATGGTGTACGCGCCGACGATGGGCGCAGGCACGGTCTCGCTCACAGCGCGCACGAATCTCAAGGACACGCCCGCTCTCAAGCTCTTGCTGGGCACACCGACCCCCGTCGCGTTGTTCCACAATCCCGAGCACTGCGTGCAGTGCAGGGCGGGTGTCTGTGATGTTGATCTGGTGACGCTCATGTCGCCGACGTCGGTCTCGATGGAGCGCGCCGCCCGGATCGATGTCGCGGAGCGCATCTGGGCGATCAAGGGGACGATCACGTCCCTACCGCAGGCATCGACACTTCTCGCTCTATCGACGTGGACGGACTTCGACGGGCGCGCGCTCACGTGGCAGGCGCTCGACGCGCGCCGCCTCACGTGGGAAGCCTTTGACAGGACGATCTGGCAGGAGGAGCGATGAGCCTGACCGGCCCGGACGCGCGCATCCCTGACGATCTGCTCTCGTCTGCTTACACGCTGCAGGCGACGGTCGAGTCGTGGCTCGGCGACGAATATCTCGGTGAGGTGCCCGTCGAGGACGGCTCGGTCGCCTGGGACGCGACCCAGCAGGTGCAGGGCTCGCTCTCCCTCACGGTTCCGCGCGTAGGTGCGGCGAGTGAGGATGAGGACTGGCGCGACTGGGATCCTACGGACCCGTCGCATCCGCTCGCAACGTTCGGGCAGACGCTGCATGTCTCGCTGACGATCGCATCGGTGATTCCCGGCGGCGGCTGGTGGGATGTCCAGCTCGGGCGGTTCCTCATTACCTCGGTTGATCCCGGTCCCTCGACTGTGAGGGTGACGGGCAAGTCGCTGATGCATCGCCTCGAAGAGGATCGGCTCACGACGCCGCTCTCCCCCATGTGGAACGGAACGCTCGCGTCCGAGATCCGTCGGCTGGTCGGCGGGCATATGGGTGTCGTCATCGACACTGGCCTCGTCGACCGCTGGTGCCCCTCGATGACCTGGGGCGAGTCAAGGATCGACGCAGTGTACGAGATTGCGAAGGCTTGGCCTGCGTCGATCCGTGAGGGCGGGGACGGCATCCTGTATGTGACCCCGCCGGTCTCGCCGCCGGTCTCGCCGCCGAAGTTGCGGCTCACGGACGACATGGACGGTACCGTCGTCGGCGTCTCCTCCCAGGTCTCCCGCGACAAGGTGTATAACCGCGTCGTCGCAAGGGGACAGGACGGGCACGACGAAGGTGCGCCCGCGTTCCAGGCGGTCGCGGATCAGACGACCGGCCCGATGCGCACTGACGGACCTTACGGTGTTGTCCCTCGTTTCTTCTCCTCGCCGCTCATCACCTCGCAGGAGCAGGCGCGCAAAACCGCTGAGGCGATGCTCGCTGAGTCGATCCGTCGGAAAGTCAAAGTCCCTGTAGAGCACGCGCCGGATCCGCGCGTCGCGCTCGATCAGCCGATCGAGATCGTCACGCAGCCAGTCCTAGCGGCTGAGCCGAAAACCCTCTGGGGTCTCGTCACCGCCTACGAAGTCCCGCTCACCTACAAGGGCACGCAGAAAACGGATGTGGAGGTGACCCTATGACAGTACGAGTCATGGACCTGATCTCCTCGACTCCCGATGATCTGCCGCCCCGGTACGGGTCGGACAGGTCGACAACGGCGATCGCGCGGATCGTCGACCTCGTCGAAGGCGGGCGTCAGCTCATCGTCTCCCTGTACGGCGGCGCCGGGGTCCAGATCCCAGCGACCGACGTCAACTGGACAGGAGTCAAGACCGCGCACGTGCTCCTCGACCCGGACACGGGGCGCCCCGTCCACGCGCTCGGGCCTGCCCCGGCCCCTGAAGGCCCGCTCCCAGCGATCCCGAAAACCCCAGAGCCTAAGCCGGTCGCCAGGCACGCGGTCCTCACACCGCAGTGGATGGGGACATGGACAACCGGCGGCTGGTCGCGCTACGGCGACGGCGGAGCCTGGCAGGGCGCCAACCCCGCAGGCCAGCGCCTCCGAGGTCTCGTCACCTACGGGCGCCAGCTTGAAGCACTCGGAACGATCACGATCACCCGGGCGCTTCTCACCGTCCGGCCCGCGTCGCACGTCCCGCCCTGGGCGCTCGTGATTCAGCCTGCCTCCTACTCGGAGTCGGGTCCGCAGCCCACCGGCGCAACGCAGACAATCAACGTCAACGCCGCGCAGGCGCAGGTCGACATCACGGCCCTGGCAAAGACCATCCCGGCGGGCGCTGGCCTCGCACTCGTCGGAGCGGCCTACGGCGGCATCATCAAGGGCGGTGACAGCGCGGCCCTTCACATCGACTACACCGAAACACTCCCCACCAACCCCGCAGAAAGGCGTGCGCAATGAGCTACCAGGACCAGCGCGGACACAAGGTACCCTCCCCTACCGACCCGGCCCGTCGGCAAGATCTCCTCGACCTCTCATTGTCCATCCCGTCATACAAGGCCTGCGCGTCCGAGACCGCCGCCTCCCAGTACGTCGCCGCGCTCGCGGGCGTGGGCCTCACCGCGTCCCCTGCGCAGCCTGTGTATGTCTGGAGGACTGATCTGAACGCTATCCGCGTGTGGGATGGTCGCCGCTGGTCGGGCGAGTCAAATCTGCAGATGGAGCTGGCGGCGACAGGAGACGTGCCTGTCGGCAGTGGCCTGAGCGCCGGCGTGCGGAATGGCCTCATCAAGGCGGGCAGGGTCGCGACATCGGCGACGGAGGTTGCATTCGGGAATCTATATCTTGACTATGTGACATTCCAGACGCCTTTCCCGACCGAATGCGTATCTGTCACGCTCACGCCGTTGTATGGGACGGGGTCGGGAGGCTGGAACTTCAAGAATGCCCAGCAGTTCTGCCTTGACTCGATGACCAGGAATGGCTTCCGTGCGATGCTGCCGGGGGTCACGACCACAGGCCGTCACGCCTACTCCTGGGTTGCAGTCGGCTACTGACACCCCACCTGATCTTTCACGCCCTCGGACAAGCCCGTCCGGGGGCTTTCCTACACCCAAGAGGAGAAACAAATGGAACAGACCATCGAACAGCTCATGGCGTCGATGACCCCCGCGACGGACACGCCGCCCGACGTCGTCGCCCCGATCTTCATTCCCTACGAGCAGCAGGAGGGCGCCCGATGAGCATGACCGCGCAGAACGTCCTCGGATGGGCGGCAGGCGAAATTGGATATACGCGCTGGGATGACCCCGAAGAGGGGTCGAAGTACGGGCGTTGGTACGCCAAGCGGCACGGCGCGTACTACGGCACGTCTGGCGTGCCTTTCTGCGCGATGGGCGCGTCATGGTGTGCAACCGACAATGAGGACAAGTCCGTCCTGCCCGGCGGCGATTTCGCATACGTGCCATACGGCATCAATGCCGCCGCCCGCGAGGGACGCCTCGTGGAGCCGATGACGCAGGCCGCGCCAGGAGACCTGGTGTGCTTCGACTGGGACGACGACGGTATCGCCGACCACGTCGGCATCGTCGAGGCCAACTACGGGTCGTGGCTGCAGACCATCGAATTCAACACTTCGTCCGGCGCTGCGGGATCGCAGAGCAACGGCGGCGGCGTGTGGCGACGCACCCGCGACTGGGACTCCGTCTGCGCCGTCATCCGCCCGTCCTACGGCGACGCGACCACCTCCTCGGGCTACACCGACATCACGGCCGTGCAGGCCGCAGTCGGCGCTACCACCGACAACATCATCGGACCCGATACCACGAAGCGTATCTATGCCGTCGTCGCCGCCAGCTCCTGGGGCGGGCGGCAGTTCCCCTTCGGGATCGAGTACGTGCAGCAGGTGATCGGTACCGAGGCGGACGGCGTCTGGGGCGATGCCTCGGACGAGGCGCACGACCGAGTCGTCGGCAACCTCCAGCGCGCCGTCGGCGTGGACGACGACGAGATCTACGGCCCCGTCACCAACCAGGCAATTAACACCGCGCTCGCGGGCGCGGAAAAGGGGGAATGACAATGAACGATCTGCTTCTCGGGCTTCATACGGATCCGTTCCTGACGACTGTCGTCGTCGGCATGGTGTGGCCGATGGTTCAGGCGGCGCTGGACCGTCCGTACTGGACCCCGGCCCGCCGTAAGGTCTTGCTCGCCGTCGTCGCGGGCATCGTCTCACTTGCCGTCTGGGTCTCAGGCACCTATCCGGCGACCTGGCGCCTGCTGATCGCACAGGCGGGAGTGTTCCTGGGCATCGCCTGGTCCGCGTTCCAGGTGCTCTCCGCGATCCGCATCAACGGAGTGAGCCTCATTGACTGGGTTGGCGCAGTGACGCCCGGCGGTGAATCCGTCGAGGAGGTTCGCGCCGCTGCTGGTTCTGTTCCTTCGACCCGGGTAGTTGACGGGGCCGAGCTGGCCGGCCGTGACTGAGCTCCTAGCTGATCCGAAAGTCACGGACGCGCTGGCTGCGCTAGTCGTCGCGGTCCTCGTCGCGATGACGGGTGTTGTCGCGCTGGTCGCGAGCCAGGTGCGCCGCTGGCTCGAAGCGAAGTTCGCGCACGTCCTCGAGGGTGTCGAGGAGGCCCGCGCTGCCGCCCTATCGGCGGACGCGCAGGTCTCGAATGACCACGACACCAACATCCGGGATGACCTTGATCGCGCGATCGCGACCGTACACGCTGTGTCGGATCAGATCGGCGAGCTGACCGGCCACGTCGGTACGCTCGCTGATCAGCTGGGCCGCGTCGAGACGACGCTCAGCAATCACGGGAAGAGTCTCGAAGCCGTGGAGTCTCGCGTCGGCAGGATCGATGAGCGGGGCGGTCGAATGGCTGAGGAGATCCACGACGAGAGGGTCGCCCGCGAGTCGGCGCAGCGCACTATCGACGAGCACTCGCATGACGCGCACGCGCGCCTGCATGAGCGACTCGACAAGCTCGAAGAGAGGATGAACCAACAGTGACGACCACCATTACTGGCGCTGTCGGGCGGCTTGACGGTACTCCGGAGCCGCAGGCGTATATCGTCGCTACGCTCGCGGGGACAGGTGAGAATCTCACTGTCCTCGCGGGCGGGCCGGTGGCCCGGCAGGCCGATGTGCGAGGGCAGATTGTCCTCCCGCTTGACATCCGTGCGGAGACGCAGGTGCATCTGCGTCTCGCGATCCCGGGTCGCACGCTTCGCGAGGCGACCGTGTCCCTGCGCCCGGCGGTCGCTTACGACCTGGCGCAGATCTTCTCCGGCGCCACGTCGCCGACCCCGACGCCCGGACTTGCGCCGGTCCCCGGTACGGGCGGCGTCGAGATTGCCGGCGACGGAGACACCCTCACCCTGAACGGCATGCTCTCCGGCGACGGAGACACCCTCGAGATCGGAGCCTGACCAATGGCCTCACGACCGACGCTCTACACCAAGCAGGGCACCGATAAGGCGATCGCCCGCGCGGTCGCACCGCTTGCCACCAAGGCTGAGCTGTCCGGGTATGCGACGAAGTCAGACGTCGCGACCGCCGCAGCCGGCGGCAAAGTCGACCTGACTGACTACGCGAAGAAGGCCGAGCTCCGGGGTCTCGCTACGCGCGAGGAGCTGGCCGGATACGCGACCGCGCGCCAGGTGGCCGACCTCGCCTCTCGCGCTGACCTCACGGCCTACGCGACGAAGTCAGATGTCGCGGGCGTCGCACACGCCTCAGACCTGACGGGCCTTGCGACGAAGGCCGAGCTGTCCGGGTATGCGACGAAGTCAGATGTCGCGGGTGTCGCACACGCCTCGGATCTGACCGGCCTTGCGACGAAGGCCGAGCTGCAGGCAGCGCTCACGGGCGTCGGCATCACTGTCGTCGCCACCGAAGCAGAAGCGCAGCGCCTGCCAGACGGCGCGCTTTACTTCCTCGCGGGCGCTGCGGTGCCCGTGCAGCCGCCGACCCCGACGCCCGGCCCCGCGCCCGCCGCCGGCCCCTCCGTCGTTGCTCACGCCTCGGGCTCCGTTGTCGGACAGACAATCACCGTCAAGATCGACGGCAGGGCCGGAGACAAGGTAATCCTGGGCATCAACGAGAAGGCGCAGGGCACGCGCGCGACAGTCAGCCTGCCCCAGGGCTGGACGACGCTCGTCGATCCGTACTGGGTTGGTACGATGAGCGCTACGGTCGTCACTGGACCGTGGGCACCCACGATCACGATCACGATGTCTCAGAACGCAGAGATCGGCTGGGCAGCAGCCGCAGTACGCGGAGCGTCCTCCATCGAGGCTGGCACCGTCAAAAAGAGGCAGGCCGAGCCGGTCGAGACCAAGACCTGCACGGCGCCCGCGCTCGCGGGTGCTGGTCTCGCGCTCGGCTTCACTTTCGAGCGTACGAGTGCAGTCGAGTCGTCCGAGCAGATCACGGTCTCGGAGGGCTGGGAGAAAATCGAGTTCGCCGCGCAGGAAGGCCTCAATTATCAGACGGTCGCGCTCGCAAAGCGGACAGCTGCGTCTCCCGCCGACCTCGTCGTGACTTACCCGAATGTCCAGGGGTCGAACGGCATCGGTGTCCAGGTGGTCGCCCGTGGCTGAGCCGACCATTTATCGCCGTCGACGTGACGGCGGGGATGTGCCCGGGGTCGTGCGTCGTCGTCGGCGCGACGGAGGGGATCTTCTCCTGCGTCGACGTGAGGCGACGACCCCGGTCACGCCGGCTTCGACGGACGTCGTCGAGCAATTCTTCAAGCAACGGCCCTTCTATATAGCGCATAGGATGGGCGGGACAGAGTATCCGGAATTCACGCAGCGGGGTCTCGATGCCTCGCTGCGCGCGGGCTTCAAGGCCCTTGAGGTCTCCGTCCGTCTCTCTGCGAAGGGGCCGGGCGGCGAGCCCGCCGAGTTTGTCGCGATCCACGACTGGAAAACGACGAGGACCGTGCCCGGCACGGATCTACCGATCTGGTCTACGCCGTGGAGCAAGCTGCGGACTCTGCAGCAGGGCACGGGGCCGTTTATGCGGCTGCGGGATATTGCCGACCAGATCCCGGATGACGTGATCATCGCGATCGACCACAAGACGACGTCATCTGAGGATCAGAGGAACCAGGCCGATCTGCAGGCAGAGGAGCAGCTCTTCGAGTACCTCGACACGGCGTTCGGGGGGCATCCTGAACGCCGTGTGATCTGGAAAATCTTTGCCAAGGGCACGAGCGCGGCGCGTGCGAAAGCGCGCGGATACCGCACTATGGCGATGCTTTACCCTGCCGAAGTCCCCGCGGCGGACCTCGGCAGCTGGGACATCATCGGCATGGAATGGTCCGCGAGCGCGGAGGTCTGGAATCGCATCAATGCGACCGGGCGTCCGACGATCGCGCATATCATCACGAACGAAGGGCAGGCGCGGGCGGCGCTCGATAAGGGCGCGTCCGGCCTTATGGCGTCTTTCCCGTCACGTGTGCATCCGTAGAGGCATCTGAGAGGCCCCACCCTGGCACGGGTGGGGCCTCTCTCGCTATTCAGGCTGACTCGCATACCGTGAGCGCTGGGCACGGCTGACGGCTCGAAAAGTGTCTGCGGTGCGGGCGTCGGCGGCGGCTTGTGGGTCGCGTGTTTGGGCGAGTCGAGCGAGGTTCTCTGGGCTGGATGCTCGTGCCCCTGTGCGCTCGCGGAGGCTGGCGGCGATGAGCTTCGTTGTGCGGGGCAGCTCGTAGGCCTCGCGGTATTCGGCGGCGCTCATGCCGTGGGTGCGCATGATGTGTGCGGCTAGGCTCAGGCAGGCTTTGCCGCACTCGTGGCAGATGAGCCGTCCCTCTTCGTCCTCTGTGATGCGTCCGTAGACACCGGCGCCGACGGGCTGGCCGACGCGGGGTGCGGGCTCGTCGGCGTGCGGGCCTCGCGCCCGCTTGTAGTGCTTGAGGCAGACGCCGTGTGAGATCGCGTCGCGGTCGCAGCCTGGGGCCGAGCATGTGGCGGCGGGAGCGCCTGGGGAGCGTATCCAGCGGCGTTGCGCTGCCCATTCCTCGACGGCGGTGATACTCCACCAGTAGGCGTGTCCGACGCGGACGGGTCGTAGGCCCTCGCGGCGCATGGTCTGGGCGAGCTGGCGTACCTCGCGAGTGATGCCGAGGAGGGCTGGCACCTCGGCGGTTGGCAGGTAGCCGCGTTCGCGGGCTTCGGTCTTGGTCATGACGCCGTCGACGTCTTGGCGCATGGTGTGTCTCCTGCTGTGGGGGAAGGCCCCGGCCCCTTGTGGGGTCGGGGCCTTCTTCTTTCTGTCAGAGCGCGTGGTTGGCGCAGACGGCCCAGAATTCGTCGGCGGTCACCGTCTGGTAGTAGCCCTGCTCGTGCAGGTACTCGACGTTGGCCTCGGGATCGTAGGCGCGGTACCAGGCGAACGTCTCGCCGGCGATTGCCGCGACGTCGTGCTCGTCGGCGTAGTCGCCGAGGGCGTCGGATACGGCGTCGCAGACGTCGCTCATGGTGGAGTAGCGCTGGTCGCAGCCGGTGGTTTCGATGATCTCGGCGAGCTGCTCGGCGGTTTCGATGTTGTCCATTGTTCTCTCCTTCTTTGAGGTTCGGGGGGCTTTCCCTCCCGATGACTTAACTATACATTGCGCACGATGTATAGTGCAAGTGGGATTGAATGTGATGTGCGCTACTTGGCAAGGTCGGTTCGCGCACCCTGACCAGGGCGCGACGCCTGCCATGCGTCGATAGTCTCCGGTGCCCAGCCGCGCAGTGGGCCGGACGGGGTCGTGATGATGACATCCGCGTCGGGCATGAGGCCTTTGAGGATGTATGAGCGGATCGTGGGGACAGTGAGGCCGACGCGCTCGGCAACGGCAGCGGTCCCGAGGTACTCGGTAGTCATGGAGGGTCCTATCAGTCGTAGGGGGAGACGATCTCGACAGGAATGTCATCGTCGCTGAGGAGCTGGAAAGCGCGCCCGACGCAGGCGCGGTAGGCGGCGAGGGGTAGGCGCTGCGCCCATCGTGTGTGCTGCTCATAGTCTGCCTGTGTGGAGTAGGCGATGAGTGCGGTCGGGAGGCTGCGGACGGTCTCATCCTGGTCCTCGATGGGTGCGAGAAGCTCGTCGAGGCACTCGAGCGCCGTGTCCTCAAGATTGCCGAGGGTCATGTGGACGCTGAGTGGGTCTCGGGGCTCACTCTTGCCGATCTCCCAGGACCGGATAGTCCCCTCATTGACGTCGAAGATCTCAGCGAGGTCAGCGCGGCTGAGGCCGAGGGCTTCCCGTCGGCAGCGCAGACCGACTGGGGTGAGTGGATTGCGGGGCATATGGTCTCCTGTCGTAGGGGAGGCCCCGGAGCGTGCGCCCCGGGGCCTCAGCGGTTAGGGTCAGTCGAGGAAGCACTCGACGTTGCCGCCGATCTCCTCGAGGACGGTCAGCGTCTCCCAGATGTCGGCGTAGCCGTCGGTCAGGGCCTGCGACTCGCACTCGGCAGCGATCGCGTTGTAGATGCCGTCGCGGCCTCCGTCGAAAACGTTGTACTCGCCGAAAACGCGGGCATCGTCAGCCTCGGTGTAGGCCAACGGCAGATCGGTGACGGTGAAGCCGTTGGCGTCGAGCAGCGCGCGATCCTCGCCGCTCATACGGATGGCGGCATCGATGAGGGCTTCGCGCAGCTCCTCGACCTCGTCGCCGGGAAGGCTCTTCTCGAACCATTCCTCAGCGGTCTCGCGCTGACCGTCGATGATGAGGTAGCGGGCGAAGGTGTCGGCGCTGTCGGCGATGTAGGTAACGGTGGTGGACATTTTTGATCTCCTTCTTTGAGGTTCGGGGGGCTTTCCCTCCCGATGACTTAACTATACATCGCGCGCGCCGTATAGTGCAAGCGGAATTGAATGTGATCTAGAAAACAGTATCAGACGAGGACGTGCGAGTCCATACGCGCCGCCAGGGCCGCGTCGCGCTCGCGGGTCGCATGCTGATAACGCAGCGCGACGTCGACGTCGCTGTGCCCGCCGCGATGAAGCAGCTCGGCAAGCGTGGCGCCCTGCTGCGCAAAGATCGTTAGGCCCGTATGCCGCAGATCGTGGAACTTAAACCACGGAATACCCGCGTCCACTCTGGCCCGCTCCCAGGCCCCACGCAGGCTATTAGGATGCAGTGGCAGTCGAGGTGACCGCTCGGAGGACAGAAGCCATGCCGTGCCCGCAGGCGCGACATAGGAATCGAGGTGCGAGCGCAGCGCTGGGACCAGCGATGCGGGGATGACGATCTCACGGACGCCGGCGGCACTCTTCGGGGGCAGCTCGACCGGCCCCTCACCCGCTAGATACTGCACCTGTCGCTCAATCCGGAGCGTCGCGGGCGTGGAATCGAGGCCGAGGTCGCGGCGCTGCAAGCCGGTCAGCTCACCGAGCCGCGTCTGACACCACGCCGCGAGCAGGACGGCGATGCGCAGCCGCGCAGGCACAGCGTCGGCAGCGGCGCGAACCTCCTCGGGTGTCGCGACCTGGCGCTCGCGCTCGCGGACGGGACGGTGCTTCTGCCCCTCGGGAACCTTGCACGGGCTCGCCGTGATAAGCCCGGCTTTCACCGCGGCGTTCATACAGGTCGACAGAGTCATATAGAGAGGCCGCACGACGCCCGGGCCTTTGACCTGCCAGACACTCTGATACCAGGAGTCGACATCGTCGACGCTGATCGCCCCGAGCGGCTTCGCGCCGAAGGTGGGGACGAGATGCCGCATCCGATAGGTGTGCGTCTGAATCGTCTGAGGAGTCCGACCCAGTCGCTCGAGCGACGCGAGCCACCTCTCCGACCACGCCGCGAAAGTCATCGCCGCACGCTCGGCGGCAAGCTCCTGCGCCCGCTCGCGCTCGCGGGCTTCCTTTGGGCTGGCCCAGGTGCCCTCACTGATCTCTGCCTCGACGTGCGCGAGGAAAGCGCTCGCGTCTGCCTTGCGGACGAACGATCGCCCGGCGGTGTACTTGCCACCGTCGGGGCCGGTATATCGAACCTCGAAGCGTCCGCTTCGAGCCTTCCTGATCGAGCCGAAGGCCCTGCGTCCGCTCATGTCTGCCTCCTCATCGGGAAGTGGCGCAGCATCTTTTTCCACACGCTGCGCCACGCCTGCGCCACTAGCAATGCTACAGCGTGCTACATCCTGATACATGGGAGAGAGTAGGGCGAGGGCCTGAAAACGGTATGAGAACAACGAAAACCCCGGAATCTCAATGAGACTCCGGGGTGTTTGTGGAGATGGGGGGAATCGAAACGGAGGCCCCTAATCGCACCGAAAAATAGGCGCGCAGATCGGTATGCACCACTACAGCGCCACAAGATTTAGCGGAATATGCGGCCCCAGCCGCCGGGCTTGGGGGCGGGCTGCTGAGGTGCGCCGGGCCAGTGGATAGGAGCGGGCGGAGCTGCGGGCACAGGCTGGGACTGCGCAGCCTTCACAGCGGCGCGCGTGTGAGCCACGAATCGCATGAGTCCGTCAACGGCTTTGCGCTCGAAGTGGAGAGTCAGTAGGGCGGTGCGCGTCTCGATCATGAGCCACTTATCGCCACCACTTTTCTTCTTTGCTGCCAGCGCGAAGATCCCGAGCGCGACGAGGCGCGTCGCGGTGACGCGAGCCTGTGCGGCTTCGCCGTCCTCAACTTCGACACTGATGACGTCGGTCAGCGGGATTCGCTGGATTGGCTCTCCCCGCCGCTTCGAGTCGTATAGAAGCTCAGTATCGGTGCAGATGATCTCAGCGGGATCGGATGAGTAGAGCCGGAAAGCGCCTTTGGGGCGGTGCATAGCTCCTCCTTTGAGTGCAACCTACCTATATGGGCAGTTTACAGCTCGCACGAGGACGTGGAGACTATTCCGGAGAGGCTTCGTCCAAGAGGCGCTGCTCAGCCTCGGCAGCTACATCAGCGCCGCTAACACCGAGCGCCTCGCACATCGCACCGAAGTCGCTCATCGTGCAAACCGTGTCACCCGCGAAGATCTTGTAGCAGCGCGCGCGAGTGATGCCGGCTCGCTCAGCGAGCCGGTCGATAGTGAGGTCCAGACTTTGCAGACGCTCCTTGAGTACAGCTAAGACAGCGCGTTCAAAGGGACTCGATTTAAGAGATCTGCTTCCCATGAGGTAAGCATATCTACTTTTGTAGACCCATGTCACATGAAAACGAGTTGCAAAATCTCTATTTGTAGACTTATATAGTAGTCATTGGTCTACAAATGTAGAAAGGAACCATGAGATGACGGTCGCAGCCGTAATCAAGAGCATGGCCCGTGAGCTGGGCATCTCTCAGACGGAGCTTGCTGCCCGCGCTCGTATGAGCCGCGCGAGCCTGTCCCTCAAGCTCAATGCCCGCCGAGATCTGACCTTGCCGGAAGTTGAGCGCCTCGCGGAAGTCCTCGGCATCACAGTCCGAGACCTCCTCAACCGCGTCGAACGCGCCGAACGCGAACGCGCCGAACGCGAACGCGACCACGCCGAACGCGAACGCGAACGCGTCGAACGCGAACGCGCCGAATGCACCAGTGACCTCAAGTACAAGGAGGTCGAAGATGGGAAATACGCGATAGCGGATAAGCCGACCGGCGTCATTCTCATCAGTGCAGCCCACGGCAGTATCTACGACGAGGATGAGCCGTCATGCGCGACGCCTACATGGTGATCATCTGCATGATTATCGCGGTCGCCGCAATCCCGGTCTTCTTCTGCGTCGGATACCTCCTGTTTGTCTGCGGCGGACGCGCGTTCGAGGCAGCACTCGACTCGCTTGAAGCGCTCGCTGATATGGGCCTCGACGCAGGTGAACGGATCGCCGAAAAGATCGACAAGGCGGTGTCAAGGAAATGACCACAGTCGCCCCGTTCGCACCCGACCGCTGGTACTCAGCCCAGCAGGTCCAGGACACCCTCAGCCTCTCCCGCTCAACCGTCGAGCGCCTCGGAGTCGAAGGCAAAGTCGCCGCAATCAAGATCGGACGCTCAGTCCGCTACAGCGGCGACGATCTCAACCGCCAGTGCCAGAGCCTCGGCTCCGGCCTCACCGAAAAGAAGAGCTCCCAGCGGTAGAAGCGCTGGGAGCAGCAGAACCCCTAGAGAAAGAAGATTCCGTGAACAAGCCTAACACACGCCGCCGCCACCTGCGGCCCTGGCGAACCCTCATCGGAGGCGCGTCACTCGCCGCCGCCCTCACCATCGGTTTCGCGATGCGGGGCCTCGGCAACCCCGACGGCCTCCCCGAGTGGACCTTCTTCCCGGCCCTCGGCCTCCTCGCGCTCGCGGTCTGTTTGATCCGTGCGGACTGGAAGGCGGGCCGGCTGTGAACGCCTCGATCATCTTCCTCGCTGTTGTCCTCCTCTTCGTCGGATGCGGACTGCTCACCTGGATCGCAGTCCGAGGGGCATCGCGCGCGGCCTCAATCGAGGAGATCGCCGCTCGCATGCAGCGCGCCGCATCGAAGGCCCGCGCGAAGGGGACAACGCTACTCGAGCGTCACGTCGACTTCGACTACTACGACGTCGATGGAGAAGCGCCGCTGCCTCACCTGATCTGCCTGGCGACGCAGGACGTCATTATCGAGGCCGAGCTGAACAATTGCTTCGCGCTCGATACGCCGAAGATCGCGGTCGATCTTGATCGCCAGCAGATTCACGTGACCCTCGAAGTGCTGCGGCTCGATGAGCCGAGCGTGGAGGCGCGGGCCTGATGCCGATGCCTCAGTCACTCCGCCTCGAAGCGTCCGACGACCGCCCCTGCCACGACGAAGCCGCACGGGAGATCGTGCGGCAGGCAAGGAAGCGAGCGATCGCGTATCCCACCGAGGCTCACGACTCCCAGAACCGCGCCCCGCGCGGGCTCACCTACTACCCCTCAACAAAAAAACACCACAAGGAGACAGACCGATGACCACGAAGAAGATCTGGGCGGCAGGCACTGCCCTCACCCTCGCAGCGCTCGCGCTGCCCTACGGCGCCGCATATGCCGCCGACGAGGCCGCGCCGGCCATGACCGCGCAGGTCACCAAGGCGACCTCATCCTCCAGGCAGACCTCGTCTGAGGTGACCGTCGAGGGCACCTGGTCCGCGCCGAAGCTCGCGGTCGGCCAGCAGTTCACGGTAGCCAGCAAGGACGGCGGCTTCAAGTGGCTGGCCTCGTTCCCGTTCGTCCTCGACGACGGGACCAAGATCGGCGACTGCGCCGCCGACGAGGCGACGCTGACCTGCACAGTCACGGACGTTCCCTCCGCCTACGCGGACAAGACCGACGTGACCGGAAACTTCCATGCCCGCGCGCGTCTTTCGGACGCCGCAGTCGGCACAGAGGACACGCAGATCGTCGTCAACGGCAAAGTCACTCGCACGCTCGTCTGGGGCGACCGTGACGGCTCGGGCACCTGCTCGAACGATTGCGCGTCGCCCGCGCACTTCGAGTACGCGGCACCAGAGACGATCAAATTCGGGTGGACCAATGCCGACAAGTCGATCAGCTGGGGCATCAAGTGGGCCGTCGAGGCAGGCAAGACCTACACGCTGACGGACGAGACGAACGCTCTCCCGAAGGCCGTGAAGTGCACGTCGGGCCCGACCTGGGATCCGGCGACTACGACCTGGACTGACGGGTCTCTCGACGAGTCCGCGCACGTGCTGACGTTCACGCCGCCCGCCGGCTCGCTGGTCTGCGTCGTCTATCCTGCGGCGACCCCTCACGTCGAGGGTCAGGACGCCTACACCAACCGAGCGACGATCAACGGCCAGAGCCTTGAGGCAACCGCGACGATCAAGGCCTCGGGCGGTACAGACGGCGACGGCAAGACCAAGCCTCAGCCCGCACCGGTCCCCACGCCTGACCCGAGTATGCCGACGCCTGCGCCTGTTCCCTCTCCTCTCCCGAAGCCGTCACCGAAGCCGACCCCGGCCCCGGTTCCGGTTCCGACTCCCTCGGATGAGCCGCAGTCCGCTCCGACCCCCACGCCTGAGCCGACCCCGGACACCGTGAAGCCCGCGCCCGCGCCGACGACCGCCCCTGACCCGCAGGAGCGCCTCGCCAAGACCGGCGCGACCGCCAACGGCCTGCTCCTGATGATCGGCGCAATCATGGGCGGCGCAGGCGCTGGCCTGCTCATCCTCCACCTGCTTGAAGGCCGTAAGCCCGAAGAGGAGACCGCCCGATGAGCGCAAAGCACCTCACAAACCCGGTGACACTCACCCTCACGCTCGACGACGTGACGTGGCTGCGCGCGTTCCTAGACCAGGAAAGAAGCGCCGCCGATGTAGACCGCCAGGACACCAACGAGCTTCACACCATCCTGGCTAGGCGCGCCGCTAGCAAAGCGCTCATCCACGAGCAGGAGATGATGACGAAGATCATCGACGAAATCTGCAGGACGCTCGACGCCGGCGACTCCTACGAGGCCCTCGCAAGGCAGGTCGCCGCGACGCTTCCCGCCGAGCCGCTCGACAAGATGATGCCGCCCGTCGCATAGCCCCGACCGCCTAATCAACGAAGGAGACGAAATATGAGGTTCAAGAAGAAGATCACCGTCGAGCTTAACCAGGTCGACGCAGCAATCGCAGCCGTCCTGCTAGCAGAGCGCGCCGGCACCACAGCCTTCAATGCGCTGCTCTCAGACAAGACCGCAGAAATTGGCGGGACCACCAACAGAGGGGAACGCGCGCTCGCGGACGCGTACCTCAGAGTCGGCAACGCTCTGACACTCGCGATCCTGGGTGAGAAGGGCAATCAGGGCTTGCAGAGTACAGGGACGCTTGCCCGCAGTACCGCGCTGATGGCCGACGCCATGCGGGCATCAGTCGCGGTCTCGGGAATGAGCAAGGACGAATCATGAAGGTCGCACACGTTGCCGTTTACCTCGATGCCGAGCAAGCGAAGCTGATCCGCTGGGATGCACAGGAGGCTGTCCTCGCTGCGGATGAGGATCTGGAGCTCACGCAGAAGCTGCACGATGTGAACGCGCGTCGCCTCGCTCGCGAAGCGATCAGCGCGAAGCGGGACATCTACCAGGAGATCGTCGATAAGGCTCAGGAAGCCTGCGAGAAGCTCAATAACGGCGAGTGCGAGTACGTCGACGACGTCGACTAGTTCCCCCGTCTGCTCCCCGCTGAGCGCGGCCACGGGGAGGCCACCCGCAAACCAAGAAAAACACGGCGGGACCGGCTATAAGACCGCGCAGCCCGACGAGCAGACCCCCGGGTGCGAGTCCCGGGCGGGCACGAAGCCCGCACCAGCGAGTGCAGGGCAAGAACCCCTAGAGAAGGACCATCAATGACCACCATCAACGAGATCAAGGACAGGCTGAACGCCGTGGCGTTCGCTGGGCGCAGCTACGCAGGCGCAGATCGCGCCGCGATCGCGAAGGCCTACACAGACGCTGTCGCTGCCTTCGATCAGAATTCCGCCGTCGATATGGCTTACCTCCTCGACCGTATCGAGGAGCTGCAGAAAGCGATCATCGCCGCTGCGGCCGAGCTCGCCGCAGCCGCCGTCTCCGTCGCAGACCGCTACGCCGGCAACGACGCCGAGACACTCGAGATCCGCCTCATGATCGGCGACCCCATCGACAAGCTCGTCAACATCGCGCAGGGCGCCGCGATCGCCACCGAGGAGGCTGGAGAATGAGAACCGCAGGACTCCTGAGCATCGAATGGGAGATCACTGACCAGCATCTACCCATGTCGCACCTCGTCGCAACGGCCTGCGCAGCGTTCGTCGAGGAAGTCGAGCGCCGCGGCCTCGTCATCCGCTCCGGCCCCACCCCAACAGTCCTGCACGGTCTCAGGCTCGTCCAGGTCACGGGCAAAGTCGGCAAGCCTGCCGACGCCGCCGAGGAGCCGTGCCCGCCGCACACACTGCGACGCTGCCCCGCCTGCGGCGTCCACATCTACGACCTCACCGACATCGAAGGAGCCGAGCAATGATCGAAATCAAGCAGGCACGCAACATCCCCGGCTTCCGCTTCTGCCCTATCTGCCGCCAGCGCCTCGCACCGAAAGGCTCGAACGTTCGCATCACCGTCGACGCCGAAAACGAAGCCACCGCAATCGAGCACATCACGCACAAAGCCTGCGCACAAACCGTCATCGACTTCACCCGCGCTCGCGGCTACACGCCTGCCGAGCTCGTGGAGGTCGGCGTCTGGGCTGAGGAACAGCGATGAGGCTGCCGATCAGGATCCAGCGCCGCCGCACTCGCGGGTGGAAGATGCCTGCACACACGAAATATGTAGGGCGAGGAAGCCTGTACGGCAATCCGTTTAGGGTCGCACGGTCGGCGCGTGAGCTTGAGGAGGGCGGCGAGCTTGTTGTCGCGTCGGCGGATGAGGCTGTCGCTCGGTATCGCAAGTGGATCGAGCAGACGCGAGAAGGCCGGTTCGCAGCGACGTGCGCAGCCCGGAATCTGTGGGGCTTGGATCTGGCTTGCTGGTGCAAGCTCGATCAGCCTTGCCATGCAGATGTGCTCTTGGAGATCGCAAACCCGCGCGGTGAGGCTGAGTTCGAGAACCGCTATTACAGGATATGGGACCGAGACGGGGCCGCAGAATGACGACTATCGGAAGTCTCTTTACTGGCTATGGCGGGCTGGATATGGCTGTTCGCATGGCGCTTGATCCGGATGCGCGCGTCGCTTGGACGAGCGACGTCGCGCCGGGGCCCTGCCGGCTCGCTGAGGTGCGGTGGCCGGGCATCCCGAACATCGGGGACATCACGCAGGTCGATTGGTCGACAGTGGAGCCGGTCGACATTATCTGCGGCGGGTCTCCCTGTCAGGATCTGAGCCTCGCTGGCCGTCGCGCAGGCATGGCCTCGGGCACGCGCTCGGGACTCTGGGAGTCAATGTTCGAGGCGATCAAGACGCTAAGGCCGCGTCTGGTCGTGTGGGAAAACGTGCGAGGAGCGTTAACAAGTGGAGCCTATAGTCTGGTGGAATCCGAGCAGGGATTGCTGGGAGACGGAGCAGATGGACCTGATCTCAGGGCGGCAGGCCGTGTGGTCGGCGATCTGGCCGGCATCGGGTATGACGCGCAATGGTGTACTATCCGCGCTTCCGACGTCGGCGCCCCTCACCAGCGAGAGCGGTTTTTCCTTACTGGCCACCCCGCAGGCGAACCTTGGCAGCTGCGGGGGCTCGCAGGAGCCGGAGAAGCGGAGGGCCGGGGGGCACTCCGTGAGTCTCGCGGACCAGATCGAGCACCTGGTGCCCTGATTCCGACGCCGACCGCGTCGGATCACAAGGCCGGTCGTCACCAGGAGGGGACGGGAATGAGCCTGTCTCAGGCGGTGCAGATGCTGCCGACGCCGGTCGCGCAGCCCTCGGGTAATTCGCCCGAGGCACACCTGCGGAAGAAGCCAGGCCGCGCACAGGTCACAGACCTAGCGATCCTCGTCGAGCATGGCCTGCTGGCAACGGGGGGTCTCCTGCCGACTCCGCAGGCGACGAACGCAACGGCCTCCTCGACCGGCTACGGGTCGAATCTCCACGAGGTGGCGCGCGAGCTGCTGCCGACACCGTCAGCGTCGGATGCGATTATGGGCCTTCCTCGGACGAGCGGTCGCCCGCCGGAGAAAGCGACGAAGCTCGCGACGCGGATCGAGTACACCGACTTCGGAATGTACGCGCCCGCGATCGCGCGCTGGGAGCAGGTGCTCAGTCGTCCGGCTCCGGCTCCGACTGTCCCGCCGACGCGCGAGGGGGGGCGAGCACGCCTCTCAACGAAGTTCGTCGAGTGGCTCATGGGTTTGCCCGAGGGGCATGTGACCGGCGAGGATCTCGACCTGACACGCGAGCAGCAGCTCCGCCTCCTCGGAAATGGCGTCATCCCCCAGCAGGGTGCCGCAGCAATCTACAAGCTCACCAAGATCGCCATTAAGGAGGCAGCATGACCGGCATCGACCCGCTGAAGGATATCCCCGGTGTCAAGGAGTTTCAGGAGCGCGCGCTCGTCCGAGCGGTCCGGCTGACTCGTGAGAACGCGGAGGCGATCGCCCGCCGCGCGCGCAAGCGTTGCGGCTTCACGCCGGACGGACGGGTGATGCTCGTCGAGCACACCTACACGATCTGGGCGCTTGAGGGGGACATGATCGTCGCACGCCCGGGCAGTATGCGTCTGTCGAACCGCATCCCGGAGGACTTCACAGCCTGGTACACGAGGCCGGGCGAACAGCTCACAGAGGAGGATCTGGGATGAGCGCGCAGCTGGTGTGGGAATCGCGAGTCCTGCCACTGACTCGCAGCAAGCTAATCACCGCCAACGACAAGATGCACTGGGCCGCGCGCTCGCGGCTCACGAAGCAGCTACGCCAGTGGGGTTACCTGCTTGGCCGTGAGGGTGAAGGCGTCGCGCGCCTCGGACTGACGCACGCTCGAGTGGAGATGGAGTTCGCGTATCCGGACAGGCGGCGGCGTGACCGCAGCAACCTCGCTCCGACGGTGAAGGCACTCATGGACGGGCTGATCGACGCCGGGCTGCTTCCCGATGATGCGGACCGATTCCTCGACGGACCGCACACGGTCATCGTGGACCACCTGGCAGGGAAGCACCTGAATATCCCGATGTACGAGGTCCGCATCCGTGTGTACGCGGACACCGAGAAGAAAGAGAGCAAGTAATGGCCGGAGACACGATCATCACTGTCATCGGTAACCTGACCGCTGACCCCGAACTGCGGTGGACGCAGTCCGGCGCCGCCGTCGCCGACTTCACCGTCGCGTCGACACCGAGAACCTACGACCGTAACGCCGGTGAGTGGCGCGACGGCGACACCATCTTCATGCGCTGCTCCGTGTGGCGCGAGACCGCTGAGAACGTCGCCGAGTCGCTGCGTAAGGGCATGCGCGTCATCGTTCAGGGTCGCCTCACCCAGCGCTCGTACGACACCCAGCAGGGTGAACGTCGCACGGTCGTTGAGCTGCAGGTCGACGAGGTCGGCCCCTCCCTGCGCCGCGCACGCGCGCAGGTCACCCGCACCGCCCCCTCCGGTGGCGGCGGCTACCAGTCCGACAACCGCGGCCAGCAGGGCGCGCCCCAGCAGGGCGGCGGTTACGGCGGCGGCCAGGGTGGATATGGCCAGGGTGGCGCCAACTACGGCGCACCGACCGGCGGCTCCCCCGAGGACCCGTGGCGCTCCGCCCCCGCTGGCGGCGCCACCTCCTTCGGCGACGAGCCCCCGTTCTAAAGTCGCGCGCCCCGGCACCTACGCCGGAAAGCGCCACGTCGAAGACAACACGCTTGGGGCGGCACAGTCCGCCCGGATTCACTAGGAGACCATCATGGCGAAGCCCCAACTTCGCAACAAGCCCATCAAGAAGAAGGCCAACCCGCTGAAGTCGGCCAAGATCGAAAAGATCGACTACAAGGACACCGCTCTGCTGCGTAAGTTCATCTCGGACCGCGGCAAGATCCGCGCCCGCCGCGTGACCGGTGTTTCCACCCAGGAGCAGCGCAAGATCGCTCGCGCCGTCAAGAACGCGCGTGAGATGGCTCTGCTGCCCTACTCCACGACCGGCCGCTGATAAGGGAAGGACACAGCTGATATGGCTACCACGAAACTGATCCTCACCCACGACGTCCCCAACCTCGGCCACGCCGGCGAGGTCGTCGAGGTCAAGGCTGGCTACGCCCGCAACTACCTGGTCCCCCGCGGCTTCGCCGCCAAGTGGACCGCCGGCGCGCAGAAGCAGATCGACCAGATCGCCGCTGCTCGTCGCCGCCACGAGATCGCCACGATCGACGACGCTCGCGCCGTGCGCGACGCCCTCCAGGGTGCCGTTGTCGAGATCTCCGGCAAGGTTGGCAACTCCGGCCGCCTGTTCGGCGCCGTCTCCGCTGCTGCGATCGCTGACGCGGTCAAGGAGCAGCTGGGCCAGACCATCGATCGTCGTCGCGTCATCATCGCCTCGCCCATCAAGGCCGTTGGCGACTACACGGTGACCGTCGGCCTGCACCCCGAGGTGTCCGCGAACCTCAAGGTCCGCGTTTCCGCCGCGAAGTGAAGGCTTCACGCATCGGTTGAATGCTGATTGAAGGGGTGGCCCCCGCTCATACGAGCGGGGGCCACCCCTTTTGCTGTGCATGTGATCCCTGAGGCTCGGCTACGACACGCCGTTGCGGGCCCCTGCCGGAGCGCGGCAAGCGCGACGCACCCAGTCGCAGAGGGCGTATGGCGGGAACTCCTGCACTCACATGCGGATAGGTTGCACGCATCTGGATAGGTTATTCGCTTGCGGATAGGTTATTAGCCTATCCGGATGTTCATAACCTATCCGCATCCTCGTTTCCTATCCGCATAGGCACACTCCTGCGAACGCACTGCGGGCCCCGAGGATGCTCCTCGGGGCCCGCAGCAGTGGCGCTAGGACACTCGGCTAGTTTCTTCGGCCACCATTGTTGTTGCCGCCGTTATTGTTCCCGGTATTGCCGTTGTTGGAACCGTTGCCATTGTTCCCGGTGTTGGAACCGTTCCCATTGTTCGAGCCATTCCCGTTGTTGGAACCGTTGCCGTTATTCCCGTTGTTGCCGTTCTCCGAACCCTCTGTGGGCTCGGCGGACGGGGTCTCCGTCGGGGTAGGCGTCTCGGTGGGCTGCGGAGCAGACTGCGGGGCCTCGCTCGTCGCGCTCGGCGCGGGCGTGGGCGCGTTGTTGTGCACCTTGCGGTTGGACTCGACCTTCCACG
>ERZ1674051.49-NODE-49-length-38867-cov-17.609245_pt1 | contig 38867 bp, 24 predicted proteins | sample MGYA00581125_ERZ1674051 | MGnify/ENA primary metagenome ERZ1674051 (study PRJEB41354, sample SAMEA4873326) | human saliva metagenome | biome: human-associated habitat [ENVO:00009003]; feature: mouth environment [ENVO:08000002]; material: saliva material... | reverse complement strand
CGTCCCCCTGCCTATATGATTTCTTGCCTTATGTGGCTGGCGGTACTGATATGCTTACCTCCGTCTGCCCTTCGCTGGGGCATCAGCCCACTCCCTCAGGTAGAGGCGTGCGCACATCTCGGCGTCATCGCCAGCGCGGTGGTGTGTGCCGCGAGTGATCTGGAGCTGGTCGCAAAGGGATGCGAGCGAATTGCTCTCGAAGTCATAGATCTGCCGTGCACGCTTCAGCGAGCAGTCCCATTTCAGCTCACCAAGCTCGATCTCGTAGAGCTCGGCCGTACGCTCCAGACAGCTGCGGTCGAAGGGAGCGTTGTGGGCGACGAACGTGTCGAACTCCTCCAGATACTCACGGGCAATCTCCTCCCACACGTCGGGGAAGGAGGGCGCCGTGGCGGTATCCTCGGGTCGTATGCCGTGCACTTGGATGTTCCAATAGGCATAGGCATTGTCCTCGGGCTGTACGAGCCACGAGCGCGTCTCGACGATCTTGCTATCACGGACGACGCAGATACCCACCTCGCAGATGGAGCTGCGCTTCTGCGTAGCTGTCTCGAAGTCAATGGCGATGAAGTTGAGCTTGCTCATTCCGTAGGGTGATGGGGGAGCTTAGTGCGTGCGGGTCATATCCTCGGGGACGATGAGGATGAAGTCTGCCATACCGTGGTAGGCTTCTTCGAGGGCCTGGACATCCTCCTGCAGGACGGTCGTGATCGTCACGATGCGCGTCTTGGGAGCGTAGCGATGTAGGTAGGGGATGATACCGCCATTCTGCAGGGAATGATAGGAGCCGTTGAGGTGAAGGAAGGTATGCTGAGGGCGGAGGTGCTGGCTGATGCGGTAGCCCATGGTGGCATCCTTGATAGCTTGAGCTTCCTCGAGGTAGCGCTTCTCCTTCTTCTTATCCCCGTGGACGAGAGCGCCCATAGCAGCGAACATCTCCGCACTCTGCTCTGTGGACTGGAAGGCAATGGGCAGAGGGGGCAGATAGCGCTTGGCTTCGGCGCTAAGCGAGTCGAGAGCTGGAAGACCCTTGCGATTCACCAGATCGGCATAGCGACGGGGTACGTTCGTCGCGATGACTCTAAGACCATGGTCCTTGGCGAAGTAGACGACGGGGTCGTAGTCCGTCTCATAGTTCGGCCACAGGCGTGCCTCGTCGCCGTAGCTCTTGGGGCTGATGGTCTTGGCGAGGTACTCATCGAGGATCAGCTGGATATCTGCCTCGAGCATCTCAAGCCCGAGGGTGAGGTTCTTCCCCTTACGCTGCTGCAGGGCCTCGAGGACACGGAGCTGCATCCAGTGGCTGATGGGATTGTTGTGCAGCTCCCCGAAGAAGACGACATCGGCACCAGCGGCGCGTGTGATGAGCTTGTCGAAGGTGACGGGGCGCCCGACGGAGTCTACGAGACGGTAGGCGACGGGCTCGGTGGTCTTCTGCGCTGATGCGGAGAGGGAGAAGAGAAGCCCCGTGAGGAGCAGGGTGAGGGTACGGAGGAGTTTCATTGCTTGGGTACAATCGAATAGATGAGGTGGCGCTGAGGGCTGAGGATCGTGCGGAAGGCGGTGCGGAGTTCCTCGGGTGTGATGGAGCGAAGGATCTGCTCGTACTGAGCGAAGTCCTCAAGGCGCTCTCCGCTACGCACGAGGCCAAGGAGCATATCTTGCCAAGGAGCCAGATCGCTCTCGGTGAGGGCTTCGCGCTTATTGATGAGGAAGGTGCGGGCGATGTCGGCTATTTCGCTGGGGCTGGCGAGCTTCGTCTGGAGGTCTTCGACCAGCTCCTCGATGAGCTTGCAGGCCAGTGGAGCATTGCTACTCTTCACAAGCGTCTCGAGGCGGAACCATACGAAGGGCTCGGGCTTTGGGCGGTACTCCATATAGAGGTAGGGCGAATAGATGATACCCGCCTCGGAGCGCAGGCGATCGATGAGACGACTGCGCAGGAGCTCACGCATGAGCTTGAGGCGTAGACTACCGCGTAGGGTGGGCTCGTAGGTGCCGTAGTAGACGTTGTGCAGTGCCGTCTCGTCGCCAGCATTGATATCTTCGAGGGTATAGTTCTCTGCCGTGAGCTGGCCCGTAGGTGGGAGGGTGGGCTTAGCGGGGCGCTGGGGAAGGTCAGCAAAGACGCCCGAGATTTCCTTGAGGAGAGCTTCGCTGTCGAAGCGCCCGACGACTACGATCGTCATCCCCTCGGTGCGCGTCCACAGGTCGGTGTGGAAGTCGATCATATAGGGAAGACTGAGGGCACGTGCTTCGGCTTCGGTCTCAGGTTCGCGCTGGGGGATGTAGGTGCCGAGGATGCTATCCAGACGGCGCTGTAGCTTGCGCTCAGGGTCACGGGCAAGCATTTGCTCCAGACGGCTGGGGCGCCCGAGGGCGGAGATAAGTGATTCGCGTGACTCCTCGAAGTCTGCTGTCGCAGCCTCGGGGTGCAGCATCTTCTCCTTCATTAGGCGTAGGAGGCTGTACGTCTTGTCCGTGGGAGCTGTACCGAGGAGTGCACCCCAGTCCATGGCTTCGGTGAGGGTGAGTGCAACGCCGTGGTCGAAGAGGAAGCTATCGAGCTGCTCACGGGGTAGGGTCGCGATACCACCCAGCTCCATGTAGGCAGCGAGCGAAGCCACGCGGGGCTGCTCGTCAAGCGGGATGTCACGCAGGCCCGAGGGGTGGTTGATAGCGATCTTCACGATGGAGTCCGCCTCGGGGAGGGGGCGCAGGATGATGCGGATGCCATTGGGGAGATAGGCCTCCTGCACTCCGAGGTCGGGGTGTAGCTTCGACGAACGGAGCTGTGCCGTGGGGAGTTTCTGTGGGGGAGTGAGGAGCTGTGGGATGGCGCTCTTCTTCTCTTCGGTAGCCTCATCCGAAGGCGGAGTGAAGCTGAGACGGGTGCGCTGGGCGGAGAGTCCGCGCTGGATAGCTCGCTCGATGGCGCCACGCTGTGGGCGTGCTGTCTCGGGGAGCTGCGCATTGTGTGTGAAGCTCGCCAGCTTGCTTGGCCCAGCGAGGTAGCGGTAGAGGCGGTCGAAGGCGGGGCGGAGATCGCTGGCACGTAGACCGTCGATGCGGCGCTCGAGCTCCTTCTTCTCTGCCTCATCGGTGAGGAAGTGGTCGCCGTGGAGGATCTCATCGGTGTAGTAGTCGCACCAGCCAGCCGAGGGCGTATCGCCTGTGACGACGTATAGGGCAGACTTTGCACGCTCCTTGAGGAGGGTGAGTTCGCGCTCCGATATCGTGCCCCGTCGCAGTACGCTCAGTGCCGAGATAGCCTCGCGAAGGTCGCGGAGGATCTCGGCCGTGCGACTGCCTTCGAGGGTGAGGGAGAGGTGGCTTGTACGGCCAAGATACCAGCTGTCAGCGAGCTTAGCGCCACGGAGCTTGTCGAGTCGGTGGCTCCATGCTGCGAGTGCCATGCGGTGAACCTTCTCCGTAAAGAGCTCGGAGAGCGTACGTGTGGGGAGGGTCTTGTGGGGGAAGACGAGGTCGAGGGTCGCTGTGCGGATGAGGGTGTCGCTATGGCTCTCGAGATGTAGGCCACGCGGGTAGTGCAGCTCTGGCTCGATATAGGTGCGGGCTGGGGTGGTGGGGGCGGTGGTGAAGGTCGCGCGTAGACTCTTCTCCGCGGCATCGAGGTCGAAGTCCCCGACGAGGACGATGGTCGCAAGGGAAGGACGATACCAGCGATGGTAGAAGGCACGTAGGCCGCTCGCCCTCGCACGGTCGATGTCTTGTGCTGTGCCTACGGGGAGGCTACGGCTGTGGATGCCCGTGCCGACCTTCAGCGCGTAGAAGGGATCGGGCTGTACGTAAGCGCGTATCTCCTCCTTGATGATGCTACGCTCCTGCTCCACCTCGAGGCTGTCGAGCTGGAGTCCCGTGAGCCAATCGCTGAGGATGAGCGCCGTGCTATCGAGGACGTGGGGCTCATCGGTGGGGAGAGAGATCATATAGACGGTGCGGTCGTGACCGGTCATAGCATTCAGCCCGACGCCGTAGCGTGTGCCGAGACGCTCTGCATAGCGCTTGATACCGCCCGAGGCAAAGTGCTTCGTTCGGCCGAATGCCAGATGCTCGATGAAGTGTGCGTAGCCTGCTTCGTCGGGACGCTGAACGCAGGAGCCCACACACATGATGAGGCGTGCCTCCATCTTCTTGCGTGGCTGAGCATTGTGTCGGAGGATGTAGCTCATCCCATTGGAAAGCGTCCCTCGTCGCTCTTGGGCGAGAGCGGGGCAGGCGAAGGAGAGGAAGAATAGGGTAAAGAGGAGGGTGAGCCCTATGGAGTGGAATCCCTTCCTCTCCACACGGTTGGTCGGTGTGTATACGTATCTGTCTATTGCCATCAGATGCTACTTTTCGCTAATAGATACAACGCCGTAGGTACGCCCTCTGGTTGTCAATCCGCCAAATATCCCTATTTCTTGGTAGCTCTACGCCCTGCTGTGGTACGAGAATGGAGCCGCAGACCTTGGTCTACGGCTCCATATTTATATCGTGCTTCTGCAGAAGAGAGCATCGGGATCAGAAGAGGAGAGGCGCATCGCCCAGCCGGGCGCTCAGCTCTTCGGGCGAAGCTGTGCTGGGGCACTCCTCATAGGAGAGGCGGAAGGTGCAGCCCTCACGGAAGGCGGAGCAGCCGAAGGCCGCACGACCTCGCAGAAGGGTACCCTGCTGACACTGGGGGCAGGGGACGCCTGTATCAACGGGAAGCGTGGGGGCTGTCTGGGCTGGTGTAGGTGCCGGTGCCGGCTGTGGAGCGAGGACGGACTGCACGAGCTGGTAGAGCATTGCCTTGAGATCGTCGATGAAGACCTGCGTCTCCAGCTCACGACGCTCGATCTGACGGAGCTTGTACTCCCATTCGCCCGTGAGTGCAGCGCTCTTCAAGAGGTCGTAGTTGATGAGCTTGATGAGCTGACGGCCCGTCTCGGTGGCGTGGATCTGGTTGCGCTTCTCCTTGACGATGTAGCCGCGCTTGAAGAGCGTCTCGATGATGTTGGCTCGTGTCGAGGGGCGTCCGATACCATTCTCCTTCATCGCCTCACGGAGCTCTTCCTGCTCGACGAACTTACCCGCGGTCTCCATAGCACGCAGGAGCGTCGCTTCGGTGTAGTACTTCGGGGGCTGGGTCTGCTTCTCGCGTAGCTCGGGGATGTGCTCGCCCGTCTCGCCTTCGGTGAAGGTCGGGAGGAGTGCTTCAGATGCTTCTCCGCCCTCTTCGCCTTCCTTGGCTTCGCTCGCCTCGGTGGGTGTCTCGGTCTCGAAGACCACACGCCACCCTGGCTCAAGGATTTCCTTCCCCGAGGTCTTGAACTTTACCTTGTCTGCTGTGCCCTCGACGCTCGTCGTGCTGACGAGGCAGTCGGGGTAGAAGGCGGCGATGAAGTGGCGGGCGATGAGGTCGAAGACCTTCGTCTCCGTCTCGGAAAGCCCCGAGGGCGACTGCCCTGTGGGGATGATAGCGTGGTGGTCGGTGACCTTCTTGTTGTCAAAGACCTTCTTGCTCTTGCGGATGGGGGCACCACTGAGGAGTGGGCTCACCAGATTGAGGTAGGGTGGGATGACGAGGCCGCGCAGGATGCCTGCGACCTTGGGATATAGGTCTTCGCTGAGGTAAGTGGTGTCGACACGTGGGTAGGTCGTCACCTTCTTCTCATAGAGTGACTGCACGGTGGCGAGTGTCTCTTCGGCGCTCATACCGAACTTACGGTTGCACGCTACCTGCAGGCTCGTCAGGTCAAAGAGCTTCGGAGCGGACTCCTTGCCGTCCTTCTTCTTGACACTGGTGATGGTGAAGGGTTCGCCCGTAATGCTTTGTAGGGCAGCATCGGCCTTTGCCTTGTCGCTGTACTTGCCCTTGTCGGCGCTGAAGATGACCTCGCGGTAGCGAGTCTTCAGCTCCCAGTAGGTCTCGCTCTTGAAGTTCTCGATAGCCTCTTGGCGCTCGACGATGAGGGCGAGGGTGGGGGTCTGTACGCGTCCGATGGAGAGGGGCTGCTTGCGGTCGCTGCCGCCATAGCGAAGGGTATAGAGTCGGGTGGCATTCATCCCGAGGAGCCAGTCGCCGATGGCACGCGCTAAGCCCGCCTCATAGAGGGACTGGTAGTCGGAGCTGTCGCGGAGCTTATCGAAGCCCTCGCGGATCGCTTCGTCGGTGAGGGAGGAGATCCATAGACGGCGCACGGGCACCTTACAACCGACCTTCTGGAGTACCCAGCGCTGGATGAGTTCCCCTTCTTGCCCAGCATCACCGCAGTTGATGACCATCTCGGCACCTGCTACGAGCTCCCCGATGACGGCGAGCTGCCGCTCATAGTGCTCGATGGGTATGGCCTTGATGCCGAAGCGCTCGGGGATCATAGGCAGGGACGCCAGGCTCCACGCCTTCCACCCCGGCGTATAGTCGTGGGGCTCTTTCAGCGTGCAGAGGTGTCCGAAGGTCCAGGTCACAGCATACCCGTTGCCTTCGTAGTGGCCGATACCTTTGTCGGTCCTACGGACAGTGGCTCCGAGGATGTTCGCTATGTCACGTGCCACGCTGGGCTTCTCGGCGATGCAGACGATCAAGATAGTATGGAGTGAGGGGTGAGACGGGCTGGGGCGATGGTCGGTGTGAGTAGGTGCAGCGCATATGATGTGCCGCAGAGGAGTGCCCTTTCAGTGGGCTGATCTCCGAATGCAATAGGCATAAAAGAGAGAAACATCCCAAGATCACTTAAGTGAATCTTAGAATGCCTCATCAAACAAATACACATCAAAACTATGGAAACCTATTGGAGCGGAAGACGGGACTCGAACCCGCGACCCTAACCTTGGCAAGGTTATGCTCTACCAACTGAGCTACTTCCGCATTTCAAATTTGCTCCGGGAGGTTTGCCTTTCCCTTTTGCACTGCAAAGGTACGACGAAGTTTTGAATTGACCAAATGTTCGGCGAAATTTCTTGCAATTTCTCATCTCGCCGCTCGCCCAAGGTGAGATGATCTGCCTCTTCTTCAGATATAGATGCAGATTACAAGGTAGAATAAAATGGATTCATTTTGAGGGAATTGGAGTGGAGGTCCGTAGGAGGGTGGTGTGAACCTATATTGGTCGACGGGCGAACCTATATAGCTTCACGCAGCGACCTATATTGGTCCGCATCTCGATCAATATAGGTTCACCCGCTGACCAATATAGGTTCGCTCCGCATACTGGTAGTGCTGGAAGTCGGATTACTATTCCTTCTCGGTGCCGACGGCCTGCGCTTGAGGGAGCTTCTGCGCGTCTTGTCCAAGCGCCTTTTCCTCGCGAGCAACCCTACGCTCCAGCTTTTTGATGTCATCAGCGGGTGGCAACTCTTCGGGTTTTATTCCGCGCTCGCCAAGTGGCATGCATAGCGACTGAGTATAAAACTCAGAAACACTACGTCTCCCACCTTTCGCGACTTCGATCATTTTCGTGACCTCACGAAAATGGTCAAGGTCATTGCCCCCATTGGAATTGCATGAGGTGATTGCTCTTTGGATAGCGACTACAAAGTTCTCCCATCGAGCGTAGCCTAATAGCTCTTGAAGTTCACGAGCATACCATACTTCGATATACGTTTGCTTCCCTTCGAACTCTATGTGCGAAGCTGTAGAGGAGATAAAATGAACCAGTACTGGTCGCTGAGCAGACCAGTACTGGTAAGCAATAGTGACCAGTAGTGGTCTGATCGCCGACCAGTACTGGTTGCTTTTCGAAGGAATAGTGGAGTGAATTGCCTCCTCCCACGATTGTGTGGTAGGTATATAAGCACCACGCCCCACCATCCGCTGTGGGATGGTGGGGCGTGGCGATAGTGGGTGTACCCCCGAGCAGAATCGAACTGCTATCTAAAATTTAGGAAATTCTTGTTCTATCCGTTGAACTACGAGGGCTCATCTCCTCTTGCGCAGAGTTCTTGTAGCGCTGAGATGCGGGGCAAAGATAGTCATTTTATACTTGCACCCTCGGTGGGCAGACGCGAGGTCAGAGGCGGAAGAAGTAGTTCAGCGTCGCCCCGAAGTACATCTCCGACGATTGTACATAGGTCGAGCCACGTTTAGAGCTCCAGAGGTTGCCCAGTCCGTAGACGAAGCGCCCTTCGAGCTCGACACGCTGACGCTTGCCGATGGGGATGCTTATCCCAGGCCCGCCACCAAGCCCCCAGAAGAAGCGATCGCGCACAGCCATACCGTGGCGGGTGGAGTCCAGTGCGGACATATTCGCCTCGCCTGAACTGGTAGCTGATTCGCCGAGCTGGTAGCCGAAGAACGGCCCCGCATTGATGAAGATGCGGATATCTCCCGAGCGGAAGTATAGGTGCGTGAGTAGGGGAAGCTCAAGATAGTCGAGCGTGCGGCTGTAGCTCGTGGCGAGCGAATCATAGCGCTCCTGCCAGCCACCCCGGCGGTAGTTCAGCTCTGCCTGCAGTGATGCCCCGCGCTCGACGTCGTAGCGCACGGCGATACCCGCGACGGGCCCCGTGTGTAGGCGCTGACGTACCGAGGGGACGAAGGTGAAGCGACTGGCAGTCATCCCACCATGCACCCCGACGGATACCGACTGGGCGAAGGGCTCCTTCGTCGTCTGCGCACTAAGACGCACTCCTGCTACTGCGAGCAGGAGGCATATCAAGATGAGGCTGTGGCGGAGGGAACTAATGAGCTTCACGCGTGATAGCACCTGAGCTGGGGTAGTGGACGAAGAAGAAGCGGGTATTCGTGTACACGTTCGCCTCGTCGCTACGCTGGAGGTAGAAGTCAAGCTGGAGGCCGTCCGAAGGGATGGACGACATGCTGTTGATGAAGTTGCGGCCGTACATCGAGTAGGCACGGATGAAGTAGCGTGCCAGGTCATAGCCGAGGACGCTGTACTTCGGATAGGAGTTGCTGACCTTGTGGCTGAACCATCCCGTGAACTGACTCAGGAAGTCCTTTGACTCGGCAAGCGTAGGATCGAAGAAGAACGTCGAGTAGATGGTCGTGTTGTAGCGGCGCAGGCTCTGCTGGAACTGCGAGCCGTAGGCCTGCCACTGAGGGTGGCCGAAGAGCGTGACGCCACTCGTGCGCGTGCCGATAGCCGCCATGGTAGCCATCGCGAGGTTGCGGTCGGGAGAGACGGGGACGACGACAGCATCGGAGCTGATACCTCCGACGGCACCGCTACCTACCTGTATGGAGCGGAAGGGGAGCCCTGCGTGACTGAGTGCCGAGCGGAGCTGGCTGACGAAGCCATCTTCCGTGTCGCCAGGGCGTGAGGCGAAGATGACTTCACGGCCCTTGTACTTCTGCAGGAAGGCGGGGATGACGCGGTCGATGATGGTGGAGGTATGGGCGTTGGTCAGGATGACACGACCATCACCAGTCTCGAGGTGGCTGGCCTTGCTGAAGGGGATGATATAGTAGTTGTATCCTGATGCTGCAGAGATAGCGCGGATCTGCCCCTCGGTGACGCCACCGATAACGAGGTCCTTGCCACGAAGCTTGCCAGCATCGATGTAGGCATTCAGCGCCTCATCGTTGGGTACATCCAGTGTGGTGAGCTGCATCGAGATGCCAGACTTCTTGAGCTGATACATACCGAGGAGGAAGCCTTCGTAGAACTCGACGAAGTGCTTGTCCTTCTTCAGCGGCAGGAGCATGAGAATGCGTGTCTGCGAAGCAGCCACCTGTGAGGGTACGCTGCTCTCATTGTCATCCTGCTTAGGCGTGGTGGTCGTAGCGCTGTCGCCCTTAGCACTTGGGATGATGAGCTCCATGCCGACCTTGACGGTGGAGGAGGTTACCCCGGGGTTGGCGCGCAGGAGGTCCGCCAGGTCAATGCCGTAGCTACGGCTGATGCCATAGAGCGTCTCGCCCGTCTCTACGCGGTGCTTCTTGGGACTCTGTGAAGAGGATGAAGCGACTGGCGCGGAGGTGGTGGCAGGTGTAGCGGGAGTAGAAGGGATGAGGAGCTTGTCGCCGACCTTGATCTGCTGGCGGGCCCATGGGTTGAGCTCGTAGACCTTGTCGATGGCGACACCATAGCGACGTGCGATGCTATACACCGTCTCTTCGCGCTGGACCTCGTGCTCACGGATGCGTCGCCCGCCCTGGGCGCTGGCACCTACATATATAAGGAGTGCGGTCGATAGCAAGAGGAGTGCGCGGCGGCAAGTGTCGGAGAGGGTCATCTGTCTATACTTAGTCTTGTGATGAATATGGGGCAAAGGTACTTAATCGTGTGCAAATGAGCTCGGAGCTATTCGGCAGGGCTGACGTAGTCGGTGACTCCAGAGGTGGTGAAGGAGGCCATCTCACGGAGCATTCGCGCTGCCGAATCGAGGATAGGGAAGGCGCAGATAGCCCCCGTCCCCTCGCCAAGACGCATGCCTAAGCGCAGGATGGGATCGGCCCCGAGGTAGCGTAGAAGACGAGCGTGCCCCGCCTCATCCCCTGCATGTCCATAGAACGCATAATCAGTGACTGCTGGGTATAATGCCTGTGCCATAAGTAGGCAGGCCGTCATGATGAAGCCATCGACGAGGAAGGCTACGCGGCGCTCTGCTGTACGGAGCATCGCCCCGACGGTGACCACCATCTCGTAGCCACCGAAGTAGCGGAGTATAGCTTCGGCATCCACAGGACCGCGATAGTTGTCCACAGCCTGGCGGAGGATGGCGAGCTTGTGCTGTACGCCTTCGTAGTCAAGTCCGCTCCCACGACCCACACATTCCTCGAGAGGAAGGTCGGTGAGGTAGTACATCCAGAGTGCCGAGGTAGAGGTGTTGGCGATGCCCATCTCGCCGAAGGAGAGGAGTTTACATCCACGCTCAACGGCCTCGTCTACCGAGACGACGCCGATAGAGATAGCGCGGTCGACCTCCTCCTCAGTCATAGCGGACTCGTGGAGGAAGGAGCGGGTACCTCGGCGGATCTTGCGGTGGATAAGTGCTGTCCCTTCGAGGGGGAACTCGTGATCTACCCCGACGTCGACGATGTGCAGAGCGAAGTCATGCTGTCGGCAAAGGAAGCATATCCCCGCTCCACCACGTAGCATGCTGTAGACGACCTGATGGGTGACCTCGCGCGGACTCTTGCTTACGCCCTCGGTCTCGATGCCGTGGTCGGCGGCGAAGACGAAGTGCTCACGTGGCGAAAGGCTGGGCTGTAGGGTGTCTTGGAGTGCCGCGAGGCGTGCGGCGAGTGTCTCGAGCTTGCCCATAGCGCCCAGAGGCTTGGCGATCTGGTCGATGTAGCATTGGGCGCGGTAGATCTCTTCCTCGGGGATGGGGCGGATATCGAAGTCTTGCATTGTGATAGGGAGTAATTCGGGTGAGAGGTCAGCCCTTGACGGTGAGGGGAAGGCCGCTGACCATCAGGGTGACGCGGTCTGCGCGGGCGGCTACATACTGGTTCATCCACCCCTGTAGCTGGGTGAAGAGGCGCTGTGTGCGGGACTCGGACATGCCGCCCATACCCAGCTCATTGGTGACGAAGATGAAGGTGGCATCCTGCTGGACGAGCGTGTCGAACTCCTTCTTGAGGGCTTCGAGCGCTTGATCGACGTCCTGCTGCATATCGAAGAAATAGTTCGTCGCCCACAGCGTGATGCAGTCGATGAGGACGACGCGCCCCGTGAAGTCGTGCTTGGAGGGGCGGATGTCCTCCTCGATGTTCGTCCACTCGGGGCCACGGCGCTCTTGGTGACGCAGGATGCGCTGGCGGAACTCTTCGTCCCAGATGCGGGCCGTCGCCAGATAGACGGGGCTCTCGCTGAGGCGCAGAGCTTCGCTCTCGGCATAGGTGCTCTTGCCAGAGCGCTCGCCGCCGGTGATGAGATGAATGTAGCTCATAGATAGTCAGGTGATGGTAGTGGCAGTGTGGTTAGGCTCGTGTCCCCTCGATGCGGCGCTGGAGGATGTGCTGCATCACGGTGATAGCTGCGGCGACGGAGGGGATATGATGCACGCGGATGATGTGGCGCCCCGAGCGCTGGACGAACTCGCACTGACGGCTGTTGCGTGCCACGTACTCGAGGAGTCGGCCGAAGGTCTCCGAGGCGTAGTACGGGCTGGAGGTATCGGCGATGAGGTGGAGGCTCATAGAGCCACCCTTGAGTACGACCTTCTCGATGCCGAGGTGATGGCCGAGACGGCGCAGGCGAGGGATGAGGATAAGCTCTTCGGTCTCTGGGGGAAGGGCACCGAAGCGGTCACGCAGTCGGGAGGCGAAGTCCTCAAGCTCCTTGTCTTCGCTGAGGCTGTCCAGCTCACGATAGAGGAGGATACGCTCGCTGTCCGAGGGTACGTACTCATCGGGGAGGGCAAGCTCGAGGTCACTCTCTACCTGCGTCTCGACGACGAAGCGGTCGGCGAGCTCACTGCCGTCACTCTGCTTATCGTCGTCGGCATAGACGTGTGCGAACTCATCGGCCTTGAGCTCTCGGATAGCTTCGGAGAAGACCTTCTGATAGGTCTCGTAGCCCATGTCGGTGATGAAGCCACTCTGCTCGGCACCGAGGACGTTGCCTGCACCACGCTGGTCGAGGTCTTGCAGGGCGATGCGTATGCCACTGCCCAGATCGCTGAAGCTCTCGATAGCACGAAGACGGCGCTTGGAGTCTTCGCTGAGCCCCTCGAGCGGAGGTGTGAGGAGGTAGCAGAAGGCCTTGCGGTCGCTACGTCCTACACGGCCACGGAGCTGATGCAGTTCGCTCAGGCCGTAGTGGTGCGCGTCGTGGATCATGATGGTATTGGCGTTCGGCACGTCGATACCATTCTCGATGATCTTCGTCGCCACGAGGACGTCGTACTCGTGGTTGCCGAAGTCGATGAGGATCTGCTCCATCTCCTTCGGTGCCAGCTGCCCGTGAGCGACGGCGATGCGTGCGTCGGGGACCTCGCGCTGGATGAGGGCAGCGAGGTTCTCAATGTTGCTGATGCGGCTATTGACGAAGTACACCTGCCCATTGCGACTCATCTCGAAGCCCACGGCCTCGCGGATGATCTGCGGGGTGGTCTGCGTGAGGAGCGTCTCTACGGGACGGCGGTTGGCAGGCGGGGTGTTGAGGTTCGAGAGGTCACGTGCACCCATCAGGGAGAACTGTAGGGTACGGGGGATAGGCGTGGCACTCATCGTGAGCGTGTCGACATTGACCTGAAGCTGACGGAGCTTCTCCTTCGTGGCGACGCCGAACTTCTGCTCTTCGTCGATGATCAGGAGGCCAAGATCGTGGAATGCTACGTCCTTGCTCGTCAGGCGGTGCGTGCCGATGATGATGTCGATCTTCCCCTCACGGAGGTCTGCGAGGATAGCGCGAAGCTCCTTCGGAGTGCGAGCACGGGAGATGTAGTCGACACGGACGGGGAAGTCCTTCAGTCGCTTGGAGAAGGTGCGGTAGTGCTGGTACGCTAAGACCGTCGTGGGGACGAGGACGGCGACCTGCTTGCCGTCGGTGGCAGCCTTGAAGGCGGCACGCACGGCTACCTCTGTCTTCCCGAAGCCGACATCCCCACAGAGGAGGCGGTCCATCGGATAGGGGCGCTCCATATCGGCCTTCACAGCGGTGACGGCAGCGGCTTGGTCGGGGGTGTCCTCGAAGGCGAACGATGCCTCGAGCTCGTGCTGGAGGTAGGTGTCGGGGCTGAAGGCAAAGCCCTCCGTCTCACGGCGCTTGGCGTAGAGGCGTATCAGATCACGGGCGATATCCTTGATGCGCTTCTTCGTGCGCTCCTTGATGCGCTGCCATGCCCCCGAGCCGACGGCGCTGAGCGTGACTTCTTTCCCCCCTTCGCCCGAGCGGTAGTGGGAGAGCTTGTGCAGGCTGTGCAGGTTGACATAGATGGTGTCATTGTTGCGGTAGACGAGCTTGACGAACTCCTGCATGTGGTCTCCCTGAGGCATACTCACCAGGCCGTCGAAGCGCCCGATACCGTGGTCGGCGTGGACGATGAGGTCGCCCCGGCTGAAGCTCTGGATCTCCTTCAGCGAGAGTGTGACCTTCCCCGAGCTGGCCTTGTCGCTGCGCAGGGTGTACTTGTGGTAGCGGTCGAAGAGCTCGTGCTCGGTGAGGAGTACCCAGCGGTGGTCTTCGTCGACGAAGCCCTCGTGCAGACCGAGGGTCACCTCTGTGGGTAGCTCGGCTTCGCTGAGGCGTGGGGTGAGGATGTCGCGGGCGCGCTCGTGACCCTCACGGCTTGCTGCACATATATATATGGTATAGCCGTCGGCACGCCAAGAGCGGATCTGGGCAGCTAAGCCATCATAGTCCTTATGGAAGAGGGGCTGGCGTGTGGTGTGGAAGTGCAGACCATTCGGTGTAGCCTCGTCCGTCAGCTCGTAGCCCGAGAGTGCCTGGATCTCGGAGAAGAGCTGGCTGGGCTCGATGAGCATACGACGCAGCGCCTCAAGGTCTTTGAAGCCCTCGCCGTCTTGCAGCAGTGGGGCTTCGGTCCAAGTCATCTCGAGTCGGGTGCTCAGTGAGCCACCACCCGAGAGGAGGAGTTGAGTGCCTGCAGGGAGCAGGCTGATGAGCGATGTGAGATCGCCTGAGCCTTGTGAAAGGTCGGGACTCAGCGTGATCTCTGTGAGCTGACGTACGGAGAGCTGGCTATCGACCTCGAAGCAGCGTACGCTCTCGACTTCGTCATCGAAGAAGTCCAGACGATAGGGGAGCTCGGAGGCAAAGGAATAGATATCGACGATGCTCCCACGCAGGGCGAACTGCCCCGGCTCATAGACGTAGTCCACGCGCTCGAAGCCCCAGGCGAGGAGCTGGTCACGCAGGTGGTCACGCTCGATGATGTCCCCCCGATGGATGATGAGAGGCTCTTCCTTCGTGCCACTCTCCTGGGGAATACCCTCCATGAGGGCCTCGGGATAGGTGACGAGGATGGGTAGGGGAGTGCCGCCTGGTGCTGCTGCACTTATCAGGGCGCTGAGCACCATAGAGCGCAGGAGGGCACTCGACTCATCGCGGTGCCCATAGCGGATCGCACGGCGATAGGCTGAGGGGAAGAAGAGTACACCATCCTCGCCCAAGAGCTGGGCTAAGTCCGAATAGAAGTAGCCGGCTTCCTCTTCGTCACGTAGGAGTGCCACGAGCGGTGCCGCCTGGCGGATGCGCGGAGCGACGAAGGCACGGGCAGAACCCATGAGCCCCGAGAGGGAGCGACGGGTGTGAGGCGGAAGGGGCTGGGAGAGGGAGACTCCTTGCTCAGAAAGCCCCATCATAAGGGGCGGCTGGAAGGTAGGGCGGGATGGATTTGTATCGACCTGTTTCACACTGCGAAGATACGGCTTCTCCCCCACGTATGGAGCCTGCCGTGCTATTCCTTTTCGTGGGGCAGAAGTTACCTCAAGGAACGGCCTTTCTCCAGCGGGCTTTTCTACGCCTCCGTAGTAAGGGTGTGCGAACCGTATTGGTCGGCGGGCTGACCTATATTGGTCCGTGCGTGAACCTATATTAGATTGTTGCTCTGCGTAGGGATAAAAGTTTTGGACGAGTGGCAGAAAAGTTTAGGCTACGTACGTGGCTCTAATATCTACGTACGTGGATATTTGGATTTACGTGCCTGGTCTTTAAGACTACGTGCGTAGACAGAGGAAAACCACTACGTGAAAGCGCTTTTTTATTCGCGAGAAGGACACTTTTTTCTGTGCTGGATAAGAAGAAAAGAGGGGGGAAGAGAGCCGTCATAGGTGGGAGATCCCATGACGGAAACCCTGCCGAATTCACGCGCTTTTACTGATAAATCAAGGATACTTCCTAAATTTGGGGTTATGATCAAGCGGATTTCTCTAAAATGGGTGGCCGTTATCGCTACCTTCCTCTCCTTCTTCCCCTCGCTGTGGGCAGGCTCTTCGGATAGCCTCTTGGTGAAGCTCAATCAGACGATCGAGCAGCGCCCATCCTACATGCAGCGCAAGGAGGAAGCCTTAGAGACCCTGCGACAGAGCTTGAGTAAGCTGAGTGCAGGGAACGTGGAGGGGCGTATGAACCTTTACGAGGCACTGTGGCAGGAGAACCGCTCATACAATACCGACTCCTCACTCTTCTATGCTACGGCACTCTCCCAGCTGGCTCAGCAGTCGGGCAATGAGGAGCAGAAGCAGAATGCCCTGCTCCATCGGGCTACGGCACTGATGACGATCGGGATGTTCAAGGAAGCCTATGAGATCATCAAGCCTCTGCGTGAGGGGGGCGTCCTCCCGGGGCAGCGTAGCCAGTTCTTTCACCTCGGTCGAAGCCTCTTCGGCCTCATGGCGGACTATGCCGTGACGGCACAAGAGAAAGCGGCCTATGCCAGCCTCACCGATGACTTCCGAGACTCGCTGCTGACGATCTATGAGTCGGGGTCGAATATGTATCGGATGATCTATGCCGATAAGCTGACCGCCCACGGCAAGTATGCCGAGGCCCTACGTGAGCTCCTACCCTTCACGCCGACGGGCGACGGGCGCTTCGATGCGGGTTACCACTACACCATCGCCGAGGCCTACTACCATATGGGGCGTATCGAGGAGGCCCGACACTACTACACGCTGGCCGCTATCAGTGATATGCAGAGCGACACACGTGAGTACATCGCCCTGCGCAAGCTCGCTGTGATCCTTTTCCAGTCGGGCGATATCGACCGCGCCTACCACTACCTCACGCTGTGTATGGCCGATGCGAAGGCGTGTAATGCCCGCCTCCGTATCCTCGAGATCCTCGATACCTTCCCCGTCGTCAATGAGGCTTATCTGGAGAAGAAGCAGCAGCAACAGCGTGTCATCACAGGGGTCCTTATCGCCATCAGCCTCCTTGTCGTGAGCCTCATCTTTGCCATCTTCAGTGTCCTAAAGCAGAAGAAAGCCCTACAGCAGGCGCAGACGGATCTGGCGCATGCCAATAGTCAGCTCAATGAGGTCAACCGCACGCTCGTGGAGTACAACGAGGAGATGAAGCGGCAGAATCAGCTCATCACCGAGACCTCGTACCTCAAGGAGGCCTACATCACTCAGTATATGGATCAGTGCTCGACCTATCTGGAGAAGATGGAGAGCTTCCGTAAGCGCCTGCGTCAGCTCCTCAGCGCTGGCAAGACGAAGGAGATCCAGCAGGCCCTCACCTCATACAATCAGGAGGTAGAGACGGAGCTGGCAGAGTTCTACGACAGCTTCGACACGACCTTCATCAACCTCTTCCCGACCTTCGTCGAGGACTTCAATGCGCTCCTCCGTGAGGACGAGCAGGTACAGCTCAAGCCAGGGCAGAAGCTCAATACCGAGCTGCGTGTCTTCGCACTCATCCGTCTCGGTATCACCGACAGCACCAAGATCGCGCACTTCCTGCGCTACTCGGTGACGACGATCTATAACTACCGCACTCGCATGCGCAATCGTGCTCGAGGTGATCGTGACGAGCTCGAGAAGCAGGTTATGGAGATCGGGAAAAAGGCTCTGAAAGGCGCCAATCCGCCCCAATAATCACTACTTTTTTTGTCTATAAAAAGAGGGTAAGTTGCTAAGTATCAGAGCGGATGTTTCTACATCAACTATATACTTAGTACCTCACCCTCTTCGCGTATGCATTTCGTCTATCTTCGTTGGTAGCGATTCGATTGGGCTAAGGCTCAGCCACTCATCCGAGTCGCCAGATACCTAACTGTTGGGATAAAAATTCTAACCTACATATCAATGATGGAAACTGTACAAAGCGTGGATACCTCGCTGCGGCGACTACTCCTCTCATCGACCTTGGTACTCACCTCGGTCAGCCTCTTTGCCCAGACCGTGAGCGTCAAGGGTACCGTGACTGATCCAGCAGGTGAGCCCATCATCGGGGCGACCGTCCTCGAGAAGGGCACGACCAATGGTACCATGACCGATGCCAAGGGGCACTTCGTCCTCAAGGCTAAGAATCCTAAGGCTACGATCCGTGTGAGCTACGTCGGATACAAGCCCCTTGAGATAGCCCTCGATGGCCGTCGTGAGATCAAGGTCGTCCTCACCGAAGAGGCGGCTACACTCAATGAGGTTGTCGTCGTCGGCTATGGCACGATGGGTAAGAAGGAGCTGACCTCCGCTGTCACCCACGTCTCCTCCAAGAACTTCTCTCAGATGGCTACCGTCGACCCCTCGATGATGATCCAGGGGAAGGTCGCTGGTGTGAGCATCACGAATACCGGAGCAGGTGACCCCAACAATCAGGCAAGCATCCAGGTGCGTGGGGTCTCCTCCCGTGCTGCAGGCCTCGGCCCACTCATCGTCATCGACGGGGTGCCTGGTGGCAACCTGACGAACCTCAACCCCAACGATATCGAGAGCTTCGACATCCTCAAGGACGGGGCTGCCAGTGCTATCTATGGTACGCGCGGATCCAATGGGGTCATCCTCGTGACGACGAAGAAGGGCGCCCGTGACGGCAACCTCCACACGACCTACACGGGTACGGTCTCCTTCGACGTCATCAAGCGTGAGCTCGATATGCTCAGTGCTGATGAGTATCGTGCGAACCGCTTGGCCTCGGGCGTCGGCTACGACCTCGGGGGCAGTGTCGACTGGCTCGATGCGGTGAGCCGTGTCGGGGCACGCACCCAGCACTCCCTCAGCCTCAGCGGTGGTAGTGCTCGCTCGAACTATCGTGTGTCCGCTGACTACCGCAGCGCCAATGGTATCGATCTCTATTCGGGTCGTGAGGAATATGGTGCACGTGTCGCGCTGAACCACACGGCAAAGGGTGGTCTCATCACCTTCTCGCTGAATGTCGCTCCCCGTATCGCCTACCGCAAGAATGCTTCTTGGGACGTCTTCCGCAATGCTGTCGAGGCTAACCCCACGACGCCTATCATGGACCCCAAGGATCCTTCGCTCTACTACAACTTCAAGGGGCAGGCTGCTGGCTACAATCCGCTTGAGCTCCTCAAGAAGGACAAGAGCACGGGTACGACGAAGCTCCTCGACTGGGATGGTACCATGAAGCTCAACCTCTTGCCTCTGCTCCTGAATAAGGAGGATCGTCAGACGCTGACCACGCAGCTGACCTTCGCAGACCACCAGTATGACAACTACAATCAGTGGTTCCGCCCCTCGACGAGCACGCTGGCGATCAATGCCGGTCGTGAAGGTGAGGCCTCGCAGGACTACTCGAAGAGTGCTATACGTACCCTCGAGTGGGTCACGAACTATGCCAACTCCTTTGGCAATCACAACTTCAAGGTGATGGCAGGGTACTCCTATCAGTATGAGCAGTACTCAGGGCTGAACGCTGCGAATAAGGACTTCCCCAACGATGCGCTTGAGGACAACAACCTCGGTAGCGGTACTTACGCCAAGGATGAGGGGGAGCTCGGTATGGGGTCCTATAAGAATGACTCCAAGCTCATCTCCTTCTTCGGTCGTGTGAGCTACGACTGGAAGGGCCGCTATATGCTGACGGCTTCACTCCGTCACGAAGGTTCGTCGAAGTTCGGTGAGCACCACAAGTGGGGGAACTTCCCCGCTATCTCTGCCGGCTGGCGTATCTCTGACGAAGCCTTTATGGCTGGGACGAAGAGCTGGCTCACCGACCTTAAGCTCCGTGGTGACTTCGGTATCACGGGGAACCAGTCCTTCGACAGCTACCGCTCGCTCAACACGATGTCGGGCTTCGGCTACTACCTATATAATGGTAAGTACTATCAGGTATGGGGACCTGGCAAGAACGTCAACCCTGACCTGCGCTGGGAGAAGGGCCAGAACTGGAACGTCGGTCTCGACTGGACGCTCTTCGGTGGTGACCTCTACGGCTCCTTCAACTACTACAGCCGTAAGCAGCAGGACCTCCTCGGTGACTACAATGTCTCGGTACCTCCCTATCTCTTTACCTCGACCTTCGTCAACGTAGGTACGATGCGCAATAGCGGCTTCGAATTCGACCTCACGTGGAATGCCGTCAAGACGAAGGACTTCACCTACACGATCAATGTCATCGGGGCTACGATGAGCAATAAGTTCGTGGACTTCAGCAATGATAAGTTCGTCGGGCAGGACTACTACGACGTCGTCGGCACGGAGGATCCCTATCCCTTCCACAACCTGCAGCGTATCGAGAAGGGCAAGCGTATCGGGAACTTCTATATGCTGAAGTATGCTGGGGTAGATCCTCAGGGACGCTGGATCGTCTACGACAAGGACGGCGACAAGGTCCTTGCTGACAATGCTACCGACGATGACCGCCAGTATGTGGGCAATGGCTTGCCTCAGTTCACCGGCTCGATGACCCATACCCTGCGCTACAAGAATATCGATGCCTCGCTCTTCTTCCAGACGGCACTCGGCTTTGACCTCTTCAATATCCACGACTTCTACTACGGGACGCGGAACTTCCAGGGTAATGTGATGGACAAGGCTTATAGCAAGAATAAGATCGTCTCGCAGAACCCCATCGTCTCTGACTACTTCCTCGAGCCAGGGGACTACCTCAAGCTCTCCTCAGTCAGCCTCGGCTATACGCTGAACCTGAAGAAGAAGTACATCGATGCTGTACGCATCTACGCTACGGCGAGCAACCTCTTTACCATCACCAAGTTCTCAGGTATCGACCCCTCGAACTATCAGGTCAATGGGCTGAACCCTGGGGCTACGGGCTCCCGCTCGTACTACCCCTCGACCCGTCAGTTTATGATCGGTACGCAGGTGAACTTCTAATCTACTGATGGACATCACTGTCTGTGACATCATACAGAGTAAGCAATGAGAAGGACAATGAAATATATGGCAGGTGCGCTCGTCGCTGCCAGCCTCGTGGGATGTACTAACCTGGACGAGAATCTCTACGATCAGGTCGCCTCACAGAACTACTATAATACGAAGTCGGACGTCATCCGTGCCGTCTTCCGCCCCTTCGAGCACGCCTTCTGGAGCGTGCAGAGCCGCCACGTGCTCAATGAAGAGTCCGCTGACCAGCTCATCACCCCCACCCGCGAAGACTGGTGGGATGATGGTGGCCGCTGGGCACGTATGCACCGCCATGAGTGGCTCACGACTAACGGCGAAGCCCAGACGGAGTACAATGGTTGCTTCCAGGGGATCATGCAGGCCAACCTCGTGATCGAGGACCTTGAGCAGCGCTCAGCTGCGAAGTTCGGGTTCTCCGATGCGGAGTTCAAGAACCTCAAGGCGCAGAATAGAGTGCTGCGCGCGTGGTTCTACCTCCGTCTGTTGGACGCCTTCCGCAACGTCCCTCTGGCGGTGAGCTACTATGACACGAGCAAGAACTCCACGGGTCAGGTAGAGCCTCGCAAGGTCTATGACTTCATCGAGTCTGAGCTGAAGGCTGCCCTGCCCGAGCTGACTCGCAAGACGTCTCTCGGTGGCAATCAGGCCGCGCAAGGTCAGTGGACGCAGGCCAGTGCCGCCGCCCTCTTGGTGCGCCTCTACCTCAATGCAAAGGTCTACATCGGTGAGGACCACTACGCCGAGTGTGCGCAGTACGCTCAGGATATCCTCGACGGCAAGTACGGCTCATATAAGGTAGCTGACCGCTGGGATGCTGCCTTCGACTGGGACAACCAGACCTCCGACGAAGTCATCTTCGCCTTCCCAGGCTCGGCGGGTCGTACACACTGGCACTACAATGGTGATATGTTCTGGTGGTCTGTCCCCTCTAAGGCCAGTGACTGGCTCAAGGATACGAAGAATAAGGTCGGTACGCACAACATCAAGTACTCGGCTTCTCCCAGCTACAACCCCAAGGGTGAGAAGTACACCTATGAGCTGGGTATGCCTATCGAGCGCTTCAAGCAATATCCCTCCGATGTCCGCCTGAAGATGTACACGAACCTCGGCAACAACCGCCGCGAAGGGCTCTTCATCTTCGGCAAGATCTCCTACACGGATGACAAGGGGCAGACGGCTTACCTCAAGGATCACAACGGCCGCTACACGCTTGACCTGCGTGATGCCGTAGGGAAGTTCGGCGGTACCGATGGGAATAAGTGGCTCGCTACCTCTGAGAGCCGTCTGGAGGACGGGGACGATAACTCTGGCTGGATGTTCGCCAAGTATCCTCTCTACTCAGACGATGAGTCAGGGCAGCTCGAGGCAGACTATTGTGAGATCCGCCTGCCTGAGATCATCTACAGCCTTGCTGAATGTAAGCTCCGCAGTGGCGATGCGACCACAGCTGCCCAGCTGCTGAATAGCGTCCGTAAGCGTAACTACCCATCTGCCGACTGGTCGACGGCACTCTACGCCCCCGAGGGTACGGCACAGCTTGATCTCAAGGAAATGCTCGCCGAATGGGGCCGTGAGTTCTTCGCCGAAGGGCGTCGCCGTATCGACCTCATCCGCTTCGGGAAGTTCCTTGATGCTTGGTGGGATAAGAAGGCCGATGCAGATAGCCACACGCTCATCTTCCCACTTCACCGAGATATCCTTGGGGCTAACCGCAACCTCAAGCAGAACCCCGGCTACTAACTCCACTACATACTAAGGTGTAATCTCTAAAGCACACAGATTAGACATGAACAGAATATTCAAGTATGGGATATGGGCTCTCGCTGTGCTCGCCGTCCCAGCGGTCCTCCAGTCATGCCATGATGACAAGGACATCGTAGTCATTGACGAGGAGCTCCCTCTCAAGGTCGACCATCTCTATATGGTAGGTGACGCTACGCCTGCGGGCTGGAGCATTGACAATCCTGCCGAGCTGGTACGCGATGCCAGCAATAAGTTCGTCTTCACCTACCATGGCCGTCTCGCCGCAGGGGAGCTGAAGTTCCCTCTCGCTAAGGGCGACTGGGGTGCGACCTTCATCTATGCTCCGAAGGCAAACACTGAGATCAATAGCAAGGGGGTCGCCGAGAGTGGCATCAGCGTCCGCCGAGGTGGTGACGACACGAAGTGGAAGGTCACCGAGTCGGGTACCTATCTGCTGACGATCAACCTGCGTGAGCGCACGATCCAGGCTGTCTATGAGGGCGCAGAGCCCGTGACACCTATCACGACCTCTACGCTTGGCTTCATCGGTGACGCTACTCCCGCGGGCTGGTCAACGACGGAGGCTACGACCTTCGCGAAGACCTCCGACAGCCCCCTGCAGTTCACCTATGAGGGTGCACTGAAGACGGGCGAATTCAAGCTCGTCTCTGACGCTACGGTCCTCAAGGACTACGCTGGTCCCTACATCCAGGCTCCCGAGGCTGGTGTGACGCTCAGCCACGAAGGGGTATCCAAGCAGGGTATGGTCGCTGGTGGCGCAGACAATAAGTGGACGGTCACCGAGGCTGGGACGTATAAGCTTATCTTCGATGTCACGAACCGTACGATCAAGGTAGAGTCCTTCACCGCTGCCCCCAAGAGTGATCCTTGGAAGACCGAGACGCTCTACGCTCTTGGCGATGCTGCCAGTGGCTGGAATATCGGCGAGGCGCTTGCCTTCAAGAAGGTCGGTGAGCATAAGTTCGTCTATGCTGGTGAGCTCAAGGCTGGAGCACTGAAGCTCATGGCTACGAATACCGGCGGCTTCGATGACGTAGCTAAGGACTGGTTCTATGCTTCGGCTGCCGATGTCGAGATCTCGGACGCTACGACCAGTGCACTGGACGTCGTCGCTGGTACCAATAAGAGTGCTGACAATAAGTGGAAGGTCACGAAGGCCGGCAACTACGTCCTCACCATCGATATGAAGACGCACAAGCTCACCGCCGAATACGTCGGTGGTGCCAGCACGAGTATCGCTACTGCTGAGGCACGCCTCGTCGGTGATGCTACGCCTAAGGGCTGGGATATCAAGGGTACGGCGATGACGAAGAGTAGCTCCTCGCCCCTCGAGTTCTCATGGCAGGGTGCTCTCGGCACAGGGGAGTTCAAGGTGGCTCTCACCTCGACCAACGATGACTTCTCTGGTGACTGGCTTCAGGCCCCTCAGGCTGATACGGAGGTGAATGCCTCGGGCATCAGCGGTGGCGACGTCGTCAAGGGCGGTGCTGACCACAAGTGGAAGGTGACGCAGGCAGGTACCTACAAGATCACTATCAACTTCTCCACGAAGAAGATCAACGTCACGTATATCGGTGCATAGCCGACGACTCTAACAAGACAATAGGAATATGAAGAAATATCTCATCGCCGCACTGGCGCTGGCAGCTCTCATGACCAGCTGCAATAGCAACACGTGGGACGTGACGAGTGACCTCAGCGTCGACAAGGTCGACCCTACACAGGGCCTGACGCCACTGGCTCAAGACCCCGGCATGGACTATGCTCCGCTCTACTGGAGCGTCTATGGCGCACTGCGTCAGCAGGAGAAGGACGGCTCATTCCCCAATATCTTCACCGAGAAGGACTGGGACGAAGCTATTGACTTCGTCGCTACCAAGCTCAAGCCCTACGGCTACGATATGCTCGTCACCGATGGCTTCGCTGCAATGGGTGGGGACAATGGATATATGACGCGCTACAGCCGCTCTCAGAAGGATGAGAGCTCTCCCGAGATCGAGCTCTCGACGATCATCGCCAAGCTCAAGGCTAAGGGCCTCAAGCTCGGGGTCTACGACAATCCCTTCTGGCTGCACTATAGCAATCCCAATGCGATCATCCCAGGTACTGACGGCATCACCGTCGGTAGCCTGCGCTACAATCCCGAGAAGGATAAGGATGTCCTCCATCCCACAAAGAACGATCAGTTCGGCTGGGTGCTCACCGATCACCCTGGAGCTGAGCAGCACTTCGAGGCCTTCTTCAAGCACTACGCTGATATGGGCGTGCACTTCATCCGTATGGACTTCCTCTCCTGGTATGAAGACGGTATGAACTATAGCGACCAGATCGACCGTGGCTATGGACGTGAGCGCTATGTGCGTGGTATGCAGTGGATCAATAAGTACGCCCGTAAGTACGGCGTCTATGTCTCCCTCGTCATGCCTCACCTCAAGAACAATGCGATCATCGAGAAGTACGCCGGTAATATGATCCGTATCAATGCCGACGCTCTCGAAGGCTCTTGGTACCGCTTCTCAGAGAACAACCGTGGCTCGCTGCGTGGTGGCTGGCCTAACTCAGAGAATGCCTTCGACGGCTTCATCAACTGGTCGAAGATCTCGGGTCGTGGCAAGGTCCGTCTCGATGGAGACTTCATCCGCCTCGGCTCCTTCGCCAGCGATGATGAGAAGCGCTCGGCTATCTCTCTGCCTCTGATGGCAGGTGGGCCTATCGCCGTCACGGACTACCCCAATGCTCATGACCTCACCTTCTTCCAGAATGAAGAGCTGCTCGCCCTGCAGAAGGACGGCTTCGTCGGTCAGCCCTATAAGCGTGACCTCTGGGGTATCGATGGCGAGATCTGGTACGGCCAGCTGAAGGACGGCTCTTGGGTCGTCGGCCTCTTCAACCGCGATCAGTCTGCCGCCACGCGCTCCGTCACGCTCTCACAGATCGGCATCCACGGCTCGTGGAAGGCTCGCAACCTCTGGACACATGAGGATGAAGGTGCGGTCTCAGGCACGATCTCCGCAGAGATCCCTGCGCATGGCTGTAAGATCCTCAAGCTCTCGAAGCTGTAAGATCCTCCGCTCCGAGCATCTATTTAATGTTGAGTAGAGCCTGTTGCCTGATGCGGGCAGGCTCGTAGTATGCCCCAGCCCAAGTGCGGGCTGGGGCATGCCTATCTCCACGAGTTTATATCCATACAATTCATATAGCTAAGCAGATATGAGAAGATTCTTTATGCTTATGTGCCTCGTATGTCTGGGGCTCGCTGGTCGAGTCCATGCCTCCGAGGTGACATCCCCCAACGGTGAGATGAAGCTAAGCTTCACCCTCCGTGACTCCAAGCCCTACTATTCGGTCTCCTTCCGTGGCAAGCCCGTGATCAAGCCCAGTCGCCTCGGCTACGAGCTCCACAATGCGGAGAGCCTCCTCGAGGGCTTCACGCAGACGGGGGAGAAGATCTCGACCTTTGACGAGACCTGGACGCCTGTCTGGGGCGAGAATAAGACCATCCGCAATCACTACAAGGAGCTGCTGGTGGGTCTCATCCAGGAGAAGACGGGGCGTGTGATGAACCTCCGCTTCCGTGTATATGACGAGGGCGTCGGCCTGCGCTATGAGTTCCCACAGGAGGGCAGTAAGCTGAATTACTTCGTCGTCAAGGAGGAGTGCACCGAGTTCGCCCTCACGGGTGACCATATCGCTTGGTGGATCCCTGGTGACTACGACACGCAGGAGTACGAGTATTCGCGCTCACGCCTTAGTGAGATACGCCCGCTCTTCAAGAAGAAGGTGACGGACAATGCTTCGCAGACCTCCTTCTCCGAGACGGGGGTGCAGACCTCTCTGCAACTCAAGACGGACGATGGCCTCTACATCAATCTCCACGAGGCTGCGCTGGTGAACTACCCCGCGATGCACCTCAATCTTGATGATAAGAACATGGTCTTCCGTTCTTGGCTGACTCCCGATGCACAGGGCATCAAGGGTTACCTCCAGACGCCCTGCCAGAGCCCTTGGCGTACGATCATGATCACCGACGATGCGCGCAAGGTCCTCTCCTCGCACCTCATCCTCAATCTCAACGAGCCCTGTAAGATCAAGGACACCTCTTGGATCCACCCCACGAAGTACGTTGGCGTATGGTGGGAGATGATCTCGGGTAAGGGCGACTGGGCCTATACCTCTCAGTTCCCCTCCGTCAAGCTCGGCATCACCGACTACGCGAAGGCTAAGCCCTCGGGCCGTCACTCGGCAAATAATGAGAATGTCCGGCGCTACATTGACTTCGCTGCTCAGCATGGCTTTGATGGCGTCCTCGTCGAGGGCTGGAATATCGGTTGGGAAGACTGGTTCGGCAACTCTAAGGAATATGTCTTCGACTTCCAGACGCCTTACCCCGACTTCGATATCAAGGCGCTCAATGAGTATGCCCACTCTAAGGGTGTGAAGCTCATCATGCACCACGAGACCTCCTCGTCCATCATGAACTACGAGAAGCATATGGACCAAGCCTATCAGCTGATGAAGGACTATGGCTATGATGCGGTGAAGAGCGGCTATGTCGGCAACCTCATCCCTCGTGGTGAGCACCACTACAGCCAGATCGCTATCAATCACTACCAGCATGCCATCGAGCGCGCTGCAGACTACAAGATTATGGTCAATGCCCACGAGGCCGTCCGTCCTACGGGGCTCTGCCGTACCTATCCTAACCTCATCGGCAACGAGAGCGCACGTGGTACGGAGTATCAGGCCTTCGGCGGGATCACCCCTGGGCATACGGCTATCCTTCCCTTCACGCGTCTGCAGGGCGGCCCCATGGACTACACGCCTGGTATCTTCGAGATGCAGTGCTCTAATGGCTCACGTGCCAACTCCACCATCGGCGGGCAGCTCGCTCTCTATGTGACGATGTACAGCCCGCTGCAGATGGCTGCTGACTTCCCCGAGAACTATGAGAAGCACCTCGATGCCTTCCAGTTCATCAAGGATGTCGCCCTCGACTGGGATAAGTCCATCTACCTCGAGGCTGAGCCTATGGAGTATATCACCGCGGCTCGTAAGGCAAAGGGCTCCAGCAGCTGGTTCGTCGGTAGCGTCACGGGGCTGAAGCCTCACAACTCGACCCTGCGTCTGGACTTCCTTGACAAGGGGAAGACGTATGTAGCTACGGTCTATGCCGATGCTCCCGATGCCGACTACAAGACCAACCCACAGGCCTATACCATCACCAAGGGACTGGTCACGGCTAAGTCCGTCCTCAAGCTCCATTCGGTAGCTGGTGGTGGCTATGCTATCAGCATCGTAGAGGCTAAGGATACGAAGGGTCTCAAGCCCCTGAAGTAATCCGCCTATCCTATATAGATAAGGAGGCTGAGCACAGGCATAGTGCCGTAGCTCAGCCTCCTCTCTTTGTGCCCTTGCTCGCCCTCATGATACCCCACACACTCTATCTATATATAATATCTGGATGCGTATGCCGAAGATGATCTCGAGCCTCTCCCTCTCTGCGGCTCTCCTCTTCTCTGCTGAAGCTCAAGAGCCCACACTACCCCGTATGGAGCTCTCTACCGATAAGGCCTGTTACCTGCCAGGCGAGATGGTGCACCTCACCGCCTCGGGTACACCACCCTCCGCTCTCTTCATCCGCTACCGCCACGGAGCGCAGATCCTCGCTGAGGTCCCCTATGCCGAGGTGGTGAAGGCTGGTCGCTGGTCATGGCGCCCTCCACGGCGGGACTTTCAGGGCTACCTCGTCGAGGTCTATACCCGCTCTGCCGAATGTGAGCTGGTCGTCGCTACCATCGCCGTCGATGTGTCCAGTGACTGGCGACGCTTCCCCCGCTACGGCTTCGTGGCGGACTTTGATGACGGGGGAGATCCTGCTGCCAAGCGCACCCGCATCGCCGAGGAGATGGCCTTCCTCAATCGCTGCCATATCAATGGGGTGCAGTTCCAAGACTGGCAGTGGAAGCACCACTATCCCGCTCCTCTCGATGCCAAGGGGCAGCTGATGCTCGCCTATCGCGACGTCAGCAACCGCTGGGTCAAGGCCGAGCACGTCCGTCACTACATCAAGCTACAGCACCGCTACGGGATGAAGTCGATCTTCTACAACCTCTGCTTTGGGTCGTGGAAGGGAGCTACGGAAGATGGTGTGCAGGAGGCTTGGGCGCTCTATGCTCAGCCCAAGGAGGGTAAGAGGTATCAGGATTTCCACGGCCTTCCCTCGAGCTGGCAGAGTAATATCTACCTCCTGGATCCAGGGAACGCAGATTGGCAGCGCTATCTCTGCGACCGCAATGACGAGGTCTATCGGCTCTTTGACTTCGATGGCTATCAGATCGACCAGCTGGGCAGTCGTGGTCCGCGCTATGATGCGACGGGGCGCGAGGTCCATCTCCCACGCGCCTATGCCTCCTTCATCAAGGCCGTCAAGAAGCGTCGCCCCGAGAAGCGTCTCATCATGAATGCCGTCTCGGGCTATGGCGCTGCCGAGATCATCGGCACAGGGAAGCTGGACTTCTGCTACAATGAGGTCTGGGGCAATGGCAACGGCTATGGTGGTACTTCCGAAGCGGCCTTTGCCAACCTCTACGAGATCATCAAGCGCAATGATAGCCTGAGCCGTCACCGCCTCCCTACGGTCTTCGCTGCGTATCTGAACTATGATAAGGCCGATCACGGTGGGCGAGGGGATAAGCTGATGAATACCCCAGGGGTACTCCTGACCGATGCGGTGATGTTCGCCCTCGGAGGCTCACACCTCGAGCTGGGAGACCACATGCTCTCTCGCGAGTATTTCCCCGCAGCACCCCTGGCGATGAGTCCCGAGCTACGGGGGGCTATCGTCCACTACTATGACTTCCTCACGGCTTATCAGAACTGGCTCCGTGGGACGACCTCCCGCCATGCCTTCACGCCTCGTATCTCAACGACGAGTACCGATGTCCAGCTCACGACTTGGCCTCCGGAGGCAGATGCCGTCACCGCCTTCGCTAAGCAGGTCGGCCCGAGACAGCAGGTCGTGCATCTGCTGAACTTCCTCGGGACGAATGACCTCTCTTGGCGTGATGTCGATGGCACTCGCCCTGAGCCTCGCTTGGTGCGTCAGCTACCGCTCCAGCTGGAGAGTGCGGGGCGTGTCGTCCGGGTCTGGGCAGCCTCGCCTGACCTGCGTGGCGGGGCCCCCGAGCTCCTGCCATTCACCCAGCGTAGCGGGGTGGTATCGGTCACGCTCCCTGCGCTCCACTACTGGACGATGCTCGTCCTGGAGCTGGCACCTGCTCGTTAGCTCCCCCTCATTCATAAGTTGATAGGTGTTGTTGGCCCCGTCTCGTAGACCCTCGGTCTATGGGGCGGGGCTTCGCCTTATCGCACGTATTCCTCTTATCCAGCGGAGGGAAAAGCATCGTTCTCGTGAAGAAAAAAGTGTCTTCCCGTAGTGGTATTCTTCTATCTATGTACGTAGTCTTAAAGACCAGGCACGCAAATCCCAATGTCCACGTACGTAGATATTAGAGCCACGTACGTAGTCCAAACTTATCAGCCACTCGTCCACAACTTTTCTCCCTACGCGGAGCAACAACCTAATAGAGGTCACTTCACAAAGCTATATAGCTTTCTTCGCCATCCTATATAGGTCGCCATCGCGACCTATATAGCTTCGTCGTCGGACCAATATGGGTCAGCCCGCCGACCTATATAGGTTGATAGCTCTCCCTTATATTCCTCCCTATTTCTCAGCAAGGAAAGAGGTGGCATTGGAGGGCTCTATAAATGCGTTCGTAAAGGAATTAAAGAACAGTATATCTGTGCCTTCTGAATGGAGAGTACACTTGTGATAAGGGCTCTCGGCGTGCCCTCGGGTGGCGGAGTCTTGCTTATGGAGGAAATAATATATTTGGGATGAACGGGTCGTATGATCCCATCGCAATCATGAATACCCCAAGCGTATGAAAAAGACGATACTGCGTGTGGCGATGAGTAGCCTCTTTCTTGGCTTCGCCACTCTGAGTGCAGCTTTCCTCTCCTCGTGTGATAAGGAGAAGGAGAGACCAGAACCGATATCTGGCTCTTTCCCCTCGAAGCACCCCATCTCAGGCTTCTTCCGAGTGATTAAGGCTGAGGCAACCCTTACACCTGTGGAGAAAACCCCACAGAAAGATCGATCAGATTACCTCTGCTGGGAGATTGTCCCAGGCTCAGAGATCCACTATTCGCTCATACGTGATGAGGAGAAGGTCTTGCAAATATATAAGGAGCGTAAGATGCGTGAGGATGTCACCTTCTACAGTGTGATTGGGCCGTTCGATACATTTGGTGTCTATGGGCTGCAGGCCATGACACTGAGCTTTACTCGTGACGCAGATCAAGTGGTGACGGATCTCTCCTCGCAGGCACTACTCAGCTACGAGCACCTGTATAAGACGTACTATGAGCGTGAGCCACTCGCACCAGGTGCTGAGACTTGGTATTATAGGTTTTTAGCTCATGAAGTTGGGCCTAAGACTATTCGAGAAGAAGCGAGCTTGGCAAGTCTTACTCCAAAGGATCTTTGGTGGACCTTCTGGGGGTACTACACAAGGCTGCCTATGGGAGAATTTGTCCTTGCTCCTCGTGAAGGCTCTGCCTATCTCTATCTGAAGAAGGATGCTGTCGACTTGACGGCGGGTAAGCTCGTCCTCACATTTGTCCGTGATGAGGGAAATCCTGTGAAGGTGGAGCTTCCCACGAAGTAGCCTCTTTGCCCGTCATAGATGCTCCCGACCAGTACCTTCAGGAGGTACTGGGCGGGAGCGTCTGCATGAAGGAGTGTCGGGTGGGGGAGCTTATGTCGGTGATTTTTATTACCTTTGCAGCAAAGAGATGATCGAGAGAGGAGGCGAAAGAGCTTCCTCTCTTTGCATTCATCCCCTATTATCCTACGAGACGCGTCATGATCGATAAGAGCTACATTGAGGGAATTGCTTCCCAGTACTGTGCCACCGAGCACCCCGATTATTATATTGTAGAAGTCGCTGTCCACCCTGGCAATCGTATTATCGTCGAGCTGGGTGCCCGTGGGGGCATCAGCATCGATGCATGCGTCGCCCTCTCGAAGCATATTGAGGGGCAGCTGGACCGTGAGACAGAGGACTTCGAGCTCGAGGTGGGCTCCGCAGGCCTCACCGCACCCTTCAAGGTCCTCCGTCAGTACACCGACGCTATCGGTGAGGAGGTCGAGGTGCTCCGTAAGGGGGGCATCAAGGAGAAGGGCATCCTCTCCGACGCTACTGCCGAAGCGATCACCCTCACCGTCGTGCGCAAGGTACGCCCCGAGGGTCAGAAGCGCAAGATCGAGGTCGAGGAAGCCCTCCCCATCCCGATGGATGAGGTGCTACAGACCAAGCGCGTCTTGAAGTTCTAAATCCACACCCTATCTAAGTAGAAGAATAAACCTATATAATAGCCCCATGGCAAAGAAGAAAGAGACTACCAGCTTGATCGAAGCGCTCCTCGAGTATCAGGAGCTCAAGAGTATCGACCGCAATACGCTGATCGCGGTCATGGAGGATTCCCTCCGCAATGTCCTATCGAAGATGTTTGGCTCGGACGATACCTTTGACGTCATCATCAACGTCGAGAAGAAGGGTGACTTCGAGATCTGGCGCACGCGTCACGTCGTCGCCGATGAGGACTTCGTCGATGAGGTGCGTGAGGTGCCCCTGAGCGAAGCCCAGCGCTTCGACTCGGAGATCTCCGTCGGCGAGGACTTCGTCGATGCAGTCGACTTCAACTCCTTCGGTCGCCGCGCAGTCATCAACCTGCGTCAGGCCCTGGCAAGTAAGATCCTCGAGCTGCAGAAGGAGCACTTCTACCACAGCTTCGTAGGCCGTGTGGGCGAGCTGATCTCCGCCGAAGTCTATCAGGTATGGAAGCGTGAAGCCCTGCTCATCGACGATGAGGGCAACGAGCTCCTCATGCCCAAGACCGAGCAGATCCCTGGTGACTTCTTCCGCAAGGGTGAGACGGTACGCGCTGTCATCGAGCGTGTAGAGAACGAGAACAGCAATCCTAAGGTCATCCTTTCGCGCGTCAGCCCTGAGTTCCTCAAGCGTCTCTTAGAGCTCAACGTGCCTGAGATAGCCGATGGCCTGATCACGATCCGTGCCGCAGCCCGTATCCCTGGTGAGCGTGCTAAGATCGCCGTAGAGTCGTATGACGACCGCATCGACCCCGTAGGGGCTTGCGTCGGGGTCAACGGTTCGCGTATCCGCAGCATCGTCCGCGAGCTGAAGGGTGAGAACATCGACGTGACGACCTACACCACGAACCCCATGCTCTTCATCCAGCGCGCTCTCAGCCCTGGGAAGGCCGTGGCTATCGCCCTCAGCGACGAGGACGAAGAAATCAAGCAGGCCGAGGTCTATATGCGCCCCGATCAGGTGCCCTTGGCTATCGGTAAGAACGCTGCCAACCTCAAGCTGGCTTCCCTCTTGACCGGCTACCGCATCGAGATCTTCCGCGACGAAGAGGGTGCTACGGGTGAGGAGGATATCTACCTCGATGAGTTCTCTGACGAGATCGACGAGCAGATGATCCAGGCCCTCAAGGAGGAAGGCTACACTACGGCTAAGTCCGTACTGCGTGAGGATCGCGCTACGCTCCTTGCGAAGACTGAGCTGGACGAAGACGTCCTCGACCGTATCCTCGAGGTCCTCAGCGCCGAGTTCTCCGAAGAAGAGCCCTACGAAGCTGACGAGCCCGCCGCTGAGCTCGCCACCGAAGAGGGAGAAGAAGACTAATCCGTCCCGCCCGCCCGCTGTCCAGCTGTCGCTCCCTGTAGTGTAGATACCCATTAGCGAGAAGCCCGAGCAAGCCAGCAGCGAGCCCGTGAAGAGGCGGACATAAACCATTCAAAAGAGAAGATACATGCCAAAGGACATCAAGCTCTTTACCTTGGCCAAGGAACTCAACGTAGGGATTGGCTCATTCAAGGATTCGTTAGAGAAGAAGAACGTCTTAGACGTCAATACTATCACCCCCAACACTCGCGTACCCCGCGAGGTAGCCGAGCAGCTCATCGCTGAGCACGGCAAGGGCATGGGCAAGGCCGAGATCGCCGCGCTCCTCGACACCCTCAGTGGTGCCGCTGCTAAGCCTGCGCCTGCCAAGCCTGCTGCTAAGCCCGAGGCCCCTGCTGCTGAGCCCGCTCCTGCGAAGGTGAAGCACATCGAGACGGTCGTCCCCGAGGATCGCCGCCCCAGCCTCAATATCAAGGGCTCCATCGCCACGGAGAAGAAGGCTGAACCCAAGCCCGCCGCCAAGGCGAAGGCCGAGCCTAAGCCCGCTCCTAAGTCAGAGGCTCCTGCCCCTGAAGTGAAGCCCGAGCCCAAGGTAGAGGTCAAGCCTGAACCCAAGCCCGAGCCTGCTCCTGCACCCGCTCCTAAGGTCGAAGCTCCCGCCCCTAAGGCTGAGCCTAAGCCCGAACCGAAGCCAGCTCCTGCTCCCGATCCAGCACCCGCAGCACCCGCAGCGAAGCCCGAGCCTAAGGCTGCTCCTGCAGCCGAGGAGCCCACGGTGCGTGAGCCCGAGATCTATCGCCCCTCGACTCCAAGTGCAGGGATCAGCTTCAACGTAGTAGGTAAGATCGACCTCTCTTCGATCAACGATAATACACGCCCCGCCAAGAAGTCTGCTGCCGACAAGGGTCGTAAGCGCACCCGTATCGGTAAGGGCCCCGTCGATGTCAAGGCCGAAGCCGCTAAGGTGACGGACAACGGCACGAAGAAGCCCGGACAGCGCAATGGCAATGGTGGTAATGGTCGCTCCGCAGACCCCAACAACCGCGGTGGTCGTGGCAATGCCCAGCAGGGTGCTGCCGAGCAGAAGACCGGCCGTAAGGCCAAGCGTCAGAGCCAGCAGCCTCAGAAGGCTGTCGTCACGGACGAAGATGTACAGCGTCAGGTCAAGGAGACGCTTGCTCGTCTGACGGGTAAGAACCAGCAGGGTGCGAAGTCTGCTAAGTACCGTAAGGACAAGCGTGACGCCGCTCGCTCTGCAGCTCTCGACGCTCAGGAGCGTAGTGAAGCCGAAAGCCGTACGCTGAAGCTCACTGAGTTCGTGACGGTGAGTGACCTCGCGAGCCTTATGGACGTCCCCGTGACGCAGGTCATCGCTACCTGTATGAGCATCGGTCTGATGGTGTCTATCAACATGCGCCTCGACGCTGAGACCATCGAGATGGTCGCAGAAGAATTCGGCTACAAGACCGATTTCGTCAGCGCTGAGGTCGTCGAAGCCATCACGCAGGAAGAAGAGGTCGATGACGAAGCTGATCTCATCAGCCGTCCTCCTATCGTCACCGTCATGGGTCACGTCGACCACGGTAAGACGTCGCTCCTCGACCGCCTGCGCAATACCAACGTCATCGCTGGCGAAGCAGGGGGTATCACCCAGCATATCGGTGCCTACAGCATCCGCTTCAAGGGTGGTAAGCGTATAACCTTCCTTGATACGCCAGGTCACGAAGCCTTCACCGCTATGCGTGCTCGTGGTGCGAAGGTCACGGACATCGCTATTATCATCGTCGCCGCTGACGACGACGTGATGCCTCAGACGAAGGAAGCTATCAACCATGCCGCCGCCGCTGGTGTGCCCATGGTCTTCGCGATCAATAAGATTGATAAGCCCGCCGCTAACCCCGACCGTATCCGTGAGCAGCTCGCTGCCATGAACTACCTCGTCGAGGAATGGGGTGGTAAGTACCAGTGCCAGGAGATCTCCGCCAAGCAGGGCATCAACATCGATGAGCTACTGGAGAAGGTCCTCCTCGAAGCTGAGCTTCTCGAGCTCAAGGCCAACCCCAAGCGCCGTGCTGTCGGCTCCGTCATCGAGTCTTCGCTCGATAAGGGCCGTGGTTATGTGGCTACCGTCCTCGTGCAGAACGGTACGCTCTCGCAGGGTGACGTCGTCCTCTCGGGTACGCACTACGGCCGTGTGAAGGCTATGTTCAACGAGCGTAATCAGAAGGTCGAGCACGCTGGTCCCAGCGAACCCGTTCTGATCCTTGGTTTGGATGGTGCACCTACTGCAGGTGAGACCTTCAATGTCATGGAGACCGAGCAGGAAGCGCGTAGCATCGCCAGCAAGCGTGAGCAGCTCAAGCGTGAGCAGGACAACCGCACGAAGAAGGGTCTTACCCTTGACGAACTCGCTCGTCGCCGTGCTCTGGGTAACTTCCAGGAGCTCAATGTCATCATCAAGGGTGACGTGGACGGCTCTATCGAAGCGCTCTCCGACTCGCTCATCCGCCTCTCTACGGAGGAAATTCAGGTCAACGTCATCCACAAGGGCGTCGGTCAGATCTCCGAGAGCGACGTCGTGCTCGCCTCTGCTTCTTCGGCCATCATCCTGGGCTTCCAGGTGCGTCCCAGCCAGGCCGCTCGTCGTCTGGCAGACCGTGAGGGCGTAGAGATCCGTACTTACTCGATCATCTACGACACCATCGAAGACATCAAGTCTGCTATGGAAGGGATGCTTTCGCCCGAAATCAAGGAGAATGTCGTGGCCAACCTCGAGGTCCAGCAGACCTTCAAGATCACCAAGGTCGGTACCATCGCCGGCTGTATGGTCGTCGAAGGGAAGATCAAGCGCAACAACAAGATCCGCCTCATCCGCGATGGTATCGTCAAGTACCAGGGCGAACTCGGCTCTCTCAAGCGCTACAAGGACGATGCCAAGGAAGTCGTCATGGGTCAGGATTGCGGTCTGAATATCGATGGCTACAACGACATCATGGTTGGTGACATCATCGAGGCCTACGAAGAAATCGAGATCAAGAAGACCCTCGACTAAGTCGCGGTCGACTTCACTCACGATATACCAATAGACATTACGCCCCAGGCCGCTTCGGCAGCCTGGGGCGTAATGCGTTTCTGCACTATCTGCGCGGTGGTCTTTACGACCAGTACTGCTCGCTGAGTTGACCAGTACTGCTTCGCGTCGTGACCAGTACTGCTTCGATCAGCAACCACTATTGGTCGTCGGGTGGATCTATATAGGTCGGCGTGACGACCAATATAGGTTCGTGCGCTGACCAATATAGGTTCACACCCCTTGCTATATGGCGGTGTGCTACGACGAGCTTCAGTGGGGGCTTCTTTGGTGGAGGGAGATGTTGCCTTGCGTGGGGTAGGGTATGAGCTCGGACTGAGGGAGTTTCTTTGGTGAAAGTCAAGGGTGTGCAAGGTGTTGTATCAGATATTTTTGTATCTTTGTGACCGAATTTCCTATGTAGGGTAGGAGAAGAAGTCTATCCCTCCGCCGTGGAGCGGGTGGCACCCTACGGGGCTAACTTTTTAGTTATCAACGATAATGTACGTCATCGTAGACATTCAGGGCCAGCAGTTCAATGTAGAACAGGGCCGTCGCCTCTTCATTCACCACGTTAAGGGTGCAGAGAGTGGCGCAGTAGTAGAATTCGACAAGGTCCTCCTCGTAGACAAGGATGGTGCTGTCACTGTAGGTACGCCTGTAGTGGCTGGTGCTAAGGTCGTGTGCGAAATCATCACGCCTCTTGTAAAGGGCGACAAGGTACTCGTCTTCCACAAGAAGCGCCGTAAGGGCTATCGCAAGCTCAATGGCCACCGCCAGCAGTTCAGCGAAGTCCTCGTCAAGGAAATCGTAGCGTAAGTAATTGTATCACCGCATTAGTTTAGACATAAGACAATGGCACATAAAAAAGGTGTAGGTAGCTCCAAGAACGGACGCGAATCAGAAAGTAAGCGACTCGGAGTAAAGCTCTTCGGTGGTCAGCACGCTAAGGCTGGTAACATCATCGTCCGCCAGCGTGGCACGCAGCATCACCCAGGTGCAGGCGTAGGTATCGGTAAGGACCATACGCTCTATGCACTGATCGACGGTAAGGTGGTCTTCACTCGTAAGAAGAACGACCGCTCGTACGTCTCCATCGCGGCTGAGGCCTAAGACGGAGCACACGTCAGACAAGTCAACCGGAGGTTGCTCCAGAAGGGTCTACACAGCCCGGAGGGAGCGACCTCCTCTCATTATACCCCACACGAGATATTATGCTTACACTCAAGCAAATCAAGGAGAATACCGAGGCGGTCATTGAGCGCCTCCGCAAGAAGCAATTCGAGGCACGCGAAGCGATCAACGAAGTACTGAATTTCGATGAGATCCGCCGTCGCTCTCAGCAGGAGCTCGATGCCAGTCTCTCTCGTCAGAAGGCCCTCGCTAAGGAGATCGGTGATCTGATGAAGCAGGGCGCCAAGGAGCAGGCCGAGAGCATCCGCTCTCAGGTGGCACTGCTCAAGGAGGCAAGCAAGAGCCTTGAGGAGAAGAAGGCCGAGGCCGAAGCTAAGATCCGTGAGATCCTGCTCTCTGTACCTAACCTCCCCGCCGACATCGTGCCCGAAGGCGCTACAGCTGAGGACAACGTCTGCGTCAAGACTGGTGGCGAGATGCCCGCACTCGATGCTACCGCCGAGCCCCACTGGGAGCTGGCGAAGGACTATGACCTCATTGACTTCGAGCTGGGGGTGAAGATCTCGGGTGCTGGCTTCCCCGTCTATAAGGGTTATGGAGCTCGCCTGCAGCGCGCGCTCATCAACTTCTTCCTCGATAATGCTCGTGAAGCTGGTTACCTCGAGGTACAGCCTCCCTACGTCGTCAACGAAGACTCAGGCTACGGCACGGGTCAGCTCCCCGACAAGGAAGGACAGATGTACCACGCTACGGCGGACAACCTCTATCTCATCCCCACGGCTGAGGTGCCTGTGACGAATATCTATCGTGACGTCATCCTCGAGGAGAAGGATCTGCCCGTGCGCAACACCGCTTACTCCGCCTGCTTCCGCCGCGAAGCTGGGTCGTATGGTAAGGATGTGCGTGGTCTGAACCGCCTCCACCAGTTCGACAAGGTCGAGATCGTCTGCATCGACAAGCCCGAGCGCAGCTATCAGCGCCTCGATGAGATGGTCGCCTACGTAGAGACGCTCGTCACGAAGCTCGAGTTGCCCTGGCGCATCCTGCGTCTGAGTGGTGGTGATATGAGCTTCACCAGTGCGCTGACCTATGACTTCGAGGTCTTCTCTGCTGCACAGAAGCGTTGGCTCGAGGTCAGCTCTGTGTCGAACTTCGAGAGCTATCAGGCCAACCGCCTGCGCTGCCGCTATCGTGACGCTGAGCAGGGTGTCCAGCTCGTGCACACGCTCAATGGTAGTGCTCTGGCTCTGCCCCGTATCGTCGCAGCGCTGCTGGAGAACAACCAGACGCCCGAAGGTATCCGCATCCCCGAGGCTCTTCGTCCTTACACGGGCTTCGACTTCATCCCCCGTCCTACGAAGAAGTAAGCGACTTCCTCACTCGGACGCTACAATAAAAGCTCATCCCCACACCGCCTGATGGCAGTGTGGGG
>ERZ1674051.48-NODE-48-length-40239-cov-9.742037_pt1 | contig 40239 bp, 44 predicted proteins | sample MGYA00581125_ERZ1674051 | MGnify/ENA primary metagenome ERZ1674051 (study PRJEB41354, sample SAMEA4873326) | human saliva metagenome | biome: human-associated habitat [ENVO:00009003]; feature: mouth environment [ENVO:08000002]; material: saliva material... | reverse complement strand
TGGTGAGTAGTTTGGGACGGAAAGCATAACCCCCAAAAGCTAGAAAGCTTTTGGGAGGGCTTAAGGGATAGCGTGACGATTATACTTAGTTGTCTAATCGTATATAGGTGACGCACCCAGCTTAATACTTACCTTGAAACACCATATTTAGCACGGTACCTTCTGAAAGTTCGTTCATTAATGCCTGTTAATTTCGATACATCCCTATCAGAATGACCTGATGAATAAAGTGAAAAAGCATGATGAAGTCTCTCGTCATCTTCCTTAAATAGTGCCTTTCTCCCCTTATACTTACCTTTTGACTTTGCTATTGCTATACCTTGAGCTTGTCTCTCCTTCAGTCGCTCTCTCTCAGCCTGTGCCTGGTACTTATATAGCTCTAGGATTAGATTATTAAGCAGTCTTCTTAGATTATCATCTTCGATACCTCTAAGTGTAGGGAGATTCAAGACTTCCAGTGTGGCTCCTTTTTCTTGAATCTCATTCATGACTTCAGTTAATTCTTTATTATTACGTCCCAATCGCTCTAATTCTGTTACAACGACCACATCACCCTCACGAATATAATCTAGTAACGCTTCCAGCTGAAGACGGTCTCTGCTGGCACCACTAGCAGCTTCCTGAAAGATTTTTTCTGTGTCCTGTAATCGTTCTAGCTGTCTATCTAGATTTTGTTCGTTGGTACTTATTCTGGCATATCCAATTCTTGCCATTTTTATCTCCTTTTTTGCCGAACCCTATTGTCCATATCTTAAACCTTATAATACCAAGAAATATAAAAAAGGACAATAAAGTATACTTTATTGTCCTGTATGATTTCCCTTTTACATGACTTCATCACTAAAAAGTATGTCATCATCTTCAAATGGATTCGAAAGGGAATTAGCTACTGTTGGTTCCTGCATCACTTGATCAATCATATCTTGATAAAAGTCCTCTTCATTAGTATAAACCTTACCACCTGAAGAAGAAGTAGTAGTAGTGCCTGTTTTATAACGTGTTGCCAATTTAGGGTTTGCTACCATACGACTTTCTAGATCATATCGCCATTGAATTAGGTTCATCAATGCTTCTTTAGGATCTATTTCAATATCTTTAAGATTAAGACCACGGTGAGCAGATTCAACTGGAATATCTGCTAAAGTCATACTTTGATCAAATTCTTCAGTCAAGAACATGTATCGATAAGGTAGAGCTGTCTTATCATGAAGGAAAATCGGATCAGGCGTTACTTTACGGCCAGATTGATCACGATTTTTGACCCCTCTGAAGATAATGGCCTCACCCTCTTGAAGTTTACTCAATTGACTAGCTGTCAAGAGATCCTGACGTTTATGATCAACTGATACATTTGGATTTGCTTCATCAATGATATTGGCTGATCGTCTTCTACTAGTAATCGTTTTATTTCCAAGTTCTTCACTAAATTCTTTGTTAGTGGAGCCCTTAGACTTAATATATACCTCAAGAGAGCAGTTGTTTCTAATAGTCATTGCTATCTCTCTACCGTAAACATTCTCAAGCTGCTCTCTGTTCTGAATCCAGATATGATAAAGAATATTTTGGCCGAGTCCAATTGAAACCTTCTGATCAATATTAGGAATAAAGGGAAGATTAGTGAACTCGTCTAGGATATGTAGAATCCTATTAATACACTTACGGCCATTAGACAGTGCCAGCTCATAGTTAGCATTAAAGAGCTGATCCAGGAATAGGGAAATAAGTGCATTATATTCTGTCCTGTGTGGAGGTGTTACCAGGTAAATGATAGTAGGTTTTTCAGAATAGATAAAGTCAATATCTTCTTTTGACATCAAATGATTAGGTTTAGTGCTAGATACCTCCTTGATTTCAATATGATCAAGAACTCGTTCCTTAGTGTATTCATCCAACTTAATGACTTTATCTTTCTTCTGATAAACCTTTTCAGCTGAAAAAGTATAGCTGTCTTGGCGAATACTAGTATTATTACTTTCTACATCAAAATTGATGGTTACAGTAAATTTATCAGGTAACTTCGGTTCAATGACAAAATTGATATAGCCCAACTCATCTACAAGGGCCTTTTGAGAGTCAACATAGGTTTTCTCAAGAACCTTTGCTCCCCATTTATTCTTAGAAGAAATGGTTACTATAGCGGTTTGATAAGCGTATTGATTTTCAATATTTTCTTGAGTTGAAGAACGGAATCTCACAGACATACGACGAGGAAAACCAATTGATTCTAGATCAATACTGTTCTTTGAAGTCATTTTAGCAAGGTTATCTTGCAAGTACAAATTGATCCCTGTCATCATGCTAGAATAGACATTCCCTTTTGTTTCACCCTCACCAAAATCTGATGTACGAAACTCCATATCAGCCATTTCACGAAATTTAGAATACTGGATTTGGTTGATTTTTCTGAGGTTATCAAAGTAGACTGTCAACTTAGACTTTTTAGTTAAAGCTTGTCCTGGTTCAGGATTTTCAACGATTTCACCAACACTATCAACAAGTACAGTTTCTGATCCTAAACTTGTAAGATATTTGGCATCGTTTCGAATCGTTACTGTGTCCCAAGCATCAAGTTCACCATTTTGATAGGCTTCGTGTGCTCTGTCAAACAAAGCCATAACAATAGCATTGAATAGTGATATAGATGACTTACGGAAGTATTCTGAATTTCCTTTATCACCGCCCTTAGTTTTAGGATAGTGTGCTTCAGAAACAGCATTTACCCTAGTTTGAGCTTTTTCATGATACCCCTTTTTAGCAGCTTCAATCGCAAGAGCCAAGGGATTATAAGACATGGAGAAGTCCATATTTTGATATGACAACACCTGGACATTATAGCCACGTTTACGCATGGTCTTATAAGAAGCTTGATAGTGCTCACCTTTGGGATCACCGATAATCATTGATGGTTTCTTCTCAGCTCTACTATTGATATCAATATCCGTAGTAATAGAACCTTCACCCTTACCAGAACGAGTCATACCAATGCCCAATACGTTCATTGGCTCATCTTCAATATAATAATCACCTGAAGGAGTGGATAGGCCCCCTAAAACACGTTCACTATTAAGTAAAAAGTTTCCTAGCGACCTATTAGCCCATAACATCTTAGTCCCTAAAGTAAAGCCTTCCAGGTTATGTCGTCGAGTATGCAAGACTGGAAAGCCACCCTCTCCTGGGTATGTTTGGGATTTATTGGGAATCTTTTTATATTGTCTCTTGATTTCCTTTTCAGTTGCAAAGCGATCATCACCCTCTTCATTGGCATTGTAATCTCGATATTGCTCGAAGTTTACCCAGGCAGATCGCCAAGCGACAAATAATCCTAAAGCAAATAAAGGTACTGATAGAAGTGGGGCAACTGAAAAAACTTTGATATTAAAGAAGTTCCTCCAGCTTAATACGTTAAATGGAAAACTAGCATCCATAGACCTATCAATAATCATTGCTGAGACATAAGCGACAATTCCTCTCACCAAAGTTACTAAGTAGTTCACTAATAAAAGTGCAACGATGGAGAAAACTATTCCCATACCAGCCCAGCTCTTCCACGTTTTAAATGCTAGAAATGGTTTCATTTCTTTATCAAAACGTCTACGTCCATTCTTCACAAATGGCAAGCTGAAGATAATTCTGATACTTAGGTTAGTTAGAAATACCAGGCTTGCTAGGGGTAATAGAAGTACTGCTCTTTTAGTACTTTCCCAAAGTGACTTTCCTAGCTCATTTTTCTTAAGTCCTCGCAGATGTTTAAAACGCTCAGATATTCCTTTCAGTAGGCTCTTTAAGTTAAATTCTGTATATTGCCTTAACAGATAATAGATTATGCCTATACTAGCTAGAATCGTTAGCCAGTTGCTCAAAGCAAGTCTAAAAAGAAAAACTAGGAATTGCCATGCTACATCAATCAATTAGCATCACTTCCTCTCTAGCATTTAAGAACGCTTCTAAACGTCTAGAGCAGATCTTTGAATACAAGAATATTTGAAATTGCTCATGAGGACTAATAGCTGAAATTTGACTCAAAAATTTCTGTGCTTCCTTCAGCGTGTCCTGTAATAATTGACTTGAATGATCTCTCCTAGTTTGTGATACTGCACAACTCAGCTGAAGAGAATCTACCATCAAGTCATCTAGCGATGAAAGACTCGTCATAGTATACTCCTTTGCATTTCATGATAATTCTAGTTTAATAGATAACCATATTTTCTTCAGTAAGGTGACAAACAAAAAGACCTAGCATTTTCACTAGGTCTCTAAGTCATTAATTCTCTATTTTATTTGAGGAAGAAATGAAAAAAGTATATTAAGAAGAATTAATGACGTTTTTGTTTTGCTGATACTGTCAATCCAGCAGCAATCAATAGAGATGAAATACCGATAGCAACAGCCGCTTTTGTTTCTGATTCACCTGTTTGAGGGAGTTGAGCTGGTGCTTGATAGGTTGGGGTTTGACGTGCTTCAGGAGTATAAACTACTGGAGTCTGAGGAGTCTCTGGAACTGCTGGGGTTTCTGGTTTCGGAGTTTCCTTCATCTCGTAGTAGTGTACAGTAACTTCTACAGATGGCTTAGAAACTGTAACCTTCTGTAAGGCTAAAGATGGTTTCTTAGGTTCAACTGGAATATTGCTATCTTCACCGAAAATTCCAGCTACGATAGAAGTGTTATTGCCAGAAGTAGCATGATTCAAAGAGATTTTACGTGGTTTAGAGTCTTTGTAGATCCAACGTACCGAATTTGAATCAAGGAGATGACCAGATGCTTGAGAGACATCTCCTGGCCCTGCTCCATACGACCCTTGTCCACTTGTTACATTTGAACCCGTTTCAACGGTTGTAGAATCAACCCCGTGTAAATTAGAGATAGTCTGATCATTATCGATATCATTAAAAGTGAATACAGAAACACTATCAGATGTTTCAACTCCAAGATCATAGCTATTGATATGAGTCAAGACAACATTACCAGCTCCTCCAGAACCAGATGCACCTTCACCAATACCACCACCAGTATTAGCTCCGTTTACCAAGCCAAATACTGACCAAGAGATACCTCCATTAGGTGCTCCCCAAAGAGCCACATAATTTGATGTTGCACCTGAAGAAACAATGTTTGAGAAAGTCAATGCAACATCACCTTTTGTTGTATTCTTAACATTGACTGTTCCTGTTCCGTCAATTTTGAAGATGCTATCAAAAGCTGCATCTTTATTTTCACTCAAATCAGTTCCTTGTGTAGCATATTTTGCAGCCGATTTAAGAGTACCATCAGACCAGTCAATAACTTGCTCATTACCAGTCATTGCCTGTGCTCCTTGACCAGCCTCTAATTGAACGCCATTAGACCATGTAAGCCCTGTTGAGCTTACAACACCATTTTTATAGTCTGTGTAGGCCTTATTATAGGCATCCAATTGTTCTTTAGCTGTTTTTGCTGATGCATTTTGTTTTACAATAGCTGAATCAACTGAAGATTCATAAGTTGCAGTATTACGGTCCTGAGCATCACGTAGGTCTTTTCCTGAAAGACCTTCAGTAGAAGTATATTCTGGTTTACTGTCTGTTGTAGTAACCGTTACTGGAACACCAGCCTTATCTGCATCTTTTTTAACTTGATCAACATTTGCTGTTGAAGTGGCCAAAGCTTCAGCTTTCTTATCTACAGCTTCAACATTTTCTTGAGCATTCTTAACTGTCTGATCTTGATCTTTTAGATCTGCCAAGACTTCATTAGTTTTTTCAGTCGCATTGTCATCATTGATAACAACTTCTTCCTTTTTGGTAGATTCATTTACTGTGACACCTTTGTCTTGCGCTGTTTTTACGTCAGATGCCAAGGTAGACTGTGCATTATTTACAGTATCTACAGCTTCAGATTGAGTAACATTTTCAACTGAAGAAGGAATTTCCTTTGGAGCTTCGTTATTCTGTGTTGTTGTTGCTGATGCTACAGTTGTTACTGTAGCATTTGTAGTATTGTTTGCTTGTGCATTAGATACCTCATCAGCTGAAGCGTTCGTTCCTACAGCAACTGAAGCAATAAGGGCTGTCCCAAGGACAGCTCCACAAAGTCCGAAGACTTTTTTATTTGATTTTTCCATGTTATAATTCTCCTGATGACTTATTTTTTTAAATATTGTCTGAAGCCCTTCTGCCAAAGGGCTTTTCTTTTTGTAATTTAGTTAGTTGACTTCTTCATTTTAACTAAAGCCAATGCAAACAAACTAACAACCACTCCAAAGATACCTGTCAAACCAGCACTTTCTCCAGTGCTTGGAAGTGTAGGTTCATTTTGTTGAGCTTGAGCTGTAGCTTTCTTTGAAGGTTCAGCTTTAGGAGTTTGAGCAGCTTTAGGATCTTGAGTAGCTTCAGTCTTCTTAGCTTTTTGAGCTACTGATGTTGACGGTTGATCAGAAGCCGGAACAGTTTCTTTTGAAGATGATGCTGTTGAAGATGACGGCTGTGAAGATGCACTTGATGAAGGTTTTACATCGCTACCTTGTGCTGGAGCTTCTGTAATATCATCTGGTGACAAACTGATACCATTTGATGACGTTGCAGAAGATGAAGGTGTAGTTGATTCTGCCGGTTGAGAACTTGGTGTAGTCTCAGATGGTGCTGGTTTATCATTAGTAGTATCTGTAGATGCTACTGTTGAATCCTCTACTTTCTTATCTTCAGTCGCAACTGGAGCTTCTGGTTTGTTCTCATTGTTTGATGGTGTTGCTGGGGTAGTTGGAGTAGTTGGGGTAGTTGGGGATACTGGAACAACTGGAGTAGTTGAATTGTTTGAAGCATTTCCTGCTACTTCCTTATTGTCTTTATCCTTATCTTTATCCTTTGAAGGCTTAGTTGTTACTACTCCAGGAACTGGAGTAGAGCTATCAACTGTACTTACACTATCAGCAAATGATGTTGCTGTTCCAAGAACTAATGTAGAGACCAAAAGGCTCGAAAAAATAATTTTTTTAGACATGTTTTCCTCCTGAAAATTAAGTTAAATGTTTAAAGTGAAAGCTAACCATTAATTCACTGGCGCTCTCACTTGTTTTCTTTGACTAAATATCATTGTTATTCCTATTCAAATTCTTTGATAACTGGCTCTTCCGTTAACTTAAAGCCAAAACGAGCTTTTTTATCAGCTTTAAACTCTAGTTCAATACGTTTACTTTGAGTCTTATCGTCACCATTTGAAATGGCAACTACATAAGTTGCATGATAAACATTATCCTCTACTGAAACTGATTCCTGGATTACAGATAGAATGCTTCCTGTCTCAGCCTTCGTATATTTACTGTTTCCAGAATCAAGAAAGTCCTTAAGGTTTTTCTTATCTCCAGAATAGAGATTCGGTAAAAGATATCGAACAAAAAGATCAACTTTTCCTTCGTTTTTCTGTACTGTCTCTAGTTGTTCAACCTGACTATGCAAATAATTAATCTTTTCATTCTTATCTTTTAGAGAAGATATTGCAACAGTTGATAGCACTAGACCTAGCACAGCTACAGCACCAAAACCATACGTTAGTTTTGTTTGCCATTTAGAAGGTTCAATGCTTGTTTGGTTTGTAATTTTAGGAACAGATTCATCATCAATAACTTGATAATCTTGCATTCCCTCTGATGAGTCCTCTACTTTATGTGAGCCATCATCGGCTGGAAACTGTGGAATCTGAGTTGAAGAAACACCTAGACTTCTTGTATAGAATGGAAAGATATCATCTGTGAAGTAGTCTCTCTTCTCAGCGTATGTAAACATCTTAAACGCATCATCATACAATATTGCATGCATGAGTGGTCGAAGTAAATCCTGGTAATCTTGACTAATCACGAAAGGACTTGCATAAACTTCTCCATCATCAACAATCTTTCCGTTGTCTCTGCGACAAATTCCAACTTTCTTCAGCTGGAAACTATCAAAGCTCTGCTTGATGCTAGTAAACAGCACTTCTGCTTGAATAAACGTTGCATAAGGCAATGTATCAGCAAGCATCGTTGGACTTTCTACCAATACTTCTTGATCAATAGCATCAATAATAGCTTTAAGATTATCTAGTTTATTAGGATTTTGGTTATCATTCCAAATAATTTCTACGAAACAATCATCTGGGATAGCAACTTCCTTCTTTTTCCCAAATGTTGGAAATGCCATTTAATCACCCCCCAATAAATCCTTTAAGCCAGACTAGAAATGCTGGTGCTGCTGCAACAACAATAACAGCAATAATAATTGATCCAGCATGTTTTTTCATTTTTTGCTTCATCTCTTGGCCACCTAGTCCATAACATAGACCAGCAACAACAGCAGCTACTGTGAATAATGCTAAACTAATCCCTTGGACCTTTGTAGTGGCTTGATTTGCCAAATTTTCAGTCTTTGCAAATGGATCATCTGCATAGGCAGTTACAGGTAGGTTTAAGAGAAACATTCCTAATCCAAGGATAAAAGCTTCCTTTTTAGCTTTGACCTTAGCAATACAATTTTTAACTTTCATTTGTGACATAAGTCCTCCTCAAATATTTGATAAATTTAGTTTAAAAGATAATAAATTTTTTTTCAGTAAGATGACAAATCACTTTTCACAAAAAATTATTCAGCAAATAGTGACGGTGTTTCTATGCTGAATTTTAGTTGTCGTCTTTCATCATTTCGACGTTCATCATCATTCTGACCTTCAACCCATACAGAAATGCGTTTCCCAGATCTATCATCACCTTGTAAATTCAAAATTTCATCAGAAATAGGTGCTTCTATAACCCGTTTCATAAGACGAGCCAATGGACGAGCTCCATTTTCTGGTTCTGTTCCGTTATCTGCTAGATAATCAATAACATCTTGAGAAACACTGATAGACATCCCCTGTCTCTCTAACTTAGTTTCAAGTTTTTCTAGATTTTTTCCGACGATTTCCTTAATGATTGGGCGATTAAGCATATCAAAAGTAATTTTGTAATCAATACGGTTCAAATATTCTGGACGAAAAATCGTTTTTAACTCTGTTTCCATCGTTTTATCAAAACGTCTGAGATCTTTCATATTGAGCTCACTAATAGGCCCCTTAGTCTCAACTGTTGAAATAACCTTTCGTGAACCAACATTGGTTGTCTGGATAACAATAGTATTTTTAAATGAAATTTTTCGGCCACTACTATCAGTTAGATGTCCATCATCTAAAACCTGAAGCAATAAGTCATGAACCTCTCGATGACCTTTTTCGACCTCATCAAAGAGTAACACGGAGTAAGGTTTTCTCTTAACCTGTTCTGTCAGCAAGCCTTTTGATTTTGTTTTTGGATCCCCAATTAAGCGGATAGCATCCCCTTGTCTTTGATATTCAGACATATCAAAACGAATCATTGCATTTTCATCATCAAATAGAGCTTCAGCAATTGCTTTCGCTAACTCCGTTTTTCCACATCCACTAGGACCTAAGAACATAGCACTAACCAAAGGCTTAGATTCATCTTGCAAACCAGCTTGAGCTATCTTAATAGCTCCTACCATCAATGAGATAGCATGTTCTTGTCCTTTTACACGCTTGCGTATAGTAGGCTCAAGCATCTCTAATCGCTCCTGGTTTCCTTTTAGAATCGTTGTTAATGGTATACCAGTTTTTTCTTTAAGGACCTCAGCAATATCTTTATCTGTAACACTATCAGAACCTTCAACGTTTGCGATTGTTGCTGCTTCATCAAGTAAATCAAAAGCTTTATCTGGTAAGAAACGATCTGTAATGTATCGAGCTGATAACTTAACCGCTTGCTCCACGGCTTCAGAAGTAATTGTGACATGGTGATAAGACTCATATATTTTTTTAGCTGACTCAATGATAGTAATAGCTTCAGGAACTGTAGGCTCTTTAACCATAATTGGTTGCATACGACGTTCCAAGGCCCTATCCGTTTCGACATACTCATGAAACTCATCTAGTGTTGTCGCACCAATCAATTGAATTTCGCCACGAGCAAGAGCTGGTTTAATGACATTCCCTGCATCAAGCGCCGTATCTTCTGTTCCACCAGCACCAACAATAGTATGAAATTCATCGATGAAGAGAAGCGTTTCTCCAAATGTTGCAATAGCTTCCTCAATAATCCCTTTAAACTTTGCGACAAATCCACCATCATCGCTTCCCATCAAACTAGATAGCTCCAGCGATCTTACAGTTGCTTTTTTCAGTCGATCAGGAACCAATCCACGGTGAATTAAGAGTGCTAAGTTTTCGACAATAGCTGTTTTTCCTACTCCAGCCTCACCTACTAAAATAGGGTTATTCTTAGTCCGTCTGAGAAGTGAAATGATGACATGATTTGTCTCAGCATCTCTACCATAAACCGTAAAATCATCTGGTTTTTTTGAGACCTTCTCAGATAAGTTTTCAGTGTATTTATCTAGTAATGGCGTTTTACTTTTTTCTGTCAAAAGTGACCTCCTTCTTTTACTGCCTCAACTTGTTCTCTTAACTTGTCCTTGATAGCATCGACAAATTCTCCTGGTTCCAATTTACCTTGGCCAATCTGATGGAGAAAGTCTTCCCATCCCCCTGTAGTCTCAGGATTAGAAAACTCATTATTGTACATAAAGTTAACTAGAACATAGGCTTTTCTCTCAGGGAACAACTGACCAGTTTTCTTATCTCGTCTGATATAGCCCATATCTAACGTCTTTTGGAAAATAGCTGTTCGTGTTGCTGGTGTCCCTAATCCATATTTTTTTAGCACACTGCCAAAGAGCTCTGCCTCTGTTATTCGTTTTGGAGGTTTCGTTGATAGTTCCTGAACCCCAGATAGACAGTATACTTTTTGACCTACTCTATAAGGAAGTAGCTGAACATCATTTTTAGGCTTAGTTCCATGCCATTCAGCCCACCCTGAGGATAAGGTTCGTTTAACCTGTGCTTTAAAAACATTACCTTGGTTGCCAAGTACTACCTTTTGCGTTTGACCATGATAATTTGAAGCAAACATCAGCAAGGTCCTTTTGACAATAGCTTCATAAATCAATCGTTCCTCTTTCGACAGCTGAGAAAGGTCCGGTAATTTTTCAGTCGGTATTAATCCATAGTGACTATCTTCATCTAATTTTTCCGGATCAACATGAGTTTGACGTGGTTCTAAGTAATCTACTTTGATAGGCAAGCCAAGGTGTTTCTTATAGGCAGAAATATGCTCTACAAGATAGTCAAATTCATCAACGGTAATATAAGATGAGCCTGTTCGTGGATAGCTTAGCACTCCTTCATGGTACAGCTTATCTAGAATTTCTAAGCTCTGTTGAGTATCAATCTTTAAATGGCTAGAGGCGTAAGATTGAAGACTAGCTGTATCAAAAAGTGAAGGTGGTGCTTTAACAACATCTTCTTCTACTACATCAAGAACCTCAGCAACTCTATCTAGTGTCCTAGCCGTCTGAAGAGCCTGCTCACTTGATTCAAATTTCTCCGTTCCCGCAAAACTTACCTGATATTGCTTATCCTCTAAAAAGAGTTTCCAATAAGGTTGTGGTTGAAATTGACGAATTTTTGTATCATTTTCACACACAAGTCGAATAGTCGGACTTTGGACACGACCAACTGAAAGAGAATTACCTTTCCCTTTAGCTAAAACATTCTGATTTTGTAGAGCTAGTGTTACAAGTGGAGATAAATTCATTCCAACGAGCCAATCTGATCGTGCACGTGCTTCAGCTTCTAAGTAGAGATCATAAGTCTCTGAAGGATCTTTCAAATTCTTAAATGCCTCCCTTAATCCTCTTGGGGACAACGTTTGAGCCCAAATCCGTTTCGATATTTTCTTAATGCCATCTGGAATCCTAGATAAAATGCTATAGGCAATACGTTCTCCTTCACGTTCCGAATCAGTCCCTATAATAACTTTATCTGCCCATTCCACCTCATGATAGATACGATTAAACCGTTGCTGGTGAATTTTCCCTTTTTTCAGCTGCATCTTAAAAGAGAAATCAAGCAGTGGTAGCTTATCTAAATTCCAGTTATCCTCTGGATCCATATATTCAAAGAGATGACCTTCTGGAGCTACAATATGAACTTCTCCTTCCAGATACGGAGTTTCAGTTATTATATAGATATGGTTGACTTTTTGATATGTTCCTAAAGCTTTGGCGTATGCTTCCGCTTGATTATCCTTTTCAGCTAGAATTAAAGTTTTCATATTCCCTCCTCATTTATTACTGTAGTTCTAGTTTAAGAGATAAACATATTTTCTTCAGTAAGATGACAAAGAAGACTTGAACAGCAAATAGTGCAATCACAAACATGAAAACTCTTAGGGGTCTCCAACGAATGAGGTTAAACTTGAAGCAAGAAAAAAACAAATATAATCATCTTCAAAAAACAAAACTTTTTACGAATAGATAAGTAAAAAGTGAAGGAGTTTGAAGATGATTACAATTGATGAATTGAAAGAGGCTATTAAAAAAGGCTTTATAAAAGGTGATACCGTGAACATTGTTCGCAGAAATGGTAAAATTCATGATTATGTTTTACCAGGAGAAAAAATAGAACCTTTGGAAAATGTTAGAGAGGAACGGTTAGATAACATTTTGAAAGAGTTGAATTCTACTGTAATGCGATAGCAGAAAAAAAGTAATTTATTCTTTACTTATAAATTTATTATGGTAGAATGTTATTGAGGATTACAACTTTTTATATAAAGTTAAATTTCTATGATTTACCTATCGTTGCACTAGTAAGGACATCATTAATTTAGAGCATCCATATTAAAGGGGAGTGTTCATAAAGGAGATTGCAACAATAAGTAATCACGAGTAATTAAAAAAAAGACAGGATTAGGGCCCTGTCTTTTTTCTTTCGCCTATTTTGAGAAAATATTTGATAAAATTATAGCTAAATTCTCATAGGACAAATAACCTAGACTAGCAAGAACGGCGAGGATTACGAGCACAGACTCAATACTAAGGAGTTCAAATCGAAGCTCTTTTTTAGCATTTTTTGTCTGCTTTTTATATGTAAATTCCATTCGATTTACCTATGACCATATAAGTATACAATCAGCTAGGTCCTCGGACGCACCGTATAGTCACCAAAGGGTCTATAGGCAACCATCACCAGCGAGCTAAATGAACTTCAGGTTTCCACCTGATGGACTCAAGTCTTACCTGAGCATAGTAATTATATCAGCAAAATATTTGCTTATCAATAGTTTTAAGTTTTGATTTGTTATAAATAATAGGTTGTTGCCTATTGTTCGTTTTTTGTATGTTCTTGAATAACAGAAAAAGACTCATTCTTAGAGTCTTTTTCTTATGGTTTTATACTTGCTGAAAAGCCTATATTAGGATCTAAATTCATTGACTTTGACAATTTTCGTTCCAGGGGGCGTGTGTGAACTTCAACAGCTGAAATCATATTCTTACTAGTTTGATGAACTCGTTTCATTGAATCTTCAAGCTCCTTATCTGACAATCTGGAAAGCTTCTTAGTCCACCCTGCCATATATGGAATAGCTTTTTCTGATGTATCTAATCCAAAGTGTTTCGACGTAATATAACTTGTCATCTCAGCTTCTAATTCCTTCACTTCTATTGGAACATCTTTTTTATAGAAACCTTCAAACTTAGGATTATGCAGAGATGCATGAGCAAGCTCATGAATGAAGGTTCCTATCATTTCACCTTGCGTATTACCTTCATTCAATTTAATAACCTGTTGATCTGGTGAAAAAGATCCCTTAGCATTTCCAAGAGTGTCACTTTTCTCAACACGAACACCGATTTTCTCAGCGTAATCTCGAAGCCCCTGAAGAACCTCATGAGTTTTAACCTGGTCAGTGTCAAAGTTGTAATGGCGATTAGGCATGAGTTTAGGAAGGCTCTCAGGCCTTATATTAGTTTGAGATAGCTCAAAGACAGTGAAAGGGAGGTATCTAGGATTACCAGTCTTAGGATCTCTCACTTGAAATTCCTTAATATCCAGCTGACCAAGTTTCACTGCTTGCTTTTCATCCGCAGTTGCTGTTGAGTAAGGTTTGAATTTCGGATTTCCCTTATCATTTTTTACTTGTTGGCCATTTTCATCTAAGACAGGAATCATTTTCGTCATCATTGGTCTAAAAAGTCTTATTTGGCCTTTTTGACCAGCTGCGACACTTAGACCTTCATGTTTAACTTCGTTCTTCTCACCTGTTCGCTTGTTATGATAAACAATATTAAAAGGTTTCACGTCATCCTTATCAATACCTAAACGCTCCCCAAGTTGTCTCCACTGGTTATAAGTTGCTACAGCATTAGCTCCCCTCCATTGCTCATTTATCAAAGCTGTATTTAAAGGTGAATATTTAGGGAAGTTTGACATGAAATCTAAATATTCCTTTAGTTCATCTGGATTATTTGTGTAATTCCTAATCGCTTTGATAGCCTGTTGAGTTAATTCTTCAGCTGAAGCGGTTTGGTAAGGAAAGTTATCTGTTTCCTCCCCTCTTTTATGCTCCAAATTACCCTCTAAATTGTCCTTTATCGCAGGTTCAGAAGGTAATGAAGGTGTTTCTTCAACCGACTTTTCTTGGGCTGCTGTAGAAGCTTTGAGACGACTTTGAGCTAGTAGTTGTTCTACTCTTTCAGCAATTCCTTGCTTAACTTCTGTTTTAGGAGAACTGTATTCAATTGGAGTATCTAATAATGGTTCTTTGGGAGTAGTTTCTACTTCATTTGCTAAATTGTGCGGCATTAATAGACCAAGTCCATAAATTGCCTTCAAGTCTAACCTATAAAGTTGATTTTCGTCTTCAACTGGAATTGTATTATGAACTATATGAGAAATAGTACTAGTTTCTTCAGCAATATTATAACGTACTCGTTCCTGTAAAAGCTGGCCGCCAGGTCCATAGAGGTCAAAACTAACCTTGGTAACCGGAATATAGTTATCTGGATCATTGATACTATCAAGATGTTTTTGAAAATATTCTTGATTAGCTTTATAAACCTCTTTAACAAATGTTTTGTAATCAATATTTAAACCGTATTGACTCTCATCCGAAAAAGATAGTGTTGGCCCTAGATCGTGATTCTCAGCCCAATTCACTCGTACTTGATAATTCTCGTTATAGTTTGTATCTGATTGATATTCTTTATAAAAATCTGACTGCTTGTCTAACAAGCCATCTTGAGATGCTCGTTCTACAATATCATCAAAGTCATTATCTAATTCAGCAGCCATCTGATAAAAGTGTTCCCACGCTGAACGGGTGTTTTCTGGTACTCGATCAAGTGGAGATCGTCCGACGTTGTAGACTGCATCAAGAACATTAGTAAATGCAGTTATTTGTTCAGGACTAGGATTATCCTCATTTTCAAGAGTTATTTCACCCTCACTCATGGACTTCAGTCTTCTTAATGTTTCGAGCATTTCTTGGCCATCATCTTTGACCAATTCACTATTAATGGCCATCTTTTCAATCTTACCGTCTCGTTCACGAAAAATACCAATAATTTCGTTCTTATTAGCTGAGGTTAGTTCATTAACTAGTTTTTTTCTCGCCTTAAAGACTGACACTGGAACTGTTTCACCATGAGTTGATCTGAAAAGTAACATGATATCTCTATCATCTGACTTGATCAGACTATCCATGCTATTTTTCCTATAACGGTCAATATCCTGTAAATTGTCAAAATAAAAGGCATTTGTTTCAAACACAACCGGAAGATCAGGCAAAACTTTCATTTTAGAAAAAGTAGCCTCATTGTTATCAATTATAATATCGTCATAAACAAGATCACCACCATTAGCAAAATCATGCAGGAATTTAGTAGGTTTTATAACTCTACCATCCTTACCAATTGGTTCAAGCCCAGTTAGGTGCATAAATTGACTTTCCTTGAAAGTCAATTGAGCTATATCCCCATTTGAAGTGAAATAACTTATTGTAGAATGAGCCAATTCATCTCTATAGAAAATAGCAGCATCTTGAACCCCTCTACCATACCTATTAATTTTGCTCAAATCACTTTCACTAACAGACCGACGTTTGTGTGTTTTTCTTGACTTTAAGCCATCTTTTATGCTAATATTTATATAGCGAGAGGATACGGTAGGACGTCTGGTAACAGAGCGTTCAAAGGAGGTTGCTTCGGTGACTTCGGGTGCGGGACTGCCTTCAGCTTCAGGCTGTAAAGACCCCATGTACAAAGAAGTCCTCTCCTTTTTTATTTGCTCCTGACTATGTTCAGGAGCTTTTTTTGTATCCTCAATTTGATTGTGTAATCCTTGATCGGTTTCTGTTGCTGGTAATATCTCTTCCTCTTGTATCTCTTGGTTGTCAAACTTACTAGCTTTTAATACATCATTCCAATCCTGTTTAATTTCTCCAGGTTTTTCAGGAGGAAGATCTGCAACTAATCCTACGCCTTTATCTCGCAACGAATTAATAAATTCATGACCACCCTCATCATTATCGACAACAAGAGTAATAATATCGCCATGTTTTCCATCTGAAAAGTAGCCATTCTTAACAGCATCATCTAGGGGATGAGAATCAGCTGATAGCCACTGATCAGCAATCCTACGCCCTTGAAGCTCAGACTCTAAACGAACGAGATTAGTCCCAATAATAGCTTCTTTTAATCCATCCATCGAAACAAGACGAACATTTTCCAGCTGGTCCTTATGCAATTCATAGTATGACATCAAGTCTATAGGACTTTCAGCAAATACAAGGCGTTCTGGCTTTCCAATATCAACTGAAAAACCATTGAACCCATTAGAATTTCTCATGATGCCTTTGAAATAGCCATGCTTTTGATAAAGTTCTCTATTCTCAACAATCCCTTGAAGGTTCCCACCGACCATCTGTCCAGTATGATCAAGCGTTTTAAATACAATAACAGGAACAATAGCATCTCCAATTTTTGCATCTGCTTGTGTCATAGCACCTTGATCATAGAAAAAATCAATGGTTTCATCTGAAAGCCCACGAACATCTTTAAGGTAAGCTCGACCTTCCTCAAAAGGTTTTTCATAAGGTTCTAGATAATTTGAAAATGTCTCTTTAGTCTGTACCTCGGTTGCTGCTTCCTGGTAATTACCATCATTAATAAATTCAACAGCCTGATTGAAACTTACCTGGCGAATTTCTTGGACTAAAGCAATGGTATCTCCTCCCTTATGTTGAGAAAACCAATTCCATAGATTTTTTTCAGGTGATAGAACCATAGAATCGTGTTCTTTCCATCTAAAGTCACGACCAGAACGAACGAGTTCCATCCCCAAGCCTTCAGCAACTTCGATAATTGAACGGTTCTTAGCGTAATCTTTCCTTGCTTGACGTTCTTCTTTAGTATAACTTGCCATTTACTACTCCCTAAAATACATCATCAATTTTCGCATCACCTTCCTCAGAGACAATAAATAGCTCTTTAGGTAGATGAACCAATTCTCCGACTGAAAGCGAGTCAGAGCTATCAACAAGTACTGTATAGGGCATTTCAATAGCTAATTCTTGATTTTTACCCTGACCAACAAATGTTACTATCTGAGAATCTTCATCTAGACTCTCAACAAGCCAATCCTCATTGAAATCTAACTCATTAGTGTCCATACTTGGAAAATAAGTAGTCATATAATCACCTCACTTTTTCGTCTACTATAAGGGATAATGGCAATAAATTCAGTAAAGTGACATCTGAGAACTTAAAAATCCGAATCTGAAGACACAGAATTTTAAGTTTGATTAATTATTCTACACCTAAAGAAAGCCACGCAGCACCGAACTGATTCAAAATAACGAGAGGAATCACTATCATTGCGACTTCTATTTTTCCAGTCCAAATAGTGGCAATCAACATAAAGTATGACAATAACTTCCGTAATTGTACTACTCTTTTGATGTCTATCATTATTTTTTCCTCCTTTCTTTTTTAATCATTTTTATTATGCTTGAAAAAATAAAAAAGCTCCGAATTTTTCGGAGCATAAAATTATAGATGCAAAGAGATTATTCCAAATACCCTTTCATTACAATACGTCTTTCATAACGGTATAATCCAATCAAAGCCTCCCTAAATATAAGCTAACCTGCTACCTCACCAAGCCAAAAAACACAACCAAGAAACAAACCCAAAGCAATAACTCTACCATCACAAATCATGATATAAAAAGCATGCCAAAAATCAATCTGACCACTCATATAATCAGAAAAAATAATTGCACATAGACAAGATACAGCCAAAACGCCAACACCCAGTCTAAAACCTACATATCCTAAAATAGCTACAGTATCCATCACCCAAACAAAAACACGTTGATAAAAGTATAACCTAGTACCATCTTTCCTACATAAACGAGTACCACCATCTGTTTTTTTAGAATATATACCAAACAAATGCTTATTTAGTTTATCTTCCATAAAAAATCACTCCTATCACTAATTACATACCAAAACGCCGTCCAAAAGTACTTCATTTTATTTAATCTCTTTCTTTAAGATAAATATATCATATTATAATATATTATTAAACAGAATCAATAAACATATACTTCTCCACTATCGACATGCCCGACTTTCCTAACGCCATCAACTGGTTCCATACCACGCTCTTCAACAAGGATATCACCATCTTTATCTACCCAAAAATCAAGCATGTCTGCATATTCTTCAAAAGTCATGTCGTCCTTGAAGTTTTCAAAGTTATCTTCCAACGCTTTTTGTAATCATTTTAGACACCTCTTTCTTCTCTTTGATAAGTTCTTCCAATTCAGTCAAATCATCCACAGTAGCGTGGTTCCTGATAAAGCTACGTGCGGATGATCTTTTTGATAAGTAGTTTCTGTGCTCACGATTATTCTTATTCCACTTTTTAGTGGCTTTCGTTTGTGCGTCCATTATAATATTCCCCACTTTTACTTCATACATTTTGTCCCTCTTTTGCGTCCTGCTCTATAAGCTGATAGAGTTACTTCTGAATTATTCTCGCCTTTTTTTTACTCCACGGACGACTTTACCGTTTTCTACGTACACGTCTTCACCATAAACTTCGTGCCATCCATCTTTTGCCATTTTACTTTACCTAGAGAACATTTTTGTTCTCCCTTTCCTTATCTTCATTTATATTATAGTACATATACTATAGATTGTCAACAGTTTTTCAAAATATTTTATTTTTTGCAAAACAACATTTTATACAACGAAAAAAGCTGAGATTAGCAAACGTAGTGATAATCTTAGCTTTTTTGGTTGCCTATCAAAATCTATAACTGTTGAGTGTGTTCTTCTTCCTCTTCACGACGACGTTGACGATCTCTTGATTTGAGGGCGTTTATATTTTCTTTGCTTGATGCCTTCAGAACAGCTGACAAGCCAGACATAAAATCATCAGTTGCCTTCATAGCTCCATGATTCCGCTGCAAGTTTGCTCTTCGAGCTTGCTGATCCTTCTGCATAGTGTTTGAGACCTGCTGTTTCAACTGGTTCATACGACTATTATCCTTTTCATCAGTGTTAGATTTATCCAAAACACTATATAAACGCTTTAAATCTTGGAATTTCTTAGCATTGATAACTTTCAATTCCTGATTTTCGTTGTCTTCAGAAGCTTTCAACTTTTTATTATTTTGATAGATATCATTTTTAACCTCAAGGATATTCTTTCGAGCTTTTAAGGCTAAAATAGAATCTTCTTTGGTCCCCTCATTGCTAAACAATGAAATTAAGTGAGGATCTCTCACTTGACTGACTAGCTTCATCTCTTGATCAAGGCGATTCAAGGACGGATTAATTTTTTGACTACTAGCCAGCTTTATTGACAGCTTTTCAGGTTCAATATAGAGAGTAGAAAGCATCTGCTTTTCTTTTTTTTCAGCTGTTGAGAGCTGATAATTAGGCTTCAACTGAAGTTGAGTCAATCGAAGACGATTATTAAGCTCTGTCTTTTTGAAATCCAAGTAAGGCTGATCTTGAGGCAAAGCTTTAAATTGATCAGCAACCTTAGAGAGGACTTTGAGCCTAGTTTGTTCTATCTCTACATTCTTTTGAAGCAATGCATATCTGTATAGACCAAGTTCCTTACGTTCCTTCTCAGACAAATCTTCTTTTTTTCTAGCAGCATCAATCAATTCTGAAAGTTGATCAGCTGAAAAATAAGAGAGGTCTTTCATCGATAGCTGCTTATCGTTGATATTTGATTCAACTTGAGAGATATCATAAACGGGAACCTTATTATAACCAATAATGGATCCCTTACCAGTACCATCTTTATCGTATTCCTGGTAAATAGGTTTTAAAATCGTGTAAGGTTTCTCTCCTTCTCGTACTTTATAACCTTGTTTTTCCCAAGCTTTTGAGTCATTTACAACTGAAATATCAGGATTCTGCTCTAAAAGTCGCTTCCTATTACCTGGACTAAAGCGATGTAAATTTGATTCTATATTTGAATCTGACTGTAATGTTGGGACACCTTCCTTAAATTGCTTTAGAATCGTGTTTCCTAAACGCTCTCTAAGCTCTTGTTCCCTTTTCTTTACCAGTTTATCTACATCAAAGCCTTTAGAATGAGCCTCAGTTTTGACCGCTTGGCCATCAACATATCTAACTTTCTCGTAAGCTTGATTTTTTTCAGTTGAATAGGCTTGTCTATAGTTTTCTAGAAAGTCTCTAGTCTCAGATAAAAAGTCTTGATAGACTTCTTTTCCTTCGTTCTCAAAATAACTATCTAGATAACGATTGATGAAGAACTTACTGACCGCAAAATTTTTAGCATTGGACTTAAAGGACCACTGTCTACCTTGAGGTAGATGATTATAAGCCTGTTCCAAAAAATTTTTTTCAGCCGGACGAGACACTTGATGATCTACCAAAACATTTTTTAAAAGATCTGTTTTAAGGTTGGCCAAAACCTGCTCTTGCCTCAAAAGTTGGCTTCTCGTTTGATCATTTAGTAAGCCATGAAAAATTTCACTTTTAAGTCCCTTAATAGACTTTTGTGAGAAGTTACCCTTATACTCCATTCTTCCTCTCGGTTGATAGAAGATTTTCTCACGGTTAGAATGAAGTTCTGACAAGCCAAAATGAATATGAATATTATCTGTATTGAGGTGAATATTGCCCCACCAAAAAGCATCATCAGAAAGTCCCTCACGTTGGATGAGATGAGGCATAGCCTCCCTCAGTACGTTCTTAATAGCTGCCTGATCGACTTGACCTGTCGCTAAGTCGTATAAACCTTGTTCAGCCAAAAATTCATTATCAAAAGATACTACACCTTGCCAAAGAAGAGAGCCATTTTCATAGGCTCTCTCCAAATTTTTTTTCAGCTGATTGACCTCATCTACTGATAGATGATTCTTATCTTGATTGAAAACAGCAGTTAGTTCTTTAGTCTGCTTTTCAGTAGCGTAAGAACGATTCATATAATTAATATACTCAGTGAAATTGAGTGACTGCTCAGGGACATCCGAGAGGATTTGATCTACTTTTTCTTGACCAAGTTCCTTCAAAAGTTCTTTCTGAGTTTCATTCATCTCGTTCTGAATATCAACTGCTTCTTTACGGTTTGTGTAGTCTACAAATTGGCTATTTGCACCAGTATACTGAAGCATAAAAGTAATATTTGGACTACTCATAATTAATTACCTCTAGTTGGATTTATGTGAGTGCTTTTGAGTTTGCCCTCTGTCTTTATCCTCTTTAATCAATTCAGCAATACGATCCAATAGTTGCTTTTGCTCAAGATCATAACTTGATTCAACTGACTCTAATTCTTCTGCTTGCCAATTTGGATTGTTTGCAGCATGGAAATTAGCAAGAGCTAAGTAAGTCAATTGATCAAGTTGACGTTTAAGCTGACGATTTTCTTTTTTCACTTCATCAATCATTGATTGATGTCTATCAGTAAGTTGTGTGAAACGTTGATGGTAGTTCAACGAAGGATCAGCAGTTTCAATCATAAAGTAATAGAAAAATTCTATCATTATCATAATAGATTGTGAGACATTTCTTCCCTCTCCTAAGTGCGACTTATTTTGAAGATAGTCCACAATAAGATCCAATTTCTTACTGTTTTCTTCAGTGAAATAAAAATTCTTCCTAATACTTTTTACGTCATTTACCATATACTCCCCCTTATTACTCCTTGCTTGACGTGCCAGTTAAATAGTTTATCGAATATCCTTGTTGCACGTTAAAAAGGTAGACATCGAAAGATAGAGAATCATCCTCTACACTTTGTGCTTCTATACGTATACCACGACAAACTAATTCAACATTTTTAAAAATAGGTGTCACTCGATAACGAACATGATGTCCAGTAGACTTAATATAAGTTGCAACCTTATTTTCATAATAAACCATCGAATTTTTTTCGTTTTCAAAATTGGCATTTAGAGCCCGTGTACCTGTAAAAAGATTCTTTACGTTGGCATCCTGACCAGTTAATTGAAAACCGATTAAATGTGACCTATTATAAAGATAATCCGATTGACCATTAAAGTCAATCTTTTTATTTTTCCAGCCAGTAGGTTTTACTGAAGATATGTCTCCACGAGATTTTTGAGGTAACAAGTCTTTGCCTAACATTGCATCCGCTTGTCCTACCCTATTCAAAAAATCAAGATCAGAGTAATGTTCCCAGCTTCCTTTATTCAGACTCAAATCTGACTCGGAAAACTGGGCTTTATCATTCACAGTAATGACTTGTTGACCATCATATACTTTATTTTTTAGTTGAGCATTTTGAACATCATGCTCATCATCAAGTTCAGATTTTTTTTCTTCAGCCAGCTGGCCCCAACCGAATTGTGTCGCTATATCGTTTTGAGTCAATAACGACTTCAGGCCTTCTCTATTTCCTGGTTGAATTAGTATGATAGCTATAAAAATAATAGCTATAAAGAAAAACTTTCCTCTCTTCATTACTCACCTCCTGCCGATCGTTCAGCAGCTAACGCATCAACATCATCCATAAAACTAAGCCAATCAAGAGTTAGATCTTTTATCAAATCTTGTTTGGCATCTAGTCCCACCATCGCCACCTCATTTTTCAACTGTTGTTCGATGATTTTTTTCTGATTCAATTTGATTTCATTTAGCGTTTCGACAAACTTATTTTGATAAGCATTAAGACCATCATTTACTACTATGTTATAAATTTGTGCCAACATGAACTCATTGAAACTAGCATAATTATATTTGTCTGATATTGTATGTAGTTGATCAAAAATATCATCAGGAACTTTTCTTACTACAAAGTTTTTAGTCATCAGTTTCTACCACCCCTTCATATTCTAACCATCTAGAAATATATTGGGCATAGTTCGATATTGACTCCTCCAGTGATGAAATTTGTCTCCCTTGTTTTTCGACTAATTCAAGAGTATGTTGAGAAGTTTCCTTCATACTTTCTATTGCTGCAACATATAAATTATTAGCCTGATTAAATTGGCCATTCTCTATTTTTTCACGACACATCGTAACCAAAAAACTATTAAATGAATTAAAATTATTTTTTCGAGAAAGGACTTTTAAGTAATCAATTTCTTGATCTGAAAGCCCTCGAATTTCAATTCTATTTTTTCGATTTGAAACCATAATTTTTTCCAAATTTCCTCCTTCCAAAAAGAGGCTTCTTTTTTCTTTTTTTGAGGAAAAAGCAAAAAGAAGCAAAAAAGAAAACCAAAACCTCGCAACGTTTCCGAAAACAAGTTTTCGACTTTTGCGGTTTTTTTGACTTTCGTCGAGTAAACGTGGACTAATGCCACTTACCCTCCCAAAAGGTCAAAAAAGAGCATAAGGGAAACTGATATCACATGCTGTGATATGTTGATAGTATCAACGTTTCCCGTACCGGTAATTTTCTCGGTTGCACCTACATATAACACACACTCCTGAGTAGGTTGTGTGTCGACTTTTTGCCCATCATGCGTGAAATGTGTGTCAATTTTGCTGGTTGAAAACTAGATCGTTGGGACTAAAAATTGAACAAATTAGACTAATTTATTGCGTAAATTCGTTTGAATTTTGAGGAGCATTTTCTGTTGGCTTACTCTGAGATTTTAACTCTAACTGAGTATCTTTCACTTCCTTTTTCAATCGTGAAATAAGATCTTCAAAGCTCAACGATTTATCTTTGAGAAACTCTTTTTTTGCAAAAAGTTTCCCAATTTCTTTATAAAAATTTTCTTCTGCTTCACGTCGTTCTGCTCTCAATTCTTCAACCTTTTTTTCAGCTGCTTGAATATCTTTATCAATTTTTGAAATGTTTTTTCTTGCCATAATTGGCCTCCTTATTTGTAGTATGTTTCTATTTTAAAACATATTTATTTTAGTTTCAGTAAAGTGACAAACCATAAAAAAAGAAGAGATATTACTCTCTTCTTTCTATTTCATTTTGATGGTTTGAATCGCATTTGAAAACTCAAATGTTCCATTTTTTATTGCCTTCTCTTTCTTCTCAAGAGCGGTAATACGTTCATTGACTTTGCTGACATTATCAGAAGCTGTTGCAATTTGTTCATTCTTATTTTGAATGCTTGTATCTATGGTATCAATATTTTTCTGATTATTTGTTAAGTCATCTCCAGTCAAATATTTGGCTTCTTCTTGATAACTAGCTTTGGTATTTTCATCATCAGAAATAGAGTCTTTGATTTTCTTAATAGCATCATTAAGCTGTTTCTTTTGTCCTTTTTGGAAGTCTTTTTCTTTCTTAATTTCAGCTAGTGCAAAGTCTTCTCGACTAATATTTTTGATGGTCTTAGTCTTCAATTTATCATTTTGAGTCGCCACAAAAAATTGAACAGTATCTTCACCTGCTGTCGTTTTAGTCTTTGTTTTATCTTCATCACTTGAAGATGAAATATCAACATTCACATCATTTAGTTTAACCGATTTATTCTTAATATCCATCGCAAAAACACCGAAGTTTTTAGGGACATTACGAATAATTACTGAGATCTTTTTGTCGCTAACTGGTATGACTTCCATCGAAGTTTCAGACGACGGATTTGGAGAATAGAGTTTCCATTCTAATCGGTTAGGATCTATCCCTCGTTCGACAGATGAAGTCATATCTGAGGTCTCAATTTCCAAAACAATGATACCTGTTTTGGGTGAATATGTTTGAGAAGTGATCTCAATTTCTCCTGTTCCATTCGAAAAAGAACGTTTAGTCATCAACTGTTCTTGTGTGTAGACCTGTCTTTTTGGAGAGGTATAAGCACCAAATAATAGTGCCACCCATGCCGTGAATATCACCGCAAAAAATATCACTTTTCGCTTAACAATATTCTCTTGAAACCATTCTCGCATACGTTCAATTGTTTTCATTTTAGCCTCCATCTTCTCAATTCAACTTTACTCTTTGGATAGAAAAACCAACAGAACATTATTACTACCAGGGAAGCATAAAAACTTCGTTTTCTCACACCTCTATTAGTAATAATCGTAATCCATAAACCAGGAAATAACCATACATAGGCTAAGACCAACCAGAAGATTAAATGAACTATAAGCTTACTCATGAAAAGCCTCCTCTATCTTCTTTTGATTGGCTCTAAAATTACCGTCCTTAGTTTTATAGGCATAGATATATGATTGTCTGTTCTGACCTCTAACAGCTACTATAGTTGCTGCTTTAGACACTGCATATTCACTCACAACTTTCTGACCGTCTGAAGTCACAACATTAACAAAATAAGTCTTAATTTCACTCTCCTTAGCTGCCTCTAAAACAGCCTTCTTACCTGCCTTACAAAACGGACAATCCCTTCGATAAAAAACAATATTATAGCTCTCTGGTAAACTCTTCTCAGACAACAATACTGTCTCATTAAGTCTAGAATCATAATCATTACTAGAATTCTGAATCCACTTAAACATTCCAAATGAAAAGCTTAAAAGAACCAAAACAAATAGACCAACTACTAGAAAATCCTTTTTACTATTAGCCATTAACTGTCCTCCATAAAATCAAAGATACTACCTTGGACATAATTAACATCAGCCAACTCTTTCATCTGATCTTTCATTGCTAAATAATAATCTTCCAGTCTATTATGCAATTCAAGATTAAAGGACTCATATACTTGAATCACAGGTAAGTAAGGTATATGATCAGTCACTTCTTGTTCCAAAAATTCATCCTCACTAACCTCTGTTTCTCTGATGTATTCAATACGAATCAAAGCTGGAATAGCCGTAATCATTTGACTATTTTGATAAAAGGTTAAACCAACATCACCTACTTTTATAGTTTCATCTGTAGTCTTAAAATAATATCTTTCAGACTCTTGACCAAGAGCAGTAATATAATAACCAGTAACGATTCTCCAATTCATTTCTCTACCTCCTGTAGATATTAATCTAATTCATTAATTCGAAAAAGTATCACGAAAAAGCCTTAATCTCTCACAATCTGATTAAGTATCTCAATCTCTACGCTACAACTTTCTGTAACCGAAATGGTGCTACAAAATAAGGTCCTGAATCTGAAAATCGTCTAGTTTTACTCTTCTTATTTTCCAGTTGAAAATGCTCTCTGATATACTGTAAAGCTAATCCAGAACTCTCAAAAAGCATCAACTCATCAGCCTCTGTTCTTAAAAAATCCCCTTCTTCATAACTAAATATCGCTATATATCTCATCGTCAATCTACTCCTTAGCTATTTTCCTAATCCTGATCACTTACCCTTTTTGTTCTCTAGGCAGCAATCATAGATATAAATGTAATGGCAGTTTGCGGGTTTTATTTTTTATCCTATATCCTCCTCAAAAAGATGAGGGTTTTCAAGGACTTTAACACCTTTTACGGCTGTTTTAAGAAGTGATTGAAGTTTTCCTTTGCTTTCTTCAAACATATCTGATAAAACGCTCATACGGGCCTCCTGGGTTTCTTTCTTCAGCTGGATAAGATTTAAGAAGACTGCCTTAATTGATGCAAGTCTAATTCCTCCCCCACGGCCAGCTTTGACTGTGAAGAGAACCTTCCCTTTTGCTTTTAGGGACTTCAATACTTTATCCAAACTCCTCTCAGGGATGCTGAGAGCCTCTCTAAGAGCTTTTTTTGTTGTCTCGATTGTTGGGGCATCTGATCGCTCTGAAGACTCTAGATAAGCCATTACATCGCTTTCCCATTCGTGCAAATGACTATTCTTGCGATCTGCACGCTTCTTCTTGAATTTGGTCCATCCCTGACGAATAAAGAGATCTTTCTTCGTTAGGGTTTCGCTAACCCAGGCTTTACAAAGGATCAAAATATAATCTCGACTAGCTGCTTCATACTTACCAGAATAAGCACTTTTGACAATCTTCATCAGCTCGTTTTGAGTCAATGGTTCGGACAATCGGTCATTGAATTGAGCTGAAATCGTCTCACAATCGCTCTGAGAGACACCTGAAGAATAGTTCGCCAGAGCTAAAGTAAAGAGAACGTTGTTTCGTCCCATCAATGCTTTAGCACCTTTGATATTTGAACGTTTTAGAAGAAGGTTATACCAGGGCTCATCAATTTGTTTAGCCCCTTTACTACCAGCAATGACACTTAGATTTGGACGTTTAGCAATCAACTGAAAATCTGACTGCTTCATTGACCAATCCATCCATTCTTTGAATGCGTAAGTATAGTCTTTGTGATAGAAAACAACATTTTCTTCTTTTGGTATACGAGCAATTCCAAAGTGATTACATGTCATATCAACTGGAAGAGTCTCACTCAAATTTAAACGAAGATTTTGAGAGATTTCTTTCGCAATTTTCAAAACTTTGAAATTACTTGCTGCTGTTATATACGCTGGAGCAGATAATACATAATATGCTTGATAGCCACGATCTGACTGAATAATGACTGTTGGCATGAATCCCAGATCAAGTGATGCTGTCAAAATATCTGACTGAGTGATTGTCTCTTTTTCAGAATGAATATCAAAATCAACAACAAATGTATTGATTTGTCTTAAATTCCCTTCAGAGTGACCTCGTGTAATTTTACGAGATTTATCTGCATATGCACCAAAACGATAGACATTTGGGGTCCAGTGAGTGAGCTGATTAGCATTCTCTTCTACGGCTTCTACTGATGTCATTACGACACCACGAGCACTAATCATATCTCCTTTTGAGCGGTACCCAAAAATAGATCCCTTAGTCTCTTCTTCAGCTGCGGCCAACTCATTTTTACTATTCTTGAATTTATAAGTTCTTACCCCTTGATTCAGTATCAAAGAGTAAATATCATTATGAAACTTCATTGTTATTCCTTTCTATAGTGATGAGTTGGATTGAAGTAACCGTCTTTCAAGTCTTCTTTTAAGAAAAACTCCGGTTCTTCAAATTTGATATGATCTTTTCGTGACCAGTGATTTCTCAGATGCCCTTGAGCATAATCGATCCTTTTCTCGATGTCTGAAAAGTGAAAACCTAGTCTCAGATATGTTGAAACAATCATGTTTAATGATTCTTTATCCTCAACACTCTTTTTTCTAGATTCTGACCCTTCTGGATCAGCTGTACTTTTGATATAAGAAATAAAGATCTCTCGCATCGTCTCAATTCTTTTCTGCCAGATTTTGCTGTATGGTCTGCCAGAAAATGGATTCAGCAATTCCGAAACGGGCTCTTTAAATGTATTAAGCCTTGAATCGTAAGTTCCCAAATCTTTAAATGGATCGATAAAGCCCGTGGGATCAGCTTGCAGCAGTTGCTGGTAATACTTATTTCCCATTTTCGAACTCCATTATTAGTTTTTTTAACAAACAAAAAGAGAACAGTCCTTTTCTGTTCTCCTAATTAATTTCTATATATTTTACAAAGTTATAAAGTATATTGCATTAACTAGGAAAACAGTCTTTAACGAAAAATAGACAAAATGACTGAAAATTTCCTTTTCATATCTTGACACTCTCGTCGTTATCCCTTACAATATATGTAAAGGATTAACCTAGGAAAACTTAACTGTTAAAGGATTAACCTAAGAAACCTAACTGTTAAAGGATTAACCTAAGATTATTTATAAGGTAATCTAAGAATTAATTAGTTAGGATAAAGAGCTGAGCGTGGGGCTTAGTGCTGAGAGAATAGGATTTTGGCGAATCAATTCTCAACACTGTTACAGAAAATTCTGTAACGGCTTTTTTTTGCTTGTTTTTTCTAACTGAAATCATTGTAACACACAAAATACATTCTGACAAGCCCTTATTTTATGTTTTTTGCTTAAATTAATCTTAAAAATCTCATAATTGTCCTAATCTTTTAAGAGTTTATTTTTCTAGAATATAAGAAAAAGACTACCATAGCCTGGTAGTCTTATTTAGGCCCTTGTGTCCGTCTCTTAAATCTGAAATGATCAACAATCAGTAATGCAATAAAAGCTAACGGTATACCTACAATAGCATATTCAATCAGTGAAGCTATCCAACCAAAGGAATTATTATTTCCAATCGTGATAAGTAACACAATTCCGACAGGAATCGCTAGAGCTGGGACAGCGTAGCATGTGATTAAGAAAATCAGAGCAAATAGAAGAGAGTCTGCCCCAAATGCCTTCTGGAAGAAGAACATTGCGTAACAAGTAGCAATAATCAATAGGAGGCGTCTAAAGGAACGCCCTGAAAAAAAGAACCACATGACCTAACCTCCATTATTAATCATGATTTAAATCCGTATTTTTATATTTATAAATATATTTATAGTTTAGCACATTATGAGATGATTGACAATAAAAGAGAGCTTTTACAGCTCTCTTTTTTTAGCCGTAAGTTGCCCCAATAGGACCTCCAAAATAGCGTGTCACTTGAATCTGATTGACTGTCGTATTATAGTTTGCAGTGAAATAGACCTTGTTTGCTCCATCCTTCTTAAAAACCATAAGAAGCTGTACAACGTCGCTATTATCACTCTTGAGGACCTCCAGCTGAGAAGGATCATAACTATAACCATTTGAATGAATGGCGATCCAAACTGTTTGTATCATTGGATTTTGACTCATGTAAAGATGATTTTCTAAGGAACCTTTCATGTCATCTATATTGTTGTGGGACGTAATAAAATCCATAGCAATAGTGACATTTGGAGTGGCTGCCTCTTTATCTGCCTGACTAGCTTCTGAGTATGGATGATCTAAGGCTAACTTAGCTTTTCGATAGTTCTTCTCGTCTTCTGTTTCTTCCTTACTTGACGATGATGACTGTTGTGTTTGACTAGTCTTTGTAGAATTTTCATCTTTAACTGGCATATTACGTACTATCCCAATAACTGCAAAGATTATTACTAATAAACCTAGTATTACAAATAGCCAATTAGATTTTATTAGCTCAAATAATTGTTTCATATTCTCTCCTATTCTTTAGCTGCCTTCATTTCCTTATCATCAGGATAGGCATAAACGAATCCCATGTCTGACTGACTTTGTTTATTGACTACACGATAGTTCCAGGTATCAATATGTCCAGCACTTACCCCTGATAAAGGTGTATTTTGTTCAACTATCAGTATATCTCCATTTTCAAACACATGGCAAACAATACCTGTATGATTGTTAGCTAGATTAGTTGAGAAAATAGCTCCCTTCTTCGGATTAGTTTTTAGGCCATTTCCAAAGAATGCTGTCCAAGCCTGAGCTTGCTGATCTCCGTTACCAGTAGTACCTCCAGTATGGCCCCAAAGAGCATTACCTAAGCTTTCGGTTAAGTCTACACATTGTCCTGAATGCTCAACCCAACCATCTGGACCACCATATTTTAACCCATATTTACTTGGATCAATGATGAAAGATTTCAAACTATCAGGAAGTTCATCTGGTTTGTAACCCCAGGCTGTAGCATCTGAAGGAACGGTACCAGTGCCATCTGTAGCTCCACCACTATCACTATCGCTACATGAATCTGAACCAGAATCATCAGAACTATCTGAGTCTGTAGAACCATCCGAGGCTGCTGAAGTCCCTTTATTGAGTTTATCTATGTCTACAGGTTTCTCACCATACTTTGCAATGGCTTTTTCATCAAGCCATTTATACTTAGTTCCGAGAGAATCATATAGCTCTTCTAGTTTTGTTTTGTAAGAGGGATCTGTAGCCCATCCTCCGTCCGCAATCGCATCTAGAGTACTTTTACCGTCCGTATTGTTAATAGCCTTATTATAGAGCGACTGACGGCTCATAAACTCAGCTTTACCTACAATACCAGCATCGAAATCCTTAAAGTAGGTGTACCCTCCACCAGTATTATCACCGACGTTAGTCCCTGGTCCACCACCTGAAACAGCATCAGATCCATATTTCTCAATCGTTTTAGGGTATGTCGCAGTGCTTGTCCACTTAACACCACCCATATTATGCGCCTGACCAAAGCTAGGGACGCTCTGAGAAAAGGACACCTCAGCCATTGTCTGAGCTATGGAAGCACTAGGAAGGAACCCCCCTGCTCCCCAGGATTCAATATAAGCATCTTCATGCTCTTTAACAAATGAATCAATTGAAGCATTCCCAGAAGAAGCCTGATTTGTCGATGCTGAATCTGAGTCACCGCCGTCTTCTACCTGAGCAGAACAAGCACTTCCACCACTTCCACCAGAACTAGACGAACCAGAAGCTGCACTGATTATGGCAATGAGGAGCATTAAAATAATAAAAGCTGCAAGAAATATACCACCAAGTGATAAATAAAGCTTAAGTTTTATCCATTTTTTCACTAGATCACCTCACTTACCAAAAAACAATGGTTCGTAAAATGAAATAGAAAATTAGGAATCCAATTACAATTACTGCTACAGTTTTCAGTTGGTTTAAGAACTCTTTATCTCTTTGCTTTTTAGCTGCAATCCGTTCTGGATCTGACTCTTCAGAACCAAAATAAGCTTTTTCACGTTCCATAATAGCTTTCCTGATAGCCCAACCATTTTTGAGTTTAGCAGAATGCTTTTCAAAAAAGCCCATATCCTTATAGTAGAGGTGCTCCAAATAAGCCAGTTCTTCCGGTGTCAACTGACGATTTTCATTGCTTTCTTCTGGGTTGTTTTGATTGTCTAGCATATTCTCTCCTTATCTGATTTCTCCATAACGTTCAAGTTCAGGCTGAAGTAATTGTTGGTTAAATACAATATTTCCTTGACCTGCAATATTCATGAAGAGTTGCCCTTTTGTCAATCTAGGCAAAGTCTCCAATTCTGATTGGTTCATAGAGCCTCGAAGAGCATTAGCCAAGAGTGGGATCGTAGTTTCATCTGTTTGAGCAAAAACTCGATATTGCATCATCCCGAAAATCTTCTTAACAGCAATATTATAAGGATCTTTATGAGAACCAGAACCTTCCTCAAAGAGAATCCCCTGGAGGGAACTCACTGAGAGAACAATTCCACCATAGTTTGATGACATGATTTCAATCATATCTGCTAGAGACTCCACACTCTTTTCATAACGTGGATTAATCAATGTTTGAGCTTGACTCACGTTAATAATAGTGTGTGGCATATCCATCTCAGTTAAGGTTTTATCTTCCTGAAGCATTGCATTACAACGTTTCCCGTGATTGGTCATATCAGCTGAAACAAGTGAGAGTACTGAGAGCATTTGAACATTGAGAAGTTTACCTTTAACTCCTCTCAAGTCAAAAGTAACAACTTGTTCTGAACTGATATCTTGAAATTCTGTTGAACCGTTAAACATATCCGCATTGGATGTCTTTAGCTCATCAAAGGTATTGAAGATACGAGTAATTGCTTTGATTTCTCTTGAATTTGGATTTTTTGCTTCCAGCTGGCCCAAACGGTCCTCTAGGAAAAGAACAAAATCTTCTAACTCAGGATATTGATCGTTATAAAGTTTTGTTGCTTTTAGCTCATGTAAATGACGTTTAGGGTTCCTGTACCAGATATCATTTTCAATATAGAAATCATTGACTAGATTACCAAACGTTGTTAAATCATCACCTGTAACGCTATCATTAAGGACACTCAAAATACTTTTCAGTTTCTCGACGTGAGCCTTATAAGATTTCTCTTCATCGACGTTTACACCATCATCATCAGTAGCAGTCGCAAAAATTTGGAAAAGGTTAATACGGTTTTCTGAACCAGATAAATCTAAAACCAAGCCATGCTGTTCTTCAGTTTGTTTTAAAAACGTGCCATCGATATCGAAGTTTCGAATCAGATGTCCCTTAGCGTACAATGTATCTGTATGCTTTAAAAGAAACGTTTGTTGTCCCATCTTAGGATTACCAGATAGAATCATGAAAGAACGTGTTCTATTATCGTCACGTTCCAAAAAGTTAAAGTTGACTGCCCCATTGGTTGGTGTCCATCCGAAGTAAGTTCCTTGCTTATCTTCAAGGTTAGTATGGTCAAAGAAGAAACCTCCAGCTAAATCATAAGCCTTCATGACAGCACCTTCTCGATTATTGGGCATATCAACTTGTTTACTTGGTGGCGTAAACGTTGAATGAAATTCAAAATCTTGTTCTCCAGCTAGGATAGTAGACTTATAGTTAGAGGTCTGGTCTTTGATTTCTTCAATCTTTTCAAAGAGTTTCTCTTTTGTTGAAGCTGAAACAAAGACACGCACGTAAGCCTTCAGCATGGTAACGTTGGAACGTCTTAATTCCTGAAGCAACTCCATCAAGTCATTGATCTCATCAATTTCTTGTTGGTTCTCAGAGTGTTTAGCCTTACCAGAAATACGAGTAGCTTTTTCTTCAATGGAATTGGTTAGTTCGTACTTAATCTCTTTATTATTAGCATGAAAAAAACCGAGAGTGGCAAGTGTTCCAGGAATCAACATTAGGTCTTTTAACCAGAATCGCTCCATCCCGTTTGACGGAAACTCATAGAAATGAAGCGTTGTATGATAACCATCTCCAGATACCCAATAGCGATCTGGACGAAAATCAATATTTCCTTGAGGTTGGACTCTACTTAAAAAATCTAAATCATAGCCATTTGCTTCAAGTTTTTTCTGTTTACGTTTTGATAGTTTTGGCATAAGTCCTCCTAAATTTTTTCATTTTGATTATTGTATTGTTTTAGAATCTGATATTTCTTTTCTTTACTTAGTAGATAGGGAACGAAATCATTATTTCCCTTCGTCATTGCTAACCTTACTTGTCGGTTCAACTCATTAAGGTTAGGGGCATAAAGGAAGAGTACAAATTCTTTGTTATACATTTCATTTTGAATTTGTTCCTCGAAACTTAGGTTTTCCATAAGCTTCTTCTCTCTATCTTCCAGCTGCAAATAACGTCTACTTCTAGGTGAACACTGTCCTTTTTCAGTTCTAACCTTACTTAAGTGCTTCTTAATATCAAGCTGTTGACTGGTTGTATCGGTAGGCAATGTTGTAGAGACAATCTGTCTATCAGCACTGAAGGTTGATAACCACATTTCAAAGCTGATTAATGTTCTCACTACAGCCATTTCTGATAAACTATCTAGATCTTTTCCTCGAATAGCCATCAGCTGAATATAGCTTCCATCAACCATTTCAATAGGGTAATCCTTGGTATTCACGATACGCTTATAATCTAAATCAAAGATACTTGAGGAAACATCTACAGCTTCTTGCTTGTACTGCCCTGGACTAAATAAAGATCTTCCTAAAGGTCTTTTTCCTAGCTGAGCTGGTGTTAAGGCAACTTTTACATCAGAGGTAGCTCCAAGCTTAGGTTGTTTTGGTTCTTCTTTTTTTTCTACCTTTGAAGTCTTACTTCGAGAGCCTAAACCATGTTTTTTAGGTTCTTGTGTTGTTTTTCTAATTCCCATTCTTACCTCCTATTTCATGCGATCAATACTAATATAACGGTGTCTACGTCTTCTAAAGAATAAATATATGGTTCTCCAGTTTTTCTTACCACCATTAGTCGGTAAAACTAAATAGAGTGTCCAAATGGTCGTTAAAACCATAAAGGCTAGGAACTGCATCCACTGTTCGTTAGGAAAAATTTTTGTCCCAAAAACGAAAGCTAATAGCGTTGAACCCCCCACAAATATAATATCTAGGATAATGAGTCCCATGATTTTAACTCTTGCATTAATGTCACGTGGAACTCCATAATTTCCCTTATGAGTGTTATTCATGCCGTCCTCCACAAATTTTTGATAACTCTAGTTTAAGAGATAAGCAGTTTTTCTTCAGTAAAATGACAAATGAAAAAGCCTACTCCTCTGAGCAAACTTATTTAGCTTTTTTAGCAATTTCAGTTGGACGTATAATCGTAAATGATATCAGTTTCAAAGATACAAGGACTCCTTTTGTTCCAAAAGGATGAAGGACAATATCAAGATGATAAGTACTTTCCTTATCTTCATAGTCCCTTGTTAGCTGATGATTGTCAGCATTAACAAAATACTTACTACTTGTCTTTTTTTCGACCTTAACAGAAGATACAGCGACACAATTTTGATAAGCTTTTCGGATAGCTCCCACATTCACTAGAGTCATACGAGTTTCTGGATTATCTACCGTCATATCTTCATAGAAATCTTTATTAAGGATTTTATTATCTGACTGATAAGGATAAAAGTAGGATTTATTCAAAACATGTTTAAATAAATAGCGATGGTAAGTCTTCACCCTAATAACATCTCCTGCTTTACGGATGAAGATACTTAAAATAAGACCAAAAATAACATTACTGATAAATTGTGGGTTTGGGTTTGTAACGTGTTCAATGGAATAAGCTGCAACCATCGACATTGCTAACAAGCCCAATATATATATCATTGCTGTAAATAGAAAGGTATTCATTTTATCTTCTGAACGCTGAGAAGCTTTAAAAGCCCAGGTAATAGGAAAGTATAAAAGGATGATACCAATTAAGAATTTTTCAAAGTCTGATGGATCAAACCCTACACCTCTATCCAAAAAAAGACCAATAAACAGTGCAATCATAATATAGTTCTGTAAACGCAAGGCCCATTTTACAAGCCAATCAAGAAGCATAACTCCTAGAAGACCAATGCTCTTTTTCTCAAATGATTTCAATGATAATGTTTTATTCATATTCTTCTTTTACTTCCTCTCTATAAATAATCGCAGCTGAATACTCCTTTTCTGTTGGATTTCCAAAAAATCCACCAAATAGACCAGATGCGCCTTTCTCCATAGTACTATACTTGATATCAATAACAGAACGACGTTTCCCTAAAGATAGCGCATCTAGATAATGATTCAATATGCGTTGTAACTCTCCAGCTGTCTCACCGGTCAAAACTTTCGTTTGAATCTGATAAGGTTTTTCTTTTTGGGGATGGTAATCCATCAGTAATTTTTTTATAGCCGAATAGTTATCCTCTAAACTAATCTGGTTAGCCTCGTTCTCAATGATGGTATCTAACAAAGTATCAATAAGCTGCTCTGGACTCGTTATGTCACTCATATCACTTTCTCCTTTTTTTATTATATGTCCAGTTTAGAAGATAATGAGATTTTTGTCCGTAAGATGACAAATGAATTCAAACAATTAAAAGAGATTCAGCATTTTGCTGAACCTCTTTTATTATTTAGAATATCTCACATCCGAGAAGAACTCCTCTTCTGATACAATCTGAATGTCTTGTCCTTGAGACTTCCTTGATAAGGCTTCCTGGTATTTTATAGAGCGCTTATCTGGATCAAACAAATCTAACTGCTTATGGCCAGCAATTAAAATCTGAGTTTGAGTTGACATATAATTTTGAACAACTGCTCCTTTATCTTTAAGATAAGCAATTACTTCTTTTCGTGAGAGTGGCCTAAGACTGCCTGTAATGACAACAACTTTGTCTCTCCAATCCATAGACTATTCTCCTGAATCATCTGATTCAAATCCTTTAATATGATCTTGACCACCAAATAATTTTTGACTACCCATGTTCATTTGTTGATTGTGTTGCTTCATATTTTGAAGCGTGTGATTCAATCCACCATTAGACTTTTTAGATGAAGAAGATGGCTTAGGTGAACTTGAAGAAATTGGGCCAGATCCTCCAGCTGAAAGCTTAGTCGTTGGATCTGTGATTCCTCCCTGTTGAGTTGTCTGAGTTGTTGTAGGTTCTGGATTAGTATCAAGTTCAGGTCCTTCAGTAGGAGTAAATCCTAAACCTGAAGGCACACCAGATTCTTCTCTATGTGTTGCAGCATCTCCAAATTTTTCACCACCAGGAAGAGGTGCATTTGAATCTGTAAAGCTCTGATAGGTCTTATCACGTGCTCCATCAAAGAGGCCATTAATCTTATCTGAACCTTGATTGAATTTATCCGTAGCAAGCCCACCAAGGTTTTTGATGCCTCCTTTGACGGTTCCGCCAACACCCTGGTCTTTAACCGCATTAGATAACCCTTTGAGTCCACCTCCGGCCTTAACGATACCTCCAGTAGTTGTTTTAGCCCCTTTGGCTATACCACTAGCAGCTGCACCGGTAGCATGTCCTAAACCAGCACCAAGTGTACCTGCTCCAGCTGCAAAAGCATTCCCCATCATCATAGCACCCATTAATTGTTGAGCTGTATCGTTCTGAGAAGTAGAAACCCCAAGCCAACGCTCAATCATTGATACACCTTGCATGGCCCCAAGAAAGACTCCCAGGTAAACAATAGTACCAGCAATGGCTTGTTCCCACATATTCAACCCATCAAAGAAACCGCCTGATAATTTAGACACAGCTGAAACTGAAAGAGTTGGAAGATCTCGACAAATTTCAAGAGTAATACGCATAATGACAACTTCAAAGAAGATTCCAGCTAGAGCACCAGCAATTGTTAACAACAATTCCTTATACTTTTTCGTTCTTAAGCCAGAATAGCCTAAGATAGGTGAAATAAGCGCTTGAATGAGAATATCGAACACAGATTTCACAAGTTTAATGGACATAGTGATGAACAAGATAATCAAAATAAAGAATTGAGCAAACATAGCTACCCAGTTGACCTTGTATCTCAAGTAAACAGATTCAAAAGCGTTCAATCCACTAATAATTTTGTGGGTATTGATAGTTTCAATACCATCTGCGTTACTATTTAATTTGTGAAGCATTAAACCTTTGATAGCCGGAACGCTCTTCTCCCAATCATCAAGTAATTTTGTATTACTTACACCATAAGTTGCTCCAAAATCAATTTTTGAAATATAGTTACTACTATTTTTCTTGCTTGTAGCATCCGTAATATTATTGATTGGAGTAGAACCTTCTTTTACTGGCTTAATAAACCCCTGATTATCCAGTGGAAAGAGTTCTGTATTAAAGTCCTTATCTATTAATATTTTAAGGTCTGTCACATTGTTCTTTACTGGTTGAATTGATAAAGATTCATTCGTCTTAGTCTTCCCATCAGCGGACATTGTTTGAACATTCTGAACATCTTGAGCCATTGCGGAAGTGACAGTTGTCAGCCCTAAGGGAAGTACAGCAGTGACAAACGTGACCACAAGAAACGTAATAATGGCATTCTTGTATTTAACAGGCTTCGTAAATACTCCAGTAGTCACACTAAATATAAGGACTAATACAAATAGAGTAAACCCTAACATCTGAAGATAGAAGTAAATCTTACCAATAACTGTAGATTGATTACCAAGATAACCAAAAAGCCCAAAAAGCTTAAACATATTATTAAACACATGCTCTAGGCTAGATAAGATATAATAGTTTGCTTTTGCAAGGGCACCACCTAATGATGCTAAAAAAGACATCACAGCATTAGTCGGTTCAAGATAATTAGACCAGTAAGAATAAAACTGAACGGCTTTTTTAGCTTTATCTCCTGAAATATCACCATTTAGCTTACCACCAGCATCTTTGACAAATTCAGAAAACGTTTTATATGCCAATAGAAATAACCTTCTTTCTTTTTTACTTATTTCTAAAATAAGGGATAACGGAAAATAATTCAGTAAGATGACAAAATAAAAAGCCTTTATAGGCTTTTTCTATTCTTTATTCTGCTTTCCCGTAAAAATGATATAGGTAATCATCATCCTTGCCACTGTATTCAAGTTCATTAATTTGAATTGTTTTACCTCCATCACTCAAAACTGCTACATAAACATTTGAGCTATCTTTGTCATACTTTTTATTGGCTGTAAAAATAAAATAATCAGTACCATCGTATTCTGACTTATGTTTATTAAAAGCCCCTTTAGCATCTCCGTCAAGTTTGTCTTCAGGAATCACTACAAAAGGTTCTGTATGATTTTCAGTTTTGTTAGTAATTTTATTTTCTTTTTTATCGAAGACTAAAGTACTACTTCCCTCAGAAAAAATTAACCCATCATAACCTGGATTTTCAGAATGACCAACGTATTTATCTTGTAATTTATTGGGAATACCGTTAGCATCTTTTGAACTACATGCTGCTAAACCAATCACAGCAAAAGCTAACACCGCAATACTCAATAATTTCTTCATTTTTCGAACCCCTTTATATTGTGTTATAGACAATCACTATTGACAACTACCAATAGATTATTATTGATGTTGGTATTCTAGCAAAAACAACCGGAATTGTCACTAGCATCTTGTTCTGATACTAGAATAAGGGATAACGAAAAATAATTCAGTAAGATGACAAATCAAAAAAAGCCTATATTATCTAGGCTAACTGATTACTTTTTACAAATTCTTGAAATGATCGTTGACATAAGAGGAAGCTGATCGATAACCGTTCTCTTTTGCTAAACGACTTATCTTCTCACGTACAGAGGGCTGTAACGTAAGCTGAAATTGTTTAGTCTTCTCAAATTCTCCGCCGACTTGACGTTCATTTACTTTTCTTTTCTCGAATGCCATTATCAAATATTCCTTCCCTGACTATCAATATATTTATAGTTTAGCAATAATTCCTTCAGATGTCACGCTATTATTGGCTTCGTGAAATAATATGTTGATATAAATATCTATTTTTATCATGATTTTTATCATGGTTTTTATAGCAATAAAAATAGCTATCTAAAAGATAGCTATTACACCTCATAATTTTCAATCCAATCATCTAGAAATGCTGATGCACTATTATAGCCATATTCCTTAGCAATATCGTCTAATTTGGTCCTGTTTTCAGGTTTTAAAGTGAATTGATAAGGATGTTTCAATTTTCCAGCTGGACGTCCAGCCTTACGTCCTCCTGAGTGCTTTTCCGTAGGGGGATTCTTAGGTAATTCTTCTTGAAGCACTTGTTCCATTTGATTCTTTTTAGATTCAAAAGCCATTGATTTCTCCTTTTTTATCCTCATTTTTATCTGTATTTATATGTTGATTTTTATCATTATTTATATGTATATATAAATAGCGATAAAATTATTATGATTGCTGAATTAT
>ERZ1674051.46-NODE-46-length-40959-cov-27.975210_pt1 | contig 40959 bp, 43 predicted proteins | sample MGYA00581125_ERZ1674051 | MGnify/ENA primary metagenome ERZ1674051 (study PRJEB41354, sample SAMEA4873326) | human saliva metagenome | biome: human-associated habitat [ENVO:00009003]; feature: mouth environment [ENVO:08000002]; material: saliva material... | reverse complement strand
CAAGGCTGTTATGATGAATTACAGCTTTTATTAGAACGAGTAAACTTCAATCCTGTGCAAGATAAACTTTATCTTGTGGGAGATCTTGTAGCACGTGGAGATAAATCACTTGAATGTCTTCGTTTCGTAAAATCACTTGGTAATGCAGCGCAAACCGTGCTAGGAAATCACGATTTACACTTAATTGCGACCGCACTGGGTATAAAAAAAGTAAAACCGCGTGATCGTGTCGATGCCATTTTTAATGCACCCGATTTTGATGAGCTGATTCATTGGTTACGCCATCAGCCCTTACTTGTTCATAATGAAGAATTAAACTTCCTGATGGCGCATGCAGGCATTTCGCCTGATTGGAATTTAGAAACCGCAAAATCTTGTGCAGCTGAAGTTGAACAGATTTTACAAAACGGGGATTTTCATTATCTTATTGAAAATATGTATTCTGAACAGCCTGATCGCTGGTCGCCAGATTTGCAGGGCTTAGAACGCCATCGTTACATTATTAATGCTTTCACTCGAATGCGTTTTTGCTATTTGGATCATCGCTTTGATTTTGCCTGTAAATCCCCTTTAAAAGATGCGCCAGCTGAACTCACGCCTTGGTTTAATTTAGATAACCCACTTTATAAACAAATTCCCATTGTCTTTGGGCATTGGGCAAGTTTAGTCGATGAGCCAACTCCAAAAAGTATTTATGCCTTAGATACCGGTTGTGTATGGAATAATCGAATGACTATGTTGCGTTGGGAAGACAAACAGTTCTTCACGCAAAGTGCGGTCAAAAATTACAGTGATTTTTAAGGAAATGCCATGCTCTCGCTTACTGCTGAATCTTGCGAACTGTTCAATATTCCTTTCTACCAATTCGCCCAAATGAAAAAATTCTGTCCGGAAGAGATTCCGGCGATTAAAGCTGATTACAAATTACATTGGGATAACTGGAAAGCGATTATTCAAGAAGTGGCAAAGCAACTTGGCATGCCTTTTGCGAAACCGCATATTGAAAGTTGGACTAATGGCTGGCAGGTTCGCGCGCATTTCTTCGCTTATTTTAAATACGAGTTTAACCAAAATTCAGCAGCCATTTTTTCAGTGCTATTAAATCGTCGCCGATTAAGAGTGTGTTTAGATTGGCATTGCTATCGTGCGGATCGCTCACAAATTAATGTGCAACAATATAATCAGTGGCTTGACCAATTTGATTTCAAACAATTTGCTGATTTTGATATTTGGCGAGAAGATGAAAGCGAATATGATGATTTTCGCCAAGTGAAGGACATTTCTGAAAAAGATCTTCTCTTACGTTCAGATGAGGATTTTTGGTGTATTGGAAAAAGCATTGAAAAAGCTGAACTTCATCAAATCGATCCCATTTTATTTATCACCCAAACCATTCAACAGTTACAACCACTTTACGATCGCTGCCATCAATAAAGTGCGGTCATTTCCATTAAATTTTTTCGTCTTTTTATTTGTTATGCTATCATTACATTAGTTTAACATTTTTAACAATTTTGCTTTTAGGAGTACTTTATGAAAAACGTCGTGATCGTTGGCGGAGGCGCCGGCGGCATAGAGTTAGCGACATTTTTAGGCGACAAATTAGGTCGCAAAAAACAGGCTAAAGTGACGCTGGTGGATCGCAATGCGACCCACTTGTGGAAACCCTTATTACATGAAATTGCTACAGGTGTAATGGATGATGGCACAGACTCGCTGAGCTATCGCGCACATGGGAAAAACCACCATTTCAGCTTTGAGCAAGGTTCGATCACGCGCATTAATCGTGAACAGAAATATGTTGAACTTGCCCCTGTTTATGGGCAAGAAGGCGATATGCTCGTGGTGGCGCGTCGTATTCCTTATGATTACTTAGTGATTGCGATCGGTAGTAAATCGAATGATTTCAATACAAAAGGCGTGGCTGATAACTGTATTTTCTTAGACAGCTCTGATCAAGCACTTCGCTTCCAACAAAGAATGTTGGAATTATTCCTTAAATTCTCTGAAAACCGTGTATTAGATGATATTGGTGAAGAAGAATTTAAACAAAAATTAGTGGATGAAAGCAAAGTCAATATTGCGATTGTTGGCGGTGGTGCAACTGGTGTGGAATTAACCGCTGAGCTTTATCATGCGACTGAAGACTTGTCTTCTTACGGTTACGGTAAAATTGATAATTCTTGCTTGCAAGTCACTTTAGTTGAAGCGGGTCCTCGATTACTGCCTGCTCTACCCGAAAATTTATCTGCAGCAGTATTAGATGAATTACAAGAAATGGGTGCAAATGTGAAATTAAATACCATGATCACGGAAGCCCAACCAAATACACTTATCACCAAAGATGGTGAAGAAATCAAAGCTGACCTTATTGTTTGGGCGGCGGGTGTTCGCACTTCAACGGTGACACAGCAATTCGATGGATTAGAGCTTAACCGTATCAATCAATTAGTGGTAAAAGATACCCTTCAAACTACGGTGGATAACAGTATTTTTGCCATTGGTGACTGTGCGGCATTAATGCAACCAAACGGTAAATTAGTCCCGCCAAGAGCGCAAGCGGCACACCAGATGGCAAAAGCCTGTGCAAAAAATATCTTTGCGCTTTTTGAGCAAAAACCATTAAAAGCATTTAAATACAACGATAAAGGCACCTTGGTTTCTCTTTCAAGCTTTACCGCATTGGGCAGCATTTCAAATAAATTTGGAAAAAACCCACTGACTGTTCAAGGTAAATTTGCACAGTTTGCGTATGTGTCGTTATATCGTATGCACCAACATGCTTTGCATGGATGTATTAAGATTGGCTTGATTATTTTAGTGGATAAACTTAACCACTATTTAAAACCAAGATTGAAATTACATTAATGCAAAAGTGCGGTTAAATTTAACCGCACTTTTTTCATTTCTTAAACCAATTGATTGTTATGCTCATAAGCATAAAGTGTATTAAACATCAGCATGGCAACCGTCATTGGCCCTACCCCACCCGGTACTGGTGTAATATAAGCCGCTTTTTGTATCGCCACATCATATTCCACATCGCCCACTAATTTGCCATTGATACGGTTAATCCCCACATCAATGACTGTTGCCCCTTCTTTAATCCAATCGCCTGGAATAAAACGAGGTTTACCCACAGCTACCACTAAAACATCCGCCTGACGAATATGATGCTCTAAATCTTTGGTAAAACGGTGTGTCACCGTGACAGTAGCACCAGCCAACAACAATTCAAGTGACATCGGGCGTCCCACAATATTTGATGCACCAACGATCACCGCATGCTTACCGTGTAAATCAATACCAGTGGTTTCTAATAATTTCATCACGCCGTAAGGGGTGCAGGCGCGTAAAGTTGGAATACGCTGACATAAGCGCCCCACATTATAAGGATGGAAACCATCCACATCTTTTTCAGGGCTAATACGCTCAATCACTGATGTACTATTAATTTGTTCAGGCAATGGAAGTTGCACGAGAATACCATCAATGGTTTCATCGGCATTCAATTGATCTATCAGTTGTAGTAGTTCTACTTCCGACGTTGTTTCAGGTAAGTCATAGGACTTTGAAACCATCCCGATTTCCTCACAACTTTTTCGTTTACTGCCTACATAGACTTGAGAAGCGGGATCTGCCCCCACCAAAATTACCGCAAGTCCTGGGGCACGTTTACCTTGAGCACGATAATGTTCAATTTTATTGGCAACATCCGATTTGATTTTTTTTGATAGTTCAGTACCTGAAATAATTTGAGCAGTCATGCGTTTTTTCCTCAAGATGGCATTAAGTAAACGTTTGCTATTTTAACTGACAACGCCTTATTTTACAAAGACAACAAAAGTGCGGTTGAAAAACTGGAATAATTTTGAGCAATTGAAAGAGGAATCTAAAAAATTAATTGACTGAAAAGAAAAGCTCACTATAATTGTGCTCAATCGTCGGCGAGTAGCGCAGCTTGGTAGCGCAACTGGTTTGGGACCAGTGGGTCGTAGGTTCAAATCCTATCTCGCCGACCACTTCTTTTATATTTCCCTCGAAATTCCATACAAAAGATGTAACCCTTAAAATGCGCCCTTAGCTCAGCTGGATAGAGCAACGCCCTTCTAAGGCGTGGGTCAAAGGTTCGAATCCTTTAGGGCGTGCCATTATATAAAATAAAATCATTTAATAAAATCATAACTCATTGTTTTGCAATGTAAATATTTGTAAATTTTTACGTTAAAATATTTACCAAATTATTTTATACAAGTATTATTCATTTCGTTTCATACCAAATGAAACTTTTATTATATTTCGGATATTTTTTATTTAAAGGGATTAAACCTAATGAAAAAAACACTATTATTTGTATGTTTATTTGGAAGTGCATCTCTTGCTTTTGCAGAAGATGCCGCAACAAAAGCTGAAGTTTATGCTCAAGTAGGAAGACTCGACGAGCGTATTACTGAAACTCGTTCAGTTCTTGATAATCGAATTACAAATGAGCGTAAAGAACTTGACGATCGCATCACGGGTGTCGATGTTCGACTAAATCAAACGGACAAAAATTTAAATGATCGTATTAATGAAACAGATAAAAATCTCAACAACCGCATTAATGACGAAGTGGGGCGTTTAGATAAAGATATCACAGAAAATCGCCGAGCATTAGATGAACGTATTACGAATACTCAAACAGAAATTGATAATCGTGTAACAACTGAAGTGGGACGTCTTGATGATCGTATCACCAATGCTCAGAAAGATTTAAATAATCGTATTACTGGCGTTGATGAACGTTTAAACCAAACGGATAAAAATCTCAACAACCGCATTAATGATGAAGTGGGTCGTTTAGATAGTCGCATTACGGAAGATCGCCGTGCACTGGATGAAAGAATTACTGAAAATCGCAAAGATTTAGATAATCGTATTACGGAGAATCGTAAAGATTTAGATGAACGAATTACAGAGAATCGTAAGGATTTAGATAATCGTATCACGGGTGTAGAAGAGCGTGTTACGGATACCCAAAAAAATCTAAATAACCTAGATAACCAAGTAAAAAATAATACAAACAATATTCAAACGAACAGAACTGATATCGATGATCTAAAAAATAGAATCAGCCATAATTCTGCAAGTAATACTCAGAACGCCAAAGCACTTGCTGATAAAGTAAACAATAACGTGCAAAATATTGCGAATAACGCTTCACGTTTAGATCACTTATCAAATCAAGTGATGACAAATACAAAAGAGATTTCTGATTTACGCTCTGAAATGACACGTTCTACTGAATCATTGCGCTCAGATTTGAAACACAACGTGAAAAAATTACGTGCAGGGATTTCTAGCGCTATTGCGTTAACACAAGTCCCCCAAGCAATTACTTCTGGGGAAAGCGTGCTTGGTGTAGGTGCAGGAACTTTCCGTAATGAAAGTGCGCTAGCAGTCGGTTATTCTCGTGCTTCTGATAATGGCAAACTACTATTTAAAGTAGGCGGTACTGCAAGTAGCCGTGGTGATTTTGGTGCGGGTGCAGGTGTTGGTATACGTTGGCGCTAACTAAACACTCGTATAAATAACAAAAGCACGCTTAATGCGTGCTTTTTTATCCCCATAAGATATCGAGAATCTATGATTTAAAAAATAATCGGATATTTATAAAGGATTGTAATTTGAATGGCGGTGAGAGGGGGATTCGAACCCCCGATGCACTTTCGCACATACACGCTTTCCAGGCGTGCTCCTTCAACCACTCGGACATCTCACCGTTTTGAAGTGCGTGAAATATAAAGATTTATCTAAGATTAGTCAAGTTTTTTGAGCTAGAACATAAAAAATCCTGTTCCTTTTAGCTAAAATATAAACTTATCTCTTTTCTATCGTCGTATTTTTATGCAAATCAAATTACTCTTTTCTAAAAATGTGTTTTTGGCCGTAAAACCATTTAGCGCATTGAAAGAATCTTTCCGTGAAGGTTACGGAAAACAAAAATTGATTAAAGACATTATTGCGGGGCTCACCGTAGGCGTCATTGCGATTCCCCTCTCCATGGCCTTAGCGATCGCCAGCGGTGTTCCACCACAACATGGTCTTTATACCGCTATCGTAGCGGGAATCGTGATTGCGTTAACTGGTGGATCGCGTTTCAATATTTCAGGACCAACTGCTGCATTTGTTGTAATTTTATATCCCGTAACCCAACAATTTGGGCTCAGCGGATTGCTCATGGCAACGCTACTTTCCGGGATTATTTTAGTCATCATGGCGTTATCTCGATTAGGACGACTAATTGAGTACATTCCTCTCCCCGTTACACTTGGCTTTACCTGCGGGATTGGCATTACTATCGGTACATTGCAAATCAAAGATTTCTTAGGTTTAGATATTGCCCAAATGCCACCTCACTATATTGAAAAAGTACAGGCTATTTTGACCGCACTTCCGACGATTAGCTGGGCAGACACCGCTGTTGGTGTGGTCACCTTGTTTGTCCTCACCCAATGGCATAAGCTTCGTTTACCCGTGCCAGGTCATTTACCTGCGGTCATTATTGGGACACTTATGGCATTAGCCTTAGGACAATTCGGTTTCTCGGTTGAAACTATTGGTACGGCATTCCAATATACCTTATCTGACGGTACAACAGGACATGGTATCCCTAATGTCTTGCCTGAATTTGCCTTACCTTGGAATATTCCTAATGCACAAGGTGACGTCATCAATTGGAATTTTGATCGCATACAAGATATCTTGCCTGCCGCCTTTTCAATGGCGGTATTAGGCGCGATTGAATCGCTACTTTGTGCGGTCATCTTAGATAATATGACGGATACCAAACATCATTCCAATAATGAATTACTCGCCCAAGGTTTAGGTAATATTATTTCACCATTCTTAGGCGGCATTACGGCAACTGCAGCAATTGCACGTTCTGCAGCCAACGTTAAATCTGGAGCAATATCACCAATAGCCAGTGTCATTCATGCACTCTTGGTTTTATTCTCACTATTATTCTTTGCGAATGCCCTGTCTTATTTGCCACTCTCTTCTATGGCTGCATTGCTATTAATGGTAGCTTGGCATATGGCAAATGTACCTGAAATCATTCGTTTAGCGCGTCGCTCCACAAAAAACGAAATTGCTGTGTTGTTCACCTGCTTAATTCTCACCGTGTTATTTGATATGGTAATCGCTATCTCTGTCGGCGTATTATTGGCGAGCCTCTTATTTATCCGCACCATTGCCGAAATGACAAAAGCGATTGAACAACCTGCACCAGAAGATTTAAATGATGTATTAGCTTATCGTATCAGCGGTCCACTATTCTTTGCTGCGGCGGATAAACTCTTTGCGGATTTGCATGATAAAACCGTCTATACGGATCACGAGATCAAACATATCGTGTTGCAATGCGATGCCGTGACTGTGCTGGATACGGGCGGTATTCATGCACTCACTCATTTTGTACAGCATATGTTGCCACATCAACAAATCTACTTGTGCAATATGCAATTCCAACCACTCAGAATGTTAGTAAAATCTAACTCTGTGCCTGAATTGCAAAAAATTAACTATGGTACAGATTTACAAGATGTGTTTAATAAAATTCGTGAGTTTGAACAAGCAAATCCATAAAACACTAAAAAGCGTGCTAAAATAAGCACGCTTTTTATCAATAAAATAAAGGAATTCAGAATGCGTCCAAATAATCGTGAAAATCATCAGCCTCGTCCAATTAAAATCACCCGTAATTACACGAAACATGCTGAAGGCTCAGTATTAGTGGAATTTGGTGATACTAAAGTTTTATGTACGGCGAGTGTTGATGAAAGCGTACCGCGTTTCTTAAAAGGACAGAATCAAGGTTGGGTGACAGCAGAATATGGCATGTTACCTCGCTCTACACACAGCCGTATGCAACGTGAAGCGGCAAAAGGCAAACAAGGTGGACGCACCATGGAAATTCAACGCTTAATCGCTCGCTCATTACGTGCTATGGTTGACTTAGAGGCCCTTGGCGAACGTTCTATTACCTTAGACTGTGATGTGATTCAAGCGGATGGCGGTACAAGAACAGCCTCCATCACGGGTGCTGCGGTAGCATTATGTGATGCCATCAACGGTTTAATCGCTAACGGCACATTAAAAACCAACCCAATCAAAGGTCTGGTTGCCGCAATTTCAGTTGGGATTGTTGAAGGTGAAGCCGTGTGTGATTTGGAATATGTAGAAGATTCAGCCGCTGAAACAGATATGAATGTTGTGATGATGGAAGATGGTCGCATGATCGAAGTGCAAGGTACTGCAGAAGGTGAACCGTTCAGCCACGAAGAATTACTTACCTTATTAGGCTTAGCCAAACAAGGCTGCGAACAAATCTTCGCTGCACAACGTGAAGCATTAGGTTTATAGGAACAAAAAATGGAAAGCTACAAAATCGAATTTATTAAATTCGCCTTGAGCCGAAACGTGCTTAAATTTGGTGAGTTTGCACTAAAATCAGGTCGAAAAAGCCCTTACTTTTTTAATGCAGGATTATTCAGCACTGGCGCAGATCTTGCTCGCTTAGGTGAGTTTTACGCAAAGGCAATTCAATCAAGTGCGGTCGGTTTTGATGTCATTTTTGGGCCTGCCTACAAAGGCATTCCAATTGCGACGAGTGTTTCCATTGCATTATTCAATCAATTTAACCGTGACACACCAGTTTGCTTTAATCGCAAAGAAACCAAAGATCACGGTGAAGGCGGTAATTTGATCGGTAGCCCATTAACCGGAAATGTGTTGTTAGTCGATGATGTCATTACAGCTGGCACAGCCATTCGTGAGTCCATGGCGCTTCTTGAAGCCAATAACGCGAAATTAGCCGCTGTCTTTATTGCATTAAATCGTCAGGAAAAAGGCAAAGGGGAACTTTCTGCCATTCAAGAAGTGGAACGCGACTACCAGTGCCAAGTGCTTTCCATTATTGATTTGGATGATTTAATGCAATTCATTGAAAAAGAACCCGATTATCAGCAATATTTACCTGCGATGCGGGCTTATCGTGAAAGTTATGGTGTGTAATTCATCACTTGAAAAATAAGAATAAAGCCATATTAATGTAGGGGCAGACATTTGCGTCTGCCCATTATTGTCAAAAGACCTTTTGACCGCACTTTAGGGGAAGAGAATGTATTTTTTTGGAAAGATTATCGGCGTTTTTCTCGGTTTTAAATGGGGTGGCTTTTTAGGCGCCATCGCTGGACTGATTTTAGGCTCTATCGCAGATAAAAAACTTTATGAGCTTGGTTCAGTTAACTCTAGCTTTTTTAAGAAAAAAACGACTCGACAAGCGCTCTTTATGCAAACTACTTTTGCGGTACTTGGACATTTAAGTAAATCCAAAGGTCGTGTGACAGAAGAAGATATTCAACTGGCGAATCAGTTGATGAACCAGATGCAATTAGATGAGAGCCATCGCAAACTCGCTCAAGAGGCATTTAGTCGAGGTAAAGCAACAGATTTTCCACTACGTCAGGTGATTCGCGAATTCCGTATTGGATGTGGACAACGTGCTGACTTGCTGAGAATGTTCTTGCACGTACAAGTGCAAGCCGCATTTGCTGATTCTCAATTACATGACTCAGAAAAAGAAGTGCTTTATGTGGTGGCCGAAGAGCTTGGTCTTTCCCGTATGCAGTTTGAGCAAATGCTCGCAATGGAAATTGCAGCTCGCCAATTTACCCAAGGTGGATTCTATCGCCAATATCAACAAGGTGGTTATCAACAGCAAGGTGGCTACCAATACCAACAACAAGGCGGATACCAACAATCTTCAGGCCCAACACTAAGCGATGCCTATAAAGTATTGGGCGTGAGTGAAAGTGATGATCGCAATGCGGTAAAACGTGCATATCGTCGTTTAATGAATGAACATCACCCGGATAAATTAGTGGCTAAAGGCTTACCGCCAGAAATGATGGAAATGGCTAAAGAAAAAGCGCAACAAATCCAAGCCGCTTACGATTTAATTTGTAAAGTGAAAGGCTGGAAATAGTGCGTGTTATCCTCGCCCCCATGCAAGGGGTGCTTGATCCTTTCGTTCGCCAGCTTTTAACCGAAGTGAATGAATACGATCTCTGCATCACCGAATTTGTTCGCGTGGTGGATCAACTCTTACCTGAAAAAGTCTTTTATCGTCTTTGCCCTGAACTCAAAAATCAGGGTTTTACACCTTCTAGCACACCTGTTCGTGTCCAACTTTTAGGCCAACATCCGAATTGTCTTGCTGAAAATGCCCATCGTGCTATTGAGCTAGGCTCACATGGTATTGATTTAAATTGTGGCTGTCCATCCAAAACCGTTAATGGGAGCAATGGAGGAGCAGCACTTCTCAAACAACCTGAATTAATTTATCAAGCGACTCTAGCCTTGCGACAAACCGTACCTAGTCATTTACCTGTCAGTGTGAAAGTGCGATTAGGTTGGGATTGTACTTCACAAGCGTTTGAAATTGCTGATGCGGTACAACAAGGTGGCGCCACTGAAATCACTATTCACGGTCGAACTAAAGCCGATGGCTATCGTGCCGATCGCATCAATTGGGAAAAAATCGGTGAAGTGAGATCTCGCTTGACGATCCCTGTGATTGCTAATGGTGAAATTTGGCGTTGGGAAGATGGTCAAGCATGTTTGAAAGCGACAGGTTGCGAAGATCTAATGGTCGGGCGTGGTGCATTAAATATCCCAAACTTAAGCCTTGTACTCAAACAAAATTGTGAAAAAATGCCTTGGGTGGATATTCAAAAAATCTTGCAAAAATATGCGGAAATGGAAAATTTCCATGATTCCGGTTTTTATCATGTTGCCCGGATCAAACAATGGCTACGCTATCTTAATAAAGAATATCCTGAAGCGGATATCGTTTTTGAGCGAATTAAAACTAGCAAAACTGCAGAAGATCTGAGAGAGCGACTCTGTCAGTGCTAAAAAAGTGCGGTCAAAATAGACGGCTTTTTAGTATTATCCCCACTCGTACGATGAGTGCTTACACTCAAACAAAACTTGACCAAAATCAAAAAGTTATCATACAGAACCAGTAGAATCGATGAGGCATATACCACAAAAAAGGAGAGGTGCCTTATGAAGACTCGTCTATTGCTTTCTAGCTTACTCATCGCATTAAGCGCAACATCATTTGCCCAAACGCATAAAGCGCATTGGTCTTATAATGGGAAAGAAAGCCCTGAACATTGGGGTGATTTGCTCACCGAATATCAAACCTGTAAGCTAGGGAAAGTTCAGTCGCCTGTTAATCTTGAAGCTGATAACGGCATGAAAGTGGCAAATAAACCACTTAAGATGAATTACTTCCCTGCGGAGTATCAAGTAGAAAACAATGGACATACCGTGCAAGTCAGTGTTGCACAAGAAAATGCGCCATTTATTACGCTCAACAATAAACCATTTTATTTAAAACAATTTCACTTTCACACACCAAGTGAACATACTTTTAAACGCCAACATTATCCTTTAGAAATTCATTTTGTCCATCAAAGTGAAGATAAAGCGTTAGCAGTTGTTGCCGTGATGGTCAATGAGGGCGAAACGAATCCAGCATTAGCGCCAGTCGTTGAGAAAAAACTCACCGTTGGACAAAAAGAAAAATTGGCTCAACCGCTTGATATTCAAGCGTTAATACCAAAAGAGATGGCACGCTTCCGCTTAAATGGATCGCTCACTACTCCACCTTGTAGTGAAAACGTGGCTTGGACCATTTTTAAAGCACCAATTCAAGCAAGCAAAGCTCAAATTGCCGCGATAGAAGAAATGGAAGGGAAAAACAACCGCCCAACGCAACCATTAAATCAGCGTGATGTGGAAGTTGAACAATAAATAAAAAAAATGCGTGGATAGTTTCCACGCATTTTTTATTCGATTAGAAGAGATTAAAGATGAATGTTGCCATCGTAGATATGAGTCGCATCGCCAGTCATATAAAGCGGCGAGCCTACGCCTTCCCATTCAATAAGCAAGCTACCACCAGGTAGATCAACTTGCACTTTATCATCAAGTAAACCTTGCATCATTCCTACAGCCGCTGCCGCACAAGCGCCACTGCCACAAGCTTGCGTTTCACCAGCACCACGCTCATATACACGCAACTTAATGTGATTACGATTGATGACTTGCATAAATCCAGCGTTTACCCTTTCAGGAAAACGTTCGTGGCTTTCTAAGAGTGGACCTAACTCTGCTACATTGGCCGTTTCAATATCGTCCACTTGAACAACACAATGTGGATTACCCATTGATACTGCACCACAAAGCACCGTTTGAACATCGGTACGTAGAATATAATTTTTTTCAAATTTATTTGCAGTAAAAGGAATTTTATTGGGTTCCCAAATCGGCTCGCCCATATTGACGCGAATTTGCCCATCTTCTTTTACCGTTAAAACCATCTTTCCTTTTTGCGTGCTTACTGCAATATCTTTCTTATTAGTTAGCCCTTTTAAGGTGACAAAACGTGCAAAACATCTTGCTCCATTTCCACATTGCGATACTTCACTACCATCTGCATTAAAAATACGATAATGGAAATCTAAATCCGGATCATAAGGTGGTTCCACAATTAAAAGCTGATCAAAACCAATGCCACGATGACGATCGGCTAAGCGTTTAATGGTTTCAGGGGTAAAATAGGCATTTTGTGTCACGGCATCAACAACAACAAAGTCATTGCCAAGGCCATGCATTTTGGAAAACTGCATGTTTCCTTCCTTGATTTGAAAATTTTTTGGCATTATAGAGAGCAATAAGCCGAATGGCAAATAGCCATAAGAGACAAAGTGCGGTCAAAAAACACTTTATTTTCTTACCGCACTTTCATCATTACATCCAAGCGTTATTGCGAATGATCCCTACTGCAATCCCTTCAATTTCAAAATGAGGCTGTTCTTCAAGATTCACCACAATCGGTTGGAACTCTTCGTTTTCTGCATGCAGATAAATAACAGAACCTTTACGTTCTAAGCGTTTTACTGTCACTTCATCTTCAATTCGTGCGACAACAATCTGTCCATTTCTCACATCTTTTGTGCTATGAACCGCAAGAAGATCGCCATCTAAAATGCCGATATCTTTCATGGATTGACCATATACTTTTAATAAAAAGTCCGCTTGCGGTTTAAACATATTAGCATCAACACGGTAAGTGCCTTCAATGTGTTGTTCAGCTAGAATCGGCTCCCCTGCTGCTACTCGACCGATGAGTGGCAAGCCTTCTTCTTCCTCATCATTTGCACTGTCATCAATAATGCGAATACCACGAGAAGCGCCCGCAACAATTTCAATTGCACCTTTACGAGCAAGCGCTTTTAAGTGTTCTTCCGCCGCATTAGGGGATTTAAAGCCTAATTCACGAGAAATTTCTGCACGAGTTGGCGGCATACCAGTGGTTTCTAAATGGCGTTTTAAGAGTTCCAGAACCTCTTGTTGTCTGGCTGTTAATGGTCTCATATACACTCCTGTTACTTTATACAGAATAACTGTTAGTATATACAGAAAGATGGCGATTGCAACAACTATTTTCTAGCGATAAAAGTGCGGTCAATTTTTTCATATTTTTGCGTGTTCATCATAAATCTCAAATGTAAATTTTTAGAATTTGACTGGTCGAATGTGTTAAAATGCCAGACAATACCTGGAAATGTCTAACAAAAAGAGAATATTAATTATGTCTGGCATCGTAAGTACTTATCGTAAATTATTAGAATTACCGCTTTCGGTTCTAGTAAAAAATAATCCTATTCCTGCTCAACCTATCGAAGAGCTTCAACTCAATATCAATCAACCCATTCTTTACGTTTTACCTTATACCTCTCAAACTGACTTCGTGATTTTCCGTCGTAACTGTTTGAGCGTCGGTTTACCTGATCCAGCTGAAAAGAATGTGATTGATGGCGTAGCATTACCACGTTATGTCTATTTAGACGAAGGTCGCCGCTTTTTTAAATCAAAAGGCGCAAAAGATGAAACTGTCAAAGTCTTCAATAAATATTTAGAGTTGCACCGTGATGTTGCTGATTTAGATGTACAACTGATTCCGGTTTCTGTACTTTGGGGACGCTCGCCAGGTAAAGAAGATAAAGCAAACTTACCTAACCTTCGTTTATTGAACGGTCTTCAAAAAACCTTTGCAGCCATTTGGTTTGGACGCGACACCTTTGTGCGTTTTTCTCAAGCGCTTTCTTTGCGTTACATGGTAAATGAGCACGGTTCAGATGAAAAAATTGCACAAAAACTGGCTCGCGTGGCTAAAATGCACTTTGCTAAACAACGCATTTCCGCGACTGGACCTCGTTTGCCAAACCGCGAAGCGATGTTTAATAAGCTCTTAAATTCTCAAGCAATTCAAAATGCGATTGAAGATGAAGCAAAATCAAAAAATATCAGCCGCGAGAAAGCCTATGCTGAAGCCGAAAAAATTCTTCATGAAATTGCGGCTAATGTAAGCCATTCCAGCCTTCGTGCGGCGGATCGTTTCTTACGTTGGTTATGGAACAAGCTATATTCCGGTATTGATGTACAAAATGCTGACCGAGTACGTAAATTAGCATTAGAAGGGCATGAGATTGTTTATGTGCCTTGTCACCGTAGTCATATCGACTATTTATTACTTTCTTATGTGCTCTATCACCAAGGTCTTGTACCGCCACATATTGCAGCGGGAATTAACTTAAACTTCTGGCCAGCGGGTCCTTTATTTCGTAGCTGGGGGGCGTTCTTTATTCGCCGAACCTTTAAAGGTAATCGCCTTTACTCTGCGATTTTCCGTGAATATTTAGGAGAATTATTCCACCGCGGTTATTCCGTCGAATACTTCATTGAAGGTGGTCGCTCTCGCACAGGTCGCTTGCTTGCACCGAAAACAGGTATGATGTCAATGACGCTACAAGCGCTTCAACACAACCAAACGCGTCCAATTTCTGTGGTGCCCGTATATATCGGTTATGAACACGTATTAGAAGTAGACACTTACGCGAAAGAATTACGTGGTGCAGCGAAAGAAAAAGAAAATGCCGGCTTAGTTTTACGTGTGATTAAAAAATTACGTAATTTAGGTCAAGGTTTTGTGAATTTCGGTGAGCCAATCACACTTTCCAATTACCTTAACCATCATTATCCAGAATGGAAAGAACAACATCATGAAGATAAACCACACTGGTTTAACCATGCAGTTGGGTCTGTTTCTAATCAAGTGATGGTGAATATTAATAAAGCCGCTGCAGTCAATGCGATGAATTTAGTGGGAACGGCTCTCCTCTCTTCTCGTCAGCGTGCGCTTTCTCATGAGCAGCTATTAGAACAACTCTCTAGTTATCAAGAAATGTTAAAAAATGTACCGTATTCTACTGATGTGGTACTGCCAACTGATACACCAAAAGCGATGCTTGACCACGTATTAAGCTTAGATCGTGTTGGCGTGTTAGTTGAAAAAGATAACTTTGGGGAAATTATTCGCTTAGAACGTAATTCTGCTGTTCTTATGACGTATTACCGCAATAATATTCAACACTTATTTGTGTTACCTTCACTTGTTGCGAGTATCGTTTTACATTATGAAGCGATTCAAAAAGACTTATTATTAGATGCGGTACGTAAAATTTATCCATTCTTAAAAGGCGAACTCTTCCTTCATTTCAATGAAGAAGAATTAAATACACAAATTAAAGCCATTATTGATGAATTTGCGCATCAGGATGTTATCCAAGCCAATGATAATTTCTTATCTATCCACCGCTCTAAAGTTCGTATTTTACAACTTTGGTCTGCGGGTATGCGTGAAATCTTACAACGTTACTACATCACTGTGAGTATTTTACGTAAAGATCCTGGAATTGCCCGTGGTTTATTAGAAAAAGAAAGCCAATTGGTGGCACAGCGTCTTTCTGTATTACACGGTATTAATGCACCTGAGTTCTTTGATAAAGCAGTATTCTCTGCCTTCATTGCTAACTTGAAAGAAGAAGGTTATTTCGATGATGACAAAGAAAAATTACACGAGCTTGCCACAATCTTAGAGCATTTAATTTCTAGCGAGATTTGCTTAACGATCAACGGTGCTGCAGATAAAGCAGATGAAGTTGAGATTGAAGTAGAAGAAGAGGATAAATCAAATAAAGATGAATAATCTTTACTGAAATAATAAAAGGGCGTGTTGAATATCCAACACGCCCTTTTCTTTATATGATTAATTCAACCAGAAATAATATCCTATTGTCGCGATAACGAGTATACACACAATATTTAAGATAAATCCGGCTTTAACCATATCACTTTGGCGAACCTCACCTGTACCAAATACGATGGCATTTGGCGGTGTCGCTACTGGTAACATGAAGGCACAAGATGCACCTAAACCGATAATTAACGCAAGACCAATTTCCGGCATACCGAGAGATTGCGCGATAGAAATAAAGATTGGCACTAATAATGCTGCACTTGCAGTATTGGAAGTAAACTCAGTTAAGAAAATAATGAAGGTTGCCACCAATAAACCAATGAGGTAGTAATGTTGTCCTTGAACCAAGAATACAATACCGTCAGCTAACACTTTACTTGCGCCCGAATCTTTTAACACTGCACTTAAGGTTAAACCACCACCGAAAAGCATCAACACACCCCAGTCTGTGCTTTCTTGGATTTGTTTCCAATTTGCCACACCTGTTGAACAAATGATGACAGCAGCAAGTAATGCGACCACACTATCAAAACTACCGATATTTTTAGCAAGACCAAATACACCTGAAATGATTGGATTAATATAACTACTAAATACCCAACAAAGTGCAATAACACCAAAAATGACAAGCGTTAAAACGCGTTGGCCATTCATTTCAATACGTTCAAAGTTTTGTTCAAAATGTAAATTAAGTTTTGGTTTAAAGACAATGAAAAGTGTACCAATCATCAACGGCATCAAAATGAGCATAATTGGTAAGCCATACCATAACCAATCAGAGAAGGTTAAATGTAAGTTACTTGCAACGATAGCATTTGGTGGGCTACCCACTAATGTCCCCATACCACCAATACTCGCACTATATGCAATCCCTAATAATACGAAGACATAAGTATTATGTTCTTTTTCTTTATCAAGTTTGCTTAAGATCCCCATCGCTAAAGGCAACATCATGGCTGCTGTTGCTGTGTTACTCATCCACATAGAAAGGAAAGCAGTAATGGAGAAAAGATACATCACCGCGACAAATAAATTACCACGAGCCATTGCCATGATTTTATTGGCAATCATTTTATCGAGTTTTTGTATATGTAAAGCTGTCGCTAAAGCAAAGCCACCAAAGAATAAGAAAATGGTTGGATCGGCAAAGGCGACTAAAGCTTGCTTGGTTGTTACCAAATCAAGTGCAATCGCAAGCAATGGCACCAACAGAGCAGTCACTGTGACATGTAATGCCTCAGTTAACCAAAGAATCGCCACAAAGGCTAATAATGCTAAACCTGCATTTTCCTTAGGCGCAAAAGGTAAGGCTTTTAATAGAATAAAAAAACAGGCTATCGCCAGCAGAAAGATAATCCCACTTTTATAATTTTTAGTTGTGTTTGTTTCGTTCATGAGTCCCTCCAAACTGATTACAAATGAACTATTTTCGATGTTAAATGAATGTTACAAACTTTCAACTAACAAATGTCTAAAATGTGATCTTGTTCAAAAAAATTTTAACAAAAAAAGTGCGGTTATTTCTAACCGCACTTTAAAAAGGTCAATAATTTCAAAATTATTCTTCTTCGACGTCTTCTAAATCTAATGCTTCTTGTGAAAGAATGATGCCTGTTAAATCGGCATAAATATAATCTTCAGGAAAGAACGTCACGCCACCAAAATTCACTGGGAGATCACTTTCACCATGATTATTTTCATCTGCGCCAACTGGAATTGGGGCAAGCGCATGAATACCGATATCAATATTTTCAAGCTGTTGAATTTGACGCACTGCACCATAAACAATAATGCCCGCCCAGTCATTATCTGCGGCAAGTTGTGCAAGCTCAGCATCAATTAAAGCACGACGGACTGCACCACCACCATCTACGACAAGTACTCTGCCTTCACCATTTTCTTCAAGGATTTCAGCAATTAATCCATTATTTTCAAAACATTTTACTGTCGTCACTTTACCGTAGAAATTGCTGACGCCACCAAAGCTAGAAAAAATTGGCTCAACTACATCCACTTGATCAGCATAAATATCACAAAGTTCTGAAGTATCGATATACATAATGTTCCCCTTGTCGGTTAAATTTTTTTCTCTAGTATAAGCCGATTTAGCCGATAAGCAAGCCTAAACTAAACAAGATATTGATAAATAAAGAAATCATTGACATTTGTGCTAGCATCGGACGTAATACTGTTGGCTCTTTGCTGCGATAAACAAATAATGCGTGTTTTAATAACAATGGAAATGCCAATAAAAATAAGAAATGCCAAGGGCTAAATGCTGTTGATACCGCAAATAACACATAACATAAAGCGGCAACGCTTAATAAAACGCAATGATAAATACGTCCTTTCTTCGGTCCAATACGCACAACTAAGGTATTTTTCCCTACTTTTGCATCTTGCTCAATATCACGTAAATTATTGATATTTAAAACGGCTGTTGCTAATAAACCAGAGCCTAGCGCAGGTAAAGTAATTAAGCTATCAATGCTGTGAGTTTGTAGATAATAAGTTCCACCTACACCTAATAGACCAAAAAAGAGCAACACTGACAGATCGCCTAAACCTAAATAACCATAAGGTTTAGCCCCTACGGTATAAGTAATGGCAGCAATAATGGCGAGAATACCCAAACCTGCAAAGGCCAATAAATCTGTGAGACTTTGATATGCGATACCAATTAAGAATGCACCTGAAAAAAATGAACCTACTGCCATTAAAATTAAGCCCCATTTAAGCTCATTCGCGGAAATTGCACCTTGCTGAATACCGCGTAAAGGCCCTATACGTTCTTCAGTATCTGACCCTTTTTGATGATCACCGTAATCGTTAGCAAAGTTGGAAAGGACTTGCAATAAAATGGTGGTAAGCAAGCAAAGTAACATCACGGTAAGATTAAAACTTTCTTTATCCGCCCAATATGCCAATGCTGAGCCAGTAAAAATAGAAGCTAATGCCAAAGGCAAGGTTTTTGGGCGAGCGGTTTCCCACCACATTTTCAATTTATGATTTGTCATTTTTTTTGACCGCACTTTTGATTACAATAAAGGGCGTATTCTACACGGAAATTGCCTTTTTATGAATGATTTAACACTGACTCTTCACCCGATTGCGGTGATTCACACGCCTTACAAAGAAAAATTCTCAGTGCCACGCCAACCAGATTTAGTACAGGATGGGATTGGCATCGTGGAACTGCTCCCTCCTTATAATTCACCAGAAGCTGTGCGAGGATTAGAGCAATTTAGCCATCTTTGGCTTATTTTCCAATTCGACAAAGTGCCACATGGGAAATGGCAATCCACTGTTCGCCCCCCTCGTTTAGGCGGCAATCAACGTGTCGGCGTATTTGCTTCACGCGCTACACATCGCCCAAATCCGCTAGGCTTATCCAAAGTTGAATTACGCCAAGTGGAATGTATTCATGGCCGTGTTTTTCTGCATTTGGGATCCGTCGATCTTGTCGATGGTACACCTATTTTTGATATTAAACCTTATATTGCCTATGCTGATAGCGAACCTGAGGCAAAATCAAGTTTTGCACAAGAAAAACCACCTGCAAAATTAAGCGTAGAATTTACAGAAATCGCCCAAAATGCGGTGGAAAAATATCACAAAAACCGACCGCACTTAGCGAGATTTATTATGGAAGTGATCGCGCAAGATCCTCGCCCAGCTTATCAACAAGGTAAAGAAACCGATCGTATTTATGGCATTAGTCTGTACGAATTTAATATTAAATGGCGTATTAAAGCAGGCACAACAGATTGTGTCGAAATTCTGGATATTCAAAAATTAAAAGAACAAAAAAGCTGACTTTCGTCAGCTTTCTTTTTTATCGTTTTAATTCTGTCTAATCTGGCAATGCATTTATCACAGCTTTGACGAGCGTTGCCAATGGAATCGCGAAGAATACGCCCCAGAATCCCCATAATCCGCCAAAAATCAGCACGGAAATAATGATTACTAAAGGGTGTAAATTAACGACTTCAGAGAATAAATACGGTACCAACAAGTTTCCATCTAAAAGTTGACTCACCGCAAAGGCCACAATTAAATACCAAAACGTTGGGGAAATGCCAAACTGGAACATGGCGACTAAAGCAACAGGAATCGTCACCAATACTGCGCCGATATAAGGCACTAATACAGAAAGCCCAACGGCAACAGAAAGTAATAACGGGTAATTTAAACCAAAGCTTAAAAAGATGATGTAAGTCACCACGCCAACAATCAATATTTCTAATAATTTACCATGAATATAATTTGCAATTTGTTGCTGCATTTCATTCCATACTCTTGATGCCAAAATACGATTTTTAGGCAAAAATCGGCTCACCCCCGCAAGAAGTTCGCTTTTATCTTTCAGCATAAAGAACATCATTAATGGCACTAAAAACGCATAAATCCCCAGTGATACCAGGTTCATTAATGAACTAATCGACAATTTCACTGCAGACTCACCATAGCCCAAAATCTTCGCACGAGCAGCACTGAAAAAGGTATCAATCATGGTGTAATCAATGAGTTCAGGATAATGCTCAGGAAGGGCTAACAACCATTCATGTAACTTATTGAACATGGCTGGCAAATCGCTTAATAAGGAAATGGTTTGATTCCATAGTGTAGGTACAAGCCCGAAGAAAATTAATAACGCCAAGGTTATAAATCCACCAAAAATGACTAGCGTGGCAAGCATTCGAGGAAATTTTAATTTTTTCGTTAGAAAATTAATCGGCATTTCCAATAAATATGCTAATACAATGGCAATCAGCAACGGGGCGATTAAATCACTAAAGAAATAAATCGCAATAAAGCCAAACAACAAAATGGCAAGTAGCCCCATCGCCTGCGGATCGCTTAAGCGACGGCTATACCAATTTTTTAGCATTTCTAACATAAAGTCTTCCTAAACAAGTATTTTTTGTCATTATAAGTTAAAATTTGAATCAATCCTATATCCACTCATTCAACATAAAATAGAAGGAAACGTTATGTCTGTGACGATTTATCATAATCCGCGCTGTTCAAAAAGCCGTGAAACCTTAGCTTTATTAGAAGAAAAAGGCATTCAACCGACGATTGAACTTTATTTACAACAACACTACTCTGTTGAAACATTACAGCAACTAGCTAATAAATTAGGATTAGATGATGTCAGAAAAATGATGCGTACCAAAGATGAGCTTTATCAATCATTAGGGTTAGATAATCCTGCATTAACTAAGAATGATTTACTAAAAGCCATCAGTGAAAATTCAGCCCTGTTAGAACGCCCGATTGTGGTAAAAGGTGAAAAAGCCAAAATTGGACGACCGCCTGAAAGCGTACTCGCCATTTTGTAATTCTATTCATTTTCGCTATAATAACTTGCCGTGAAATACTTCACGGCAATTTTTTAGAGGTAAATATGACGAAAAAAACAAAAAGTGCGGTTGAAAATCAGCCCATTTATCAACACACCAAAGGTGTTGTGAAAGATAATGCCGTGATGGCACTATTACACGACAAATTATTCCGCCAACGCGTTGAGAAAAAACGTAAAGGCAAAGGCAGTTACCAACGCAAAGCAAAATATGCGAGCAATTGGTTTGAAAAGCCCGATAATAAAGTTTTTGATTTCAGAAATTTTATTATCGGGTTTTTCGTTTCAATTTCAGTATAAAAAATAACAAACAGAGGAAGTCTATATGTCAATCAAAACAGAAGTTTTATTTAACAATACTTGGAATGTCCGTATCAGTGATCCGGGTGAAGAAGGCGCTCAAAGCCACTTTTTTGAAACCATTTATCTCACGCTCACGGCTTATTTTGAAGGCGAAAATGTACGTTATGAATTTGTGCGTAAAGTAGAAGATCAAGTAAAAATCAAACGCTCATTTACAGAATTAAGTGAGTTATTCAAATTCTTAGGGGATTATCTGGATCCGGTTTCTCTCGGTAATCTTGGTGTAAAAATTGGTAACTTAGGCGTAAAAGCTGAATAACTTCTCTACCAATAAAAAAGTGCGGTCAAATTGAACCGCACTTTTTATTTCTCAACTTACTATATTATTGCGCAAGTAACACACCTAGCGCTGAATAAAGGGATTGAGCCGCTTCATTTGGTAATGCCTTGCCATCTTCATCAGTGATGACGACCGCACTTTGTTTACCCACTGCAGAGATTTGCATTTGGTAAACACCTTTTTCTAAATTAGGCGGATTCACACCTAAACGCAACCACTCTTGTTTATCTAATGGTTTATATTTCAATTCGCGATAACCACGACCGGCAGATTCCGATGTGGCTTTAAAGCCTAATTTCGGTAAAGTCGAACCTAAACGTTGCCATGCTTGACCAAAACTTGCATCCATACCTAATGCCATTCTGCCATTCGTATCAGTAATTAAACCTGATTGGAAAGGTCCTGCTGAGGCATTATTTAAATCTTGTTGTTGCTTGTTATAAGCGTTAGTAAGCGCAGCAACAAAACGATTTAAACGATCCGATGCATAGCGTTGTTTATCCGCTTGATTTGGTGTGTAAATCACACCATCACGACGCATTTGCTCGACAGAAACCGCTAACGCACTTGCATCTTGCGCCGTAACTTGTTCAATTTTATAGCGGATCTCGGTATTGGCTTTATCATCTGCACGCCCCGTTGGCGCCCAATCGCTAATTAATACCGCACCATTTAAAGTTGAATTCGTGCCTTCTTCTTTTAATAAACGCTCAATTTGTTTGAGGTTATAAAGTTCTGCTTGTGCATCCGTATAAACAATCAATGCACGTTCGCCATCAAATTGCGTTAAAGAATTTTTGATAATCGCTAATGGGGTTGAAGGTGGGCGAATATCCACGCGTTCTTTTTTCGCATTAAGCTGAGGTAGTTCATAAGTCGGATCCGCTTGCGGCAATGTTACACCACCGCTTGCTAAAGGAGAAAAGCTCGGTATTTCACGATCAGAATTTTGATAAGTATCATTAGCCGTCTGCATTTTTTCTACGCTGTTTGAACACGCCGATAACAATGCTGCTGCGACGAAACTCAGTACGATTTTTTTCATTCCTTAAATCCTTCAATAAAAATAATTAAAATAATGACCGCTCTTTGACAAATAAAAAAGCCGAAAGTTTAAAGGGCTGTAAAAACAACCCTTTAATTCATTAAATTAAGCCAGCAACTTTTAATGCTTCTTCTACTTTTACTTGAGCGCTTTCGCTTAACACAGTAAGAGGTAAACGTAAATGTGGAGTCTTAATTAAACCTAAACGATACGCCGCCCATTTAACCGGAATTGGGTTTGATTCAATAAATAAATCTTGGTGTAAACGCATTAAACGCGCATTAATTTCTTCCGCTTTCGCAAAATCGCCCGCTAAAGCATAGCGACACATCGCAGCCATATCTTTTGCTGCAAGGTTATTTGTTACAGAAATAACACCCTCTGCGCCTAATTTCATCGCTTCTAACCCTGTGGCATCATCTCCACTTAATACAATGAAATCTTTACCGGCTAATTCTTTAATCGCAGTGATACGAGTTAAGTCGCCAGTTGCTTCTTTAATCCCTACAATATTCTCAATTTGAGATAAACGTGCCACGGTTTCAGGTTTCATATCACTACCGGTACGACCTGGTACGTTATAAAGAAGTTGAGGTAAATCCGTGCATTCTGCAATGGCTTTAAAATGTTGGAACATGCCTTCTTGAGTTGGCTTATTGTAATAAGGTACCACAGATAAACAACCGGCTACACCGCTATCACGTAATAATTTTGTCATCACAATGGCTTCGCTCGTTGCATTTGCACCTGTGCCAGCAATAATTGGAATACGTCCTTTTGCTAACTCAACTGTCTTTTCAATCACCTTCACATTTTCTTCAATACTTAATGTGGCAGATTCTCCCGTTGTCCCCACAGATACAATTGAATCTGAACCCGCATTGATATGAAACTCGATAAGTTTTTCTAATGTTTCAAAATCAATGTTTCCGTGGTTATCCATCGGGGTCACTAAGGCAACGATACTGCCCGAAAATAAAGGATTTTGCGTAGTCATAAGGCACTCCATTTACATCTATTTTGCGTTTTAACAATAACATTTGAAAATATCTGGTTATAATCGCTAAAATAGCTTGAATTTACAAATCATTTTTTACATTTTTAAGGATTTTTTATGAAAACATTACAAGCGGGTGACTCAGCACCGCAATTCACCCTTTTAAATCAAGATAATCAACCGATTTCACTTAGTCACTTCAAAGGAAAAAAAGTACTCGTGTATTTTTATCCAAAAGCCTTAACACCAGGCTGCACAACTCAAGCCTGCGGTTTACGTGATGCTAAAAGTGAGTTAGAAAAATTAGGTGTGGTTATTTTAGGCATCAGCACAGATGCGCCAAAAAAACTGGCTCAATTTGTTGAGAAAAAGTCGCTCAATTTCACCTTGCTTTCTGATGAAGATCACCAGGTTGCCGAGCAATTTGGTGTATGGGGAGAAAAAAAATTCATGGGACGCACCTATGACGGCATTCACCGTATTAGCTTCCTCATTGATGAACAAGGCAAAATTCAACACGTTTTTGATAAATTCAAAACAGGCGAACATCATCAGGTTGTCTTAGATTACCTGCAATCCCTTTAAATCCCCTCTCAAAACAACCGCACTTTCTATGATTTACCTCAAAGTGCGGTCAAAAAAATAGCCATTTTTCTAATTTATATTTACGCTCTATTTTCCATTTGATAGAATTATCAATCTAATTGAAATTCATTATCAATTCATTTTGTATTCTTTATTACACATAAAAGGACTATCAGATGCCAAAACTTTTTGAGTTTTTAGAACAATATAGTGATTACATTATTATCGGGCTTTTACTTCTTATGAGCGTAATCATGCTTGCTACTGTGATTGAGCGCTTTATCTTTTTAAGCCGTATTAATGTTGCTAAATATTCCAATATCCATTCTCTTGAAATTGATTTAAATCGTAATATGACGATCATTTCAACAGTTGGTGCAAACGCACCTTATGTGGGCTTGTTAGGAACAGTAATTGGTATTTTGTTAACCTTCTATCAAATTGGTCAAGCTGGCGGTGATGTCGATGCTGGCGCAATCATGATGCACCTCTCTCTTGCATTAAAAGCAACCGCACTAGGTATTTTAGTCGCGATTCCATCTATGATGTTCTATAACGGCTTAGGTCGTAAAGTAGAAGTTAACTTATTGAAATGGAAAGTATTAAACGCTCAAAAAGATAAGGAATAATCGTGAAAAAATTTGATGAAATCAATATTATTCCTTTCATCGACATTATGTTGGTGTTATTAGCGATAGTGTTGATCACCGCATCCTTTATTTCTCAAGGAAAAATTCAAGTTAATGTGCCAAAAGCCAGTTCAACGGTCGCATTCAAATCAGATGAATTAGCCAAATTATTGACTGTAACGGCAGATAAACAACTTTATTTTAATGACAAACCTATCTCGCAAGAAGCGCTTGAAAAAGAGATCGCAGGTTGGAATAAAGATCAGAAAGTCACATTAAAAATTGATGCAGATGCCTCTTTCCAAGATTTCGTGACGATTACTGATATGTTATCGAAAAACGAAATTAAAAATGTCGCTATTGTTTCGATGAAAGATAAAGGCAGCCCAAGCAAAACGACTCAAGGAAATGAATCAAAAAATACGCCTGAAGTGGGTGGAGTTGCAAGCGGAGGCGTTGGAGTAGGACGTAGTCAATGAACAGCCAACAAACCAAACGATCATTATTAGGTTTGCTTATTTCTCTATTAATTCATGGTGCCATTGTAGGCGCATTGCTTTGGAACTGGCATAAGCCAAGTGAAGCCGCAAGTAATGCTACAGGTGAAACATCTACAACGATTTCGATGGAAATGATTCAAGGAATGCGAGTAGAAGAACCAGCTCCTGAGCCAGAACCTCAACAGGCAGAACCGGAACCTGAAAAACAGGAAGTCGTCGCAGATCCAACGAAGAAACCAGAGCCTGAGAAGAAAAAAGAACCTGAGAAAAAGCCAGAAAAACCAATAGAAAAACCGAAACCAAAACCGAAAGAGAAGCCAAAGGAAAAACCTAAAAATGAGGTAAAAGCAGAGAAAGCGGTAGAAATGCCGAAGAGTTTACCGATTGGCGATAAGAATATTAATTCAACGGCTACGGCAAATTCTAAAGCAACGACTACAGGTCAACCTGGTACAAATGGCGTTCAAGGTGGCTCGGGTACCAATACGGATGAGCTAAATGCTTACCGTGCAGCTATTCGACGTGAAATTGAACGACACAAACGCTATCCTGCTCGTGCGAAGATGATGCGTAAACAAGGTGTTGTGAGCGTGAGTTTTAGCGTAGGGGCAGATGGCTCCTTATCAGGAGAACGAGTAACGAATTCCTCTGGAGATGAAAGCTTAGACAACGCAGCACTGGAAGCGGTGAGAAGTGCAAGACCTGTTGGTCCAAAACCAGCTGGATTTACCTCTTCAGTCAGTGTACCTATTAGCTTCACCATTCAATAGATAAATAAAAAGGCGAACATCATGTTCGCCTTTTCTTTTGCTAATCTTAATTAGCCCATACCGTATTTTTTCAATTTCTTACGCAATGTACCACGGTTAATGCCGAGCATGTTCGCTGCACGAGTTTGGTTACCGCGGGTGTATTGCATAATCATATCTAACATCGGGTGTTCAACTTCCGCTAATACTAATTCGTAAAGATCATTCACATCTTGACCATCTAATTGTGATAAGTAATTGCGTAAAGCTTGTTTTACTGAATCACGTAATGGTTTGTTTGTTACTTGTGATTGAGAGTTTAAAACTGAAACGGTTAACGCTTCAGACGGACTACGTTGTTGTTCTAACATTTTTCTTTATCCAAAATTGAATTTAAAAAATCTTCCAGCACAATTAACTGCTCTTTCGGTTCATTAATTGCGTTAAAAGTCTGTCTAAAAACGGAATCGGGTTGAATTCCCTGTAAATACCAAGCCACGTGCTTACGGGCTATTCGATAGCCTTTTTGCTCACCATAGAACTGATGAAGTTCCTGAATATGACGCAAAATATGACCGCACTTTTCACGCAAACTTGGAGTTTGAATTATCGAATCATGTTCCACTAAGGCCTCGACGGCTTGAAAAAGCCATGGATTGCCTAGTGCGGCACGACCGATCATTATTGCATCGGCACCTGTGTACTCAAGTACCTTTTTCGCTTTCGAGGCAGAATCAATATCACCATTCGCAATAACTGGAATTGAAATTGATTGTTTCACTGCTCGAATATTGTCGTATTCCGCTTCCCCCTCAAATAAGCATTCTTTCGTCCGCCCGTGAATGGTTAAAGCTTGAATACCAGATTGTTCTGCAATTTTGCCGATTTGCACACAGTTTCGGTTTGCCTTATCCCAACCTGTGCGAATTTTTAACGTCACAGGCACATCAACGGCATTCACCACTTCCTTTAAAATTTTTTCCACTAAATCAGGAAATTGAAGCAGTGCAGAGCCCGCTAATTTTCGATTTACTTTCTTTGCGGGACAGCCCATATTGATGTCGATAATTTCAGCACCATAGGCTACATTAATTGCTGCAGCTTGGGCCATTTCTAAAGGATCAGAACCTGCGATTTGCACCGCATTTAATCCCAACTCTTCACTATGTGCTAAACGAAGTTTCGATTTCTCTGTATGCCAAACTTGTGGATTAGTGGACATCATCTCTGAAAACGTTAATCCTGCACCATAATGGGCACATAAACGTCGAAAGGGCTGATCCGTGATACCTGCCATGGGTGCCAATAAAATACGATTTTTTAATTCGTAAGAACCAATTCGCATTTTATGTTATCCCCAATTACAAGTCCTATCACCAGCAAGTCAGGCCACAATAGCAACCGACAAGGGGTGCTATATTACGCATTTTTCTTTTTTTTGCAAAGTGAATTTTGTTCAAAAAATGCACTTTTTTTAATTGACAAAAAGAAATTAAGCCGATTTTAATTTACCTGTAATACGGCACCATTCCTCTTTCACTGCAACAGGATCTAAATCAAATGATTGTGTATAAGCATCACATACCGATTGTGCTTGTGTTTCTAAAATGCCAGATAGTCCTAGATCCCCGCCCTCTTTCACTAATTGAGAAATAATTGGGTAAAGTTCTTTTAATGGACCTGCAAGAATATTCGCCACAACGACATCCGCTTTTAAATCGGCAGGTTTATCATCGGATAGGAAAAGCTGAAGACGATCTGCCACCCCATTTTGTTCCGCATTATTACGACTTGCGAGAATCGCCTGTGGATCGATATCAATACCAATCGCATTTTTTGCGCCTAATTTAAGAGCCGCAATAGCAAGAATTCCTGACCCACAACCAAAATCGATGACAGTTTTGCCTGTTAAATCTAAACCATCTAACCACTCTAAACAAAGTGCAGTTGTCGGGTGGGTACCTGTCCCAAAAGCTAAACCAGGATCAAGCATCACATTCACCGCATTTTGATCCGGCACTTCACGCCAGCTTGGACAAATCCATAAACGTTGACCAAATTGCATTGGGTGGAAGTTATCCATCCATTCACGTTCCCAGTCTTTATCCTCGATTTGCTCAATTTTGTAAGCCGTATTTTCATCTAGATGATGCGCTTGTTTAAGCAGACTCACAATTCCATTCATATCCGTTTCTGCATCAAACAAGGCGATCACATCGGTGTTCCCCCACAAACGCGTTTCGCCCGGAAGTGGTTCAAAAATCGGCGTATCTTGGCTATCCATAAATGTCACCGAAACAGAGCCGATTTCTTCTAAAAAATCGCTAATTTTCTCAGCTTTTTCATTTGTACTATTTAAGCGAATTTGAATCCACGCCATCTTCTTTTCCCTTTAATTAATTTCTTTATGTAACCATTTCGGTAATAAACTTACGCCTAGGGCTGAAACTACAATAATGATAATCCCAAGCGCTGAAACAAGTGAAACCTCTTCATTGAGCAATAATACTGCCAAAAAGACACCAAAAATCGGCTCAAGTGCGGTCAAAATCCCCGAGATTTTTGCATCCACTGAATTTAAGCCTTTATTCCATAACCAAAAGGCAAACCAACTGCATGCTACACCAAGGTAAATCAAACCGAAGAAACCAAGCCAGTTAAAATGGATATCCCAGTTTTCAGTCATCAATAAAGTAAATGGCAGCATGGTGATGGTTGCTAACACAATCGAAATTGATGTATAGGCTTGTGCTGAAACCGTTGCCACCACTTTTTTTGTCCAACGCAAACAACAAGCAAACACAATACTTGCTGCCACTACTAAGGAGCATCCCAATAAGCTAATTTCACTTGAGCCTTCATTGCCCTGCCCACCTAGAATTAAAATGGCTACGCCTAAAAAGGCAAAAGCCCCGCATAACCAATGATACCATTTTGCACGATCTTGAAAGAAAAAATGCCCAATAAAAATCACGCATAACGGCTCTAATCCAATCATGGTTGTTGCGCTCGCCGCACTCGTATATTTTAAACCAATAAATTGCAGCAAAAAGGTCGCGGTATAATTGAAAAAACCTAACCACCAAAGCTGTTTTCGCATAGGTTTAGACACGCCTTTCCAACGACGAAAAAAGAGTGGCATCACAATAATCGCCGCCATTAATAAACGGACTTGGATCATTAAAATAGTGTCCATCATTGTAAAGGTGTATTTCGCGGCAACAAAGGCACTACTCCAAATAAACAACGCCAGGATCTGGTAAATCATAAAGTGCGGTCCATTTTTACTGTTTTTTGGCGCCGAATTGATTGCCTAAGATGAACGCAATCAAACCAAATACAAGTGCTGGAACAATCGCATTAAAACCCAATAATTTGATGCCAAATTGAGTCAGCAGCACATAACTGCTTAATCCCACCACCATTGAGCTTATTGCACCTGCTGCATTTGCTTTATCCCAATAAATGCCTAATACAATTACCCAAAGGAATGCTGCTTCTAATCCCCCGAAAGCAAATAAATTCAACCAAATAATCATATCCGGTGGATTCAGTGCCGCAAAAATTAACAACGCCGATAAAATTAGTGTAATGACTGATGAAATACGGCTAATTCGTTTTTCATTCTTCGCTGCTTCAGGTTTGCTTGCAAGATATAAGTCTTTCACAAAAATTGAGGAGGATTGAATGAGTTGTGCATCAACTGTAGACATAATCGCCGACATCGGTGCAGCTAAGAAAATCCCTGCAACAATAGGAGGAAGCACTTCCAACATTAAGGTTGGAATGACTTTATCTGACACCGTTAAATCTGGCACAACGGCACGTCCTAAAGCGCCTGCCAAGTGCATACCAAACATAATGACTGAAAGGACAATCGTACCAATGAGCATGCCTCGATGTAAGGCTTTACTGTCTTTGAAAGCCATACAACGAACGGCTGTATGTGGTAAACCAACCACACCGAAACAGACTAAGATCCAAAATGATGCCATAAATTGAAAATCAAGCATCTCATTTGGGCCGTAAGGGCTTACTAAGCTCGGATCAATTTCAGTTAATTTATTGACCGCACTTTCTACGCCACCGAGATGGTAAATAACGCCCACTAATAACACGATTGTGCCCAAAATCATTACCGTACCTTGAATTGTATCGGTTAATACGACCGCTCGGAAACCACCAATAAATGTATAAATGCCAACCGTTAAGGCAAAAATAAGTAACGCATGAGTATAAGGAATCCCTATCGTGGTTTCGAGCAATCTCGCCCCACCAATAAATTGCACAACCATGGCAGCAAAGAAGGCAAGCAACAATGCTAGACTGGAAATCCAAACGAGATATTTATTTTTATAACGATAGAGAAATAGATCATTGATGGTGAGTGCATTGGTTTCGCGAGAAAGTAATGCAAACTTTTTGCCCAATGCACCTAAGGCTAACCACACAGCTGGCACTTGGATCATGGCGAGTAATACCCAACCTAGCCCATATTTATAGGCAGCCCCTGGTCCACCAACAAAAGAACTCGCACTGGCATAAGTGGAAGCCGTTGTCATCGCAAGAACAAAGCCCGTCATGGAACGATTTCCCACATAATACTCGGTAAGGAAATCCCCTTTACTACGTTTTACATAAGCAAATAATGCTGCGCCAAAGATGAAGACTAAATAGATGACTAAGGGGAGAATAATACCTAAATTCATTATTTATTCTCCTTTGACTCAACATCTAGCGGGATATCTAAAAAGACAATTTTGACAATCCAATATCCAATGACAACAAACAAAATGGGTAAATAAATACAGGATAATTCAAACCATAACGGAAAACCTATCGGCCCAGGTGAGTCTTTGGGTAAATAAGCACAAATACACCATCCAATTACATAAAAAATAGCTAATCCTAATGCCCAGCGAGCTTCCTTAGCCGCTAGCTTATACCGTTGTGATAAATCCATTATGAACTCCCGTTAGAATACTTTAACGTCAATAATTATATTAAACGACAAACAAAAAAGGCAGAAATATTCTGCCTTTGCCTAGAAAATTATAAATTAATCATACATCCCTAATTTCTTCTCTAAATAGTGGATATTTGCGCCACCTTTTTGGAAGTTTTCATCTTCAAGAATGAGTTCATGAAGTGGGATATTTGTTTTGATACCGTCAATGATCGTCTCTGATAATGCATTTTGCATACGACGGATTGCTACATCACGAGTATCACCGTATGTGATTAATTTTGCGATCATAGAATCGTAGTGTGGTGGAACGGTATAACCACCATACACATGTGAATCCCAACGAACACCTAAGCCACCTGGTGAGTGCAAGTGTACCACTTTACCTGGAGATGGTAAGAATGTTTTTGGATCTTCTGCATTGATACGACATTCAATTGCATGACCTTTCACTTTAATATCTTCTTGTTTATAAGAAAGTGGTAAACCAGCTGCAATGCGCAATTGTTCTTTCACCAAATCTACACCGGTAATCATTTCTGTTACTGGATGCTCTACTTGAATACGGGTATTCATTTCAATGAAATAGAATTCACCATTTTCATACAAGAATTCAAACGTACCTGCACCGCGATAGCCAATTTCAACACAAGCCTTCGCACAGCGAGAACCGATGTCACGACGAACTTCTTCGGTAATACCTGGCGCAGGTGCTTCTTCTACGACTTTTTGGTGGCGACGCTGCATAGAACAATCACGCTCAGCAAGATAAATTGCATTACCGTGTGTATCCGCTAAAACTTGAATTTCAATATGGCGTGGATTTTCTAAATATTTTTCCATGTAAACCATATCATTGTTAAACGCGGCTTTTGCCTCTGCTTTTGTCATCGCAATGGATTCTTCAAGTGCATCTTCGCTACGAACCACGCGCATACCACGACCACCGCCGCCGCCAGATGCCTTGATAATAATTGGATAGCCAATACGTTTTGCAATTTCTTTATTTTTTGCGATATCGCTGCCTACTGGACCATCTGAACCCGGTACACAAGGCACGCCCGCTTTTTTCATTGCTTTAATTGCAGAAACTTTATCCCCCATCAAACGAATGACATCTGCAGTTGGGCCAATAAAAATAAAACCAGAACGCTCAACTTGCTCTGCAAAATCTGCGTTTTCAGAAAGGAAACCATAACCAGGGTGAATCGCATCCGCACCGGTTACTTCTGCTGCGGCAATAATGGCAGGAATATTTAAATAACTTTTTACAGATGGCGCAGGTCCGATACAAACTGTTTCATCTGCAAGTAATACGTGTTTTAAATCACGATCGGCGGTAGAGTGAACCGCCACAGTTTTAATGCCTAATTCTTTACAGGCACGCAAAATACGCAGTGCAATTTCACCACGGTTAGCAATCACAACTTTTTCTAACATAACAATTTCCACTTGGGTGAAAAAATGGCGAGAAAGCTCGCCATTTCAGATTGATAGGGATTATTCGATAACGATTAATGGTTGGTCAAATTCAACCGCTTCGCCATCATTCACTAAGATTGCTTTAACCACACCAGCTTTATCAGCTTCAATACGGTTCATCATTTTCATTGCTTCAACGATACAAAGTGCATCGCCTACTTTGACAGTTTGTCCCACTTCAACGAAAGCTTTCGCTTCTGGACTTGGGCTACGATAGAACGTACCTACCATTGGTGAACGCACTTGGTGTCCTGATACTTCAGCGGCTGGTGCTTCAGCAGGTGATGCAGGTGCTGGCACTGCTGTCGGAGCCGCAACCGGGGCGACTGGCGCCGCTGCATATTGAATTGCAGCAGGTGCAACAGCTGGTGCCGCACGACTAATACGTACTGTACCTTCTTCTTCTTGCACTTCTAATTCAGTGATGCCCGATTCTTCTACTAATTCAATCAGTTTTTTGATTTTACGAATGTCCATACGCTCTTCCTAAAAATAATAATGAATTGTTAACCGCACTTTCAGAATTAATTTCCAAAGTGCGGTCATTTTGAAACCTGTTTTTGTGTCGGCAAGATTACCGCAAAATCACGCACTTTGCGATAAATTTCTGCGAAAATCTGTAAATTTTGTGAAATTTTATGCTTTTTTATTTAAAAAATCTAACGCAAATTGAAGAGCAAACTCATAGCCTTTCGCACCTAAGCCACAAATCACCCCTTCTGCCACATCACTAAAGTAAGAATGATGACGGAATGGCTCGCGTTTATGTACATTAGACAAATGAATTTCAACAAACGGAATTGACACCGCTAGCAACGCATCACGCAATGCAACACTGGTATGCGTATAAGCTGCTGGGTTAATTAAAATAAAATCCACTTTCTGAAAACTTTGATGAATCTTATCAATTAACTTTTCTTCGCTATTTGCTTGGAAACACGCCAAATTCACATCATGCTGCGCAGCAAGTTTGGTCACATTTTCTTCAATGGCAGATAATGAAAGCGAACCATAATGTTTTGGTTCTCTTGCGCCCAACATATTCAAGTTCGGGCCATTTAACAGCAAAATATTGAATTTTTTTGACATTTTCACATCCTTTAACTTGTGCGAATTATAGCGATTTTTTATGTAATGGTGGTCGTATCTCTATGCAATTTTGGTAATAAATTCTGAATTCAAATCAATTAACGGCAAATCTGAACCTGGCCACGCACGTAATACCTGATGTTGCATTAAATTCAACGTATCCAATCCAGGCGTCACATTGGGGGTATATTGTGCCGCAATACGAGCGAGTTGTGTCAATCCAAGACTACTTTCAATACTCGAACTGATCACTGCTTTTATGCCTAAACTATGCGCTTGAGCAATCAACTTTTGACAATCTTGTAGCGAACCAACCAGTGTTGGTTTAATCACGATGGCACTCAAGTGCGGTTCTTTTTCTAAAAGGAAGTCAGGCTCACGCACACTTTCATCCCAAGCAATATTAATGCCTGTTTGAGCTGCAAACTGGCGGCTTTCTTCACGGGTTTTACAAGGTTCTTCCAAAAATTGAATGCGTGAACGATGTTGCGGTTTTACTTTCTCCGCAAATTTTAAGGCTTTTTCTAATGTCCATTGACGATTCGCATCTAGACGTAATTGCAAATCAGGAATGGCTTCAAGAAACATATCCGTAATCAAACCATCACGATTCGCTTCATACATACCCACTTTGATTTTAGCGACTTTATCACCTGGCATCTGATTAAGTTCTGTATATAACTCATCAGGATCGCCATAGCACAACGGTGCAGTATGATAGTTACCTTCCTCATTTAAATAACGTTTCATCTCATCCATCGCCGTGCTAATACCGAAAGCCACAGAAGGATAACAACCATCAAGGGGGACTCTTGGCGCTTCGCAACTTGCACGACACCAATTCGTCAGCCATTCAATAGCTTGCTCTTGCGCTTGTTCGATAGTTTCTTCGCTAAACCCAGGTAAAGGTGCAATTTCCCCCCAGCCATCACGGCTGCAAGCAACACGTACAATCAAGCCTTCACGGCGTTTTAAAAAATGTCCACGTAAAATCAGCTGACTATCGACGGGAATAGAATAACGATAAAGATTAAATGATTTGGTTTCCATCTTATTCTCCTTGATGACAAAAGTGCGGTTAAAAACACACAGATTTCTAACCGCACTTTTATGTTCAAATTAAGGATTACGTCTGAATTTGCTGAAGTCTGGTGCGCGTTTTTCGTTAAACGCGTTACGGCCTTCTTGACCTTCTTCAGTCATATAGAACAACATGGTTGCGTTACCTGCGAGCTCTTGTAAACCTGATTGACCATCACAGTCTGCATTTAATGCGGCTTTCAAGCAACGTAATGCAATTGGGCTGTTACGTAACATTTCACGACACCAACGCACGGTTTCTTTTTCTAAATCAGCATAAGGCACGACAGTATTCACTAAGCCCATATCTAATGCTTCTTGCGCATTATATTGACGGCATAAGAACCAAATTTCGCGCGCTTTTTTCTGCCCCACTAAACGTGCCATATAGCTTGCGCCCCAGCCACCGTCAAATGAACCTACTTTAGGACCCGTTTGACCGAAGATTGCATTGTCTGCCGCAATGGTTAAATCACATAACATATGAAGTACGTGACCACCACCAATTGCATATCCAGCCACCATTGCTACAACTGGTTTTGGACAAGTACGAATATCACGTTGGAAATCCAATACATTTAAATGATGCACACCGCTTTCATCTTTATAACCGCCGTAGTCACCACGAATTTTTTGGTCACCACCGGAACAGAATGCTTTTTCGCCTTCACCGGTTAACACAATCACGCCAATTTTTTCATCGAAACGCGCGTTAGAAAACGCATGGATCATTTCTTTGACTGTTTGCGGACGAAATGCATTACGCACTTCCGGACGGTTAATGGTGATTTTTGCAATACCATCAGTCGATTTGTGGAAACGGATATCAGTATAACCTTCGCTGTGATCACCCCACTCAACTGGTGCATATAAAACATCATCTTTTGGATTTTGCATTGTTCTTTCCTTTATAAGTGTAAAAAGTGCGGTCATTATAGCGGAAGTTTTTTAGTTCGGGAAAGAAAATCAATTATTGAAGACTTTACAATTATGTCGTTATTGTTAAAATTCCGCCATTCCAACTTTAGTAAGGAAATTTAAGTGAAAAAAATTATTTTTTTAAGCAGCATCATGTTATTGAATGCTTGTAGTTTATTTGGTTCATCACAATCAACTATTCCTGCTGAATTCGCACAAGCGGATTACCTCCTTTCAGATGTGAATGCGAAAACATGGGCTACGGCAAGTAAACAAGCTGAACAATGTATCTACCCGAATTTAACCCGTATTCAGCAACAACATTTTGCAAAAGAAGATAGCTATATTCATTCTCAATATGTCTTTTTCTATCCGTTAGAAAAAATCATCGGGGAAGACTATGTGAAAATGATTCAAAAAGATGAAAAATCGATGAATTATGCGACCTATCAATTTAAGAAATTCCGTACAGAAGTCGGTAATGTCGAGCCATTAGAACCTAAAGCGTGTCAAATCTTGCGTACTCAGGCAAAAGAAGATTTGGATGTCGTGAAAGGTCAATATGTAAATGGTATGGTGGATGAAACGAAGAATGACGACGGCACATTGAAGAAAACAGGTGATGGTATTGCCACCAATCAGAACAAATTCTTCTTTGATATTATCAAATGGGGTTCTGCTCTTCTTCTCTAATTTTTTCATTATTTTCTATAAAAACAACGGCGTAAATATTTTTACGCCGTTTTTGTATTCAGCGAAAACGATTACGATCAAAAAAAGCTTAGATTTTAAGTAAAAAAGCAAAATAGCCATTTAAATTAAAGTCATTTTCAGCTAGTCTAACTGGAAATATTTTTTACAAGGAGAAAACATCATGACAACGCTTTTTGATATCGCACAAAACTGGTTAAACCAAGATCCTGATGCTGAAACTCACGCAGAATTAACCGCACTTTTAACGGCGGCGAAAAATGGTGATGAAAAAGCACACGCTGAATTACAAGCTCGCTTTAGTGACCGTTTACAATTTGGTACTGCAGGGCTTCGCGGACCTTTACAAGCAGGTCCTATGGGTATGAACCGTGTTTTAGTGGCACAGGCAGCAGGCGGTTTAGCGGATTATTTAAAAGATTACGACAAACAGCCTTCTATCGTGATTGGTTACGATGGTCGTAAAAACTCTGATGTTTTCGCACGTGATACTGCTGAAATCATGGCGGGTGCAGGCGTGAAAGCTTATTTACTTCCACGTAAATTACCCACTCCAGTATTAGCTTACGCAATCCAATATTTTGACACCACTGCGGGTGTTATGGTTACCGCAAGCCACAACCCACCGGAAGATAACGGGTATAAAGTTTATTTAGGTAAAGCGAACGGCGGTGGCCAAATCGTTTCTCCTGCTGACAAAGATATCGCAGCCTTGATCGATAAAGTAGCTGCGGGCAATGTAAAAGATTTACCTCGTAGCCAAGATTATGTGGTGTTAGATGATGAAGTGGTTAACGCTTATATCGAAAAAACCGCTTCTCTTGCTAAAGAACCAGAAGCAGACATTAACTACGTTTATACTGCAATGCACGGTGTAGGCTATGAAGTACTAAGCAAAACCTTAACCAAAGCTGGGCTTCCACAACCTCATATTGTGGCTGAACAAGTGTGGCCAGACGGCACATTCCCAACAGTAAACTTCCCTAACCCAGAAGAAAAAGGTGCCTTAGATTTAGCTATTAAAGTAGCAAAAGAACACAATGCGGAATTCATTATTGCTAATGACCCTGATGCAGACCGTTTAGCGGTGGCTGTTCCAGATGCACAAGGTAACTGGAAACCTTTACACGGTAACGTAGTAGGTTGTTTCTTAGGTTGGTATTTAGCAAAACAATATCATGCAAAAGGTGAGAAAGGCGTATTAGCGTGTTCTTTAGTATCTTCTCCTGCACTTGCTGAAATTGCGAAAAAATACGGCTTCCAATCAGAAGAAACCTTAACCGGCTTCAAATACATCGGTAAAGTTCAAGGCTTGTTATTTGGTTTCGAAGAAGCACTTGGCTACTTAGTTGACCCAGATAAAGTACGCGATAAAGATGGTATTTCTGCCGCTATCGTATTCTTAGATTTAGTGCGTCACTTGAAAGCTCAAGGCAAAACCTTAGCGGATTACGCTAATGACTTCACACAAGAATTCGGTGCTTATGTAAGTGGTCAAATTTCTATTCGTGTAAGCGATTTATCTGAAATTGGTAAATTAATGGCCGCACTTCGTAACACGCCACCAGCAGAAGTAGGTGGCGTTAAAGTGGCACAATTCATCGACCATACGAAAACAGATCGTCAAAGCGACATCCTTGTATTCGTATTAGAAAACGGTAGCCGCTTAATCGTTCGTCCATCAGGTACTGAACCGAAAATCAAGTTCTATCTTGATGCTCGCGGTAAAGATCCAAAAGATGCAGATCACGTTTTAGCACAATTTGATGAAGGCGTTCGTCAAATCCTTCGTCAAGATGCTTACGGCAAACAAGATTGCTAATTGAGCAAACTATTAAATGATAAAAATGCTAGGTTTGATGCCTAGCGTTTTTATTTTTACTTATTTCAATGCAAGTTGTAACTTGCCCTGATGTTTTTCTAATAACGCCTCTGCTTGAGCACGACCTAGTCCACTCAGAATCATCATAATCGCTAATTTCGCATTTTGATCAGCCTGCTTTAATGTCTCCTCTGCGAGAGCCTTATCGCAATCCGTAGCTTGCATCACGATGCGAATGGCGCGTGCTTTCAGCTTTTCATTGCTCGCCTGCACATCCACCATTAAGTTTTGATAGCATTTGCCCATTAAGATCATGGAAGTCGTAGTGAGCATATTCAGCACTAATTTTTGTGCTGTACCTGATTTTAAACGACTTGAGCCGGTTAGCACTTCTGGTCCCACGACCGTATCAATAGCTATATCCACAATATTTGCCATCGCTGAATTCGGATTACTTGCAATCGAAACGGTCACAGAACCTAAACTTTTCGCATATTCCAATGCACCGATCACATAAGGTGTTCGACCACTGGCGGCAATGCCCACCAAGACATCTTTTGAGGAGAATTGAATGGTTTGTAAGTCAACCACAGCTTGTGCTTTACTGTCTTCCGCCCCTTCAATTGGATGACGTAATGCGCGCTCGCCGCCTGCAATAATACCTTTCACCATTTCAGGTGACACGCCAAATGTTGGCGGGCATTCAGAGGCATCGAGTACGCCTAATCGACCACTGGTTCCAGCGCCAATATAGACTAATCGACCACCTTCTTGAAACGCAGCAACAATACATTCGACTGCTTGGGCAATTTGAGGTAAACATTTTTCAATTGCCAAAGGCACTTGTTTGTCTTCCTCATTCATCAACTGCACAATTTTCAATGCAGACAAGCTATCCACATGCTTGGAATTGGGATTCCGTTGTTCAGTAATTAAAGTTGAAAGGGTTTGTAATAAATTTTCTGCCATGGTTTATTCCTTTGGAAAAATCGCCCCTAAGCTGACCGCACTTGTGGCGCCTGTTACACTCGGTAAATTAGCGGGCAAATTATGCATACGACGATAGGCCAACCAAGCAAAAGCTGCCGCTTCCACATAATCGATATCAAGATCTAATTCAGTCGTCAGCTGAATACGCCAACTTGGCAATGCTTGTTTTAAGCCATTCATGATCGCCTGATTTTTAGCGCCGCCACCGCAAATCAGTAATCGACACGGTAATGTCGTCTGAATATTGTTAAGGACTAAAACGATACTTTGCACGGTAAATTCAGCCAAGGTGGCTTGCACATCTTGTGGTAAAAGTGCGGTCGTTTTGCCTGCTATTTTTTGAATTTTATTCTCTAGCCAAGCCAAATTAAATAATTCACGCCCTGTGCTTTTCGGTGGTGGCAGTTGAAAGAAATCTTCATCTAATAATGCCGCTAACAAATCTGAATTCACTTGACCTGAAACCGCCCATTCACCATTTTTGTCGTAGGCTTTACCTTGATGCTTTTCGATCCATTGGTCAAGCAAGGTATTACCGGTTCCCGTATCAAAGCCAATAACAGGCTGTTCGGGTATCAATAAGGATACATTACTAATACCGCCAATATTAAGCACCACCGTTGCCCAATGAGGAGCAAAAAATACCGCTTGATGAAAAGCGGGTACTAAAGGTGCCCCTTGTCCACCAAACGCCATATCTTTACGGCGCAAATCACCAACGACCGTAATGCCTGTTTTAGCGGCTAATAAATTCATATCACCGATTTGCATGGTAAACGGAAATTGACCTTTTGGGGAATGCCAGACTGTTTGCCCATGGCAGCCAATGGCTTCGATCTGTTCTGGCTTTAACTGGTGTTTACGTAAAAAATCATTTACGCAATCGGCATAAAGTAAACCCAATTGATGATCGAGTTCACCCAATGCTTGTAACGATGTTTCGCCCGATTGAATAAGTGCGGTCACTTTTTCGCGTAAATTTGCCGGCATCGGCGTAAAATCAGCCGCAATTAATTTGGTTTGATTCGATTGGATGTCAGTAAGGGCAATATCCACTCCGTCAAGGCTGGTGCCAGACATAATACCAAGATAATAAGTCATAGTGTTCAATTCGTGAGTTTTTCAGAATTATAGCGGATTTTAAAAAAATAAAAAAAGAGAGAACATTG
>ERZ1674051.45-NODE-45-length-41137-cov-58.786744_pt1 | contig 41137 bp, 55 predicted proteins | sample MGYA00581125_ERZ1674051 | MGnify/ENA primary metagenome ERZ1674051 (study PRJEB41354, sample SAMEA4873326) | human saliva metagenome | biome: human-associated habitat [ENVO:00009003]; feature: mouth environment [ENVO:08000002]; material: saliva material... | reverse complement strand
AAAACTTTTCAGGTTTTTCTAAACCTAGCATTAAAAATTTCATTATTTCTCCTTTTTGCATTTAAACGCAATCACACCAGCCCATATCATACCAGCGATCCAGACTGCTGCAAATAATAAATAGATAAAGTTTTGTAGGTCCATCATTCAACCCCCAATAAGTCGCGGTTTTCCCAAATATTCCCAATGACTTCAAATTCACGACCTTCATCCTTGATAAAATCCTTGAATTTAAAATGTTCATCTTCAATAGCAAACAAAGCTGACTCAGGTAATTTGGTTTTTCCAAATTCAAAACACGCCTCACCTCTTACTACTTCGACACAATTGATCCCTTCGGTCACGCCGTCTACGTAACCACAGTAATCATATTCAGCCCATTCATCGTTGAATTTTAGTATATCCCCCTCGAAGATTTCCTTGCCATTATTATCAAATAGCCCTGTGGATTGCATGAGTTTAACTCCCTCGATGCTTCGCTCAACAAACTTGTCCGTCTCTACTAATTCATCGGTAAATCGTAGTGTTCTGACTTCTGCCATAATCTTTTTATCCGTAGACCACGCTCTAAATCGTAACAAAACCACCACGCTCCTCCCATTTTTCTCTTGCATGCAATCTTGAATGTTCTGAAAATGACATCAATTCAATATTTTTAGGACTGTTGTCTAATTTATTTTCATTCACATGATGTGCGATTTCTCCGTCCCTTAAATATCTACCTAATTTGTTTTCTAAAACCAGTCTGTGTTTACCAACATAGCCAGATTTCATAGCATTAGGGTGTTCTGGCATATAAATGTATTCATATCCACTAATAATGACACTTTCTTTATAAGGTCCTCTCCTAATACCTAACTGAGAACAAGATTGACTACACGCTGTTAATCTATTACCTTCTCCTGTTGGCCTAATTACGCGAGAACCACATCTGGGGCATTCGAACAATGAACAGTACTCCAGATTTTTTCTATTGTTTATCCTCATCTTTCCTAATTTCTTAATTGGAATCATCCTTCCACCTCCTCAATCTCAATCCCCGGACAATCGAATACCCAGCCAAAACCATCTTCTTCCAGCTCTTTTCGGGTGTGTTCCCCTCGTTTTGAGCTATCGTTGCAAGTTCTCGCAAAAAAATATCTTTTTATGCCCCAACCGTAAACTAAAAGATTTTCTTCAATTTTTCCTTTTATCTTAACTGTGTACTTTGGTTCTTTCTCGACTGTGTAGCCATCAAGCCATGCACGGGCGAAAGTCTCTTGGTTGCTTTCGTGATAGAACCATCTCAAAAGTTTTTCATTTTCTTCACCAGCTATCAAATTCATTGCGTCTTGTAAATCTAAGCCGTCTTTTTTTGTCCATTCAATCCAATTGGCAACCACTTGCGGGATTGTTATTTTCTGCGGTTCGTCTAGTTGTTCGATTTTTTTGATAATTTCGTTTACATCAATACAATTTATAATTTGACTTTTATTTTCTTTTATGGCATTACAATAATCTATCAATTCTTGTTTATTCATTCTTCTACTTCCTTCACTTTAAATGACGGGTTATCAAATACGTTCCCTAAGCCGGCTTTTTCCAATTCTGGTCGAGTATGATGTGTTCTCGTTTTATTCGGATAATCGTTTTCGCTAGACATAAACCATTTGTTCGTAGCAACATCACGATTAAGATAAGCACTATATTTTGAGATTCCACGAACTTTTACAAGGTACCGCTTTTCTTTGACTGTACAACCAAAAATCCAAGCTCGAGCGAATAGCTCTTGATTTTTTTCTACGATTAGAAAATCTTTCAATCTAGTAAAATCTTTTTGATTCGCGTAATTGTAAAAGTCTACGTCGTCGACGAGCAACGCTCTAGTTAAAGTAACGCCGGTATTTTTGCAATACTCGAGCCATTTATTAACGAATTCAGGAAGTGCAACTTTCTTCGCCAGTTTTATTTTATTTTGTCTAACTAGCCGATTCAATTCGTCCACTTTCAAAAGACAACCGATCGGGACCTCAATTCTTTCGCCGGTCTCTAATGCTAAAATCGCATTATTCGTTCCGTTAGTCTCATAAGAACAGCCATCTAAAAAGCCGTACAATAAAAATTTTTCTCCGATTTCGTTCATTCTGTCACCTCTTTTAATTCTACTTTCAATTCTGCGATCGGGCTACTTTGAAGCCACCCGAGCCCGTAATGATCCAACTCTTCGAGTGTGAACGTTTGTGTAAACTCGACGGTATATCGCGTTTCATCACCCTCGATCTCCAAAAGGAAAGTCGGTCGTTTTGGATAGAAATTTTCTTGCTTTGAAAGCAAGCTACGCAAGCTCTCGACTTTCAATTTCGTTTGATCTGCGATCTCCTGTAACGTCCCCGAGGCAACAAATTTTCCCCGGCGGTAATACGCAAACGTTCGGAGCTTGACTGGCGAGCCGAAAAGATCCGTTTCAGTTACTCCGAAAAACGCACATAAATCTTCAACCGCATATTGACTAGGCATACGTTCACCCAATTCCCAACTCGCGATTGTATTGTGTGCCCACCCCAACTGTTGGGCGAGCTTATTCATCGATAAGCCTTTTTTTGTCCGAAAGCGCCTTAAATTTTCAGGGAATCGTTGACGTTGATCGTTATCATAATTTATCAATTCCATATTTCGTTTCCTCAATCGTGATCTGGTAATTTTTCCCGTTAAGCGTGACATCTGTTTCTCGGACCATTCGCGCTTGTTTTCGGTTCAATCGTTCGATCAAAAGGAAACAAATCTCACCCAACTCTAATAATGTTTCATATTGCGAGTTGTTCTTCCGTTCGATCTCTTCCAAAACTTCGTAGTACGTTTTTTCCTTCATGTTTTCACCCTTTCCGCTTGTTCCTCGAGCCATTCAAACAATAGCCCGAACTGTCTGACGACCAATTCATTATCGTTATATTTTTTACAGATCCTAGAAATTGCCCCCACGACCCAGAACCAATAACGCTCCGAACCGAATCCGGCCATCTGCGCCATCTGGTTACTTTGAGCCATGAACTCCGGGATCTCCACGCTATAGAAATGTATATAATTCATCGTCCCATTCCTCAATTTTTACATAGATCCCAACGACCTCGGACCAAAACTTTTCGATGATCTCGCTTGCGACCTGTGCGTCGTCTTTCCAATATCCAAGATCCGTCATACAATCTTTAAATAATTTCGGGAGGTTGTCCGTGTCCGGCTTGGTTGTCTTATACTGTCCATTCTGTACCCCTCTAATCATAGGAAAGCACCATTTCGTAGTAAGCCGAATCGGTCCTTTTAATTTGTCAGGCGGAACATGACGTGATAAGAGACTTTCAAATTTCGCTCGAGCGTTTTTTAATTTCTCCGGCTCGTAGAAAATCGGCTTACCATTTCTCACGTTTACTTTTTTCTGCTGGTGTGTCGTAGTCGGGATTTTTTCCATCGGTAAAAAGAACTCAATCATTTTTCGCCACCTCTTTTTTTATACTTTTTTATTTAAGTTTTTATTTTAGCTTTTCCATTTGCGCTTTTGTCAAAGATGAGATAAAGGATAAAGGGGCGGAGCTTGAGCCCCTTTTCCTTTTCTCTTTGACTTTACGAAGGAAAAGTCCTTTTAATACCCTTGAAAAGGGTATAGGCTGTATTTTTCCGGAAAAATACTAGACTTTTTCCTATTTTTCCATTTTTGGTAGGAAAAGAAAAATACTAGACTTTTTCCAAAACTGGAAAAGAAAAATACTGTATTTTTCCAAAGAATTCTTCTAGTATTTTTCCTATTTTTCCTATTTTTTAACTTTTTTGGAAAAGAAAAATACTAGACTTTTTCCGGAAAAATACTAGACTTTTTCCTTTTCCATTTTTTAGAAAATTTTAGAAAAATAGAAAAATACTAGACTTTTTCCTTTTCTTTTATAGGAAAAACAATACCTTTTTTAATATCAAAACCTTCATGTTCGCGAATATAATTCTCGATCGACTTATTAGATTTCAGTCCGAGATATTCTTTTAATTCATTTACGGTTACTGGCGAACCATCGAAAAGTGCGTAATAGGCTGTCTCAAGTTTCTCGTTCCGTTCTTTCTGATTCTGCTCTTTTGACTTGCGTCCCTCTTGTCCTTTTTGCCACATAGGTTTACTGTCCTCGAGCTGGATATCAGCAAGTACGCCCGAATCGTCCAGAAAATGCACTGGGTAAGAAAACCACATATTGATCGGTTTGAACTTGGCGAACTCCCGAAGCGTACCTTCCACGCGCCACGCTGTCGATACTTCGATCGCTCGACGGGCTTCCTCGATCTTCTCAGTCCAAGGCTTCCGATCGAGTATATTCGGAACTGCTTTTTCGAAGTGTGTTCGCATAATGCTCGCACTTTGGAGATCGTCAAGTGTAACTTCTTCTTGATAATATCCAAGGTTACAAGCTCGAATAGCTTCCTTGTAAATATGGCAAGCTGTATGGTTGATACGCTGTACGAGCAATTCTTCCGTGACGTCCAATTCTACCAAGTCGATCAACGCGTCCGGATCTCGAGCGAATACTCCCGATCCACTGGCCCGGTCCATTGACTTTTTGCCCCCTTGAGCACCTTTTGAGTGGTGATGGCAATAAATAACGGAACAGCCCAGCTCTGTCGCTACTTTATCGAACTGATTCGTAAAGTGCGCCATCTGGTCCGCGCTGTTTTCGTCACCCGTAAGGACTTTATAGATCGGGTCAATAATCACCGCTATATAGTTCTTTTTGAGCGATCGGCGAATCAGCTTCGGAGCTAGTTTGTCCATCGGTACAGTCTTTCCGCGAAGGTTCCAGATATCGATATTTTGGAGATTGTTCGGTTGAAGCCCCATTGCCTCGTAAACATCGCGGAACCGATGAAGACATGACGCACGGTCCAATTCAAGATTGACGTATAGGACCTTTCCTTGTGTACAGTTCCATTTGAGCCATTTCTTACCCTCTGCGATAGCGATTGACATTTCAATCAAACTAAACGACTTACCGGCTTTTGACGGTCCAGCAATTAGCATTTTATGCCCTTGGCGAAGGACCCCTTCAATCAGCTCGGGCGCTAGCTCTGGCAAGTTGTCCCAACTATCCCCCAGCCCTTCCGGATCTGGAAGATCGTCGTTCAAGTCCTCGATATACTGGTACCATTCCTCCCAATTGCTTTTACCGATATTGGTATCGACAAGAAATTGCTTTTGTCCGTTCCGTTCAAAACCGGGCATACGGGATAAGCGCGACGGGTTGCGGTTTTGTGTATCGACCGAGATCCCGTTCTTCTGGCATATCTTATATAAATAGTCAACGCGCTTTCTGTACTCGTCGTAATTGCTCGCGTCCACCTTTACGATAGCGTGTAAGGATTTGTTCCCGCTATAAACAAGGGCAACGATCGGGAGTTCCAATTCCTTATAAATCGCATTTTGTTTCTCTACGCTCATACTGTCCGATTCAACTAGCGCGTACCGATAATCAGTCACGTTCTCGTTTTTGGCTCCTTTGCCATCTAACGGATTGAATCGGATCCACGCGCCCGCTTCCTTGTGATAGTCACCGAGGACCGCCCCGATATCGCCGTTACACTTGGAAAGTTGCTCGATCAACTGTCCAGCTGTCCGGTCGTATGCTCCCTTTGTTGGAAGCCATTTCTCGATCTCGCCCGTCTCGTCGTTTACTTTTGGATAGCTTTCCGTAACGTAACCGACATTCTCAGACGATTCAAATAAGGCCTCGAGGTATTTAATAATCTCTTGTACCGGGTTCCAGTTTGTAGGCTCATGAATCTCTTTCCCCTCGATCCAACTCTTGTCGATGATACGATAATCTCTGTCGATCGTATCGTTCCAATCCAGCTCGTGCGCTCCCTCGCTATCGTTCGAGTAAGGGTTTACCCAGCCATGATCTTTTGCAAGCTGTACAATTGTTCCGCCTGTTACGATAGCCCCAGCTTCCTCGTTGAAAGTGTCCCATTTTTTAAAACATTCAAATTTCCGATATCTTGCTGGATCTTTCAGCGACCAATTATCCCAATCCGACGCCGTATAGCCTTCGTGTTTTAGAGCCATACCGACGTTGATCCATTCTTGATAAGATAAGATCGCGGGGTCGATATGGTCCAACAATGGTAAAAGGTCGAATTCTCTTTCAGTCATTCATTCCCTCCTATTTCTTTTTTTAGTTCTTTTTCTGTCAAAATTGCATTGTCTGACAATCGCTTATACTTCCTTTCTAAGCCGTCCCCGACTTTATAACGTCTAGCCTCGCCTTTCGGATAATCTTCGATCTTGTATCTCAAGGCCCGAAGAACTTTCGCCTTGAATCGCTTATCACCAGCGATATATATATATATCTATGTTTACTGGATCTAAACACTCGATATTTCTGTTCCTCGTCTTTATCATAGTGTCGACTATGCTTACCAAAACCGGAGAATATATCTGTCCGCGGTTTTGTCGCGCCGGTATATAGAAAGTTCGTAGCTTGGTATATATAGCCATTATGGTTCATTCCGCTATCTGCATAAGATACTATGATCTTGTTTTCGTGTTTTAACTGCTTTAAAGCATAAGCAACAAATCTCGAGGTTACGTTTTTAAACGCTTGACTGATTTCATCATCAATATATAAACGATTCAACTCGATAACGTCCTTGCTAAATTCTTTTCCGGCCACTCCCACGCACAAGCTGTTGCTGGCTGGCTTTCCGAAAGTGATAACTCCCCGAAGAATACCCTCATAGAAAAGCCCGAAAGAAAAAGAAATAGAAGGGAGACGGTGCGCGTAGTGTTTCAAAAGTAAGATCTCTTTAGTGTCTTTATACTCGATCTTTCTGAACTCGACGCTCATTTTCTCCCTCCTTCATTTTAGTTTTCCTTCTTTTTAAGTGCGACCATTCCGAGGCTTAAACCAGCAAGTCCGAGAAGACTAATTGCGATTCCGAATTCTGTTCCGGTATTCGGAAGCGTAGCTGGTGCGCTATATGCTTTAATTGGTTTTTCAGATTCTTCTTTTTCTTTGACGATCTTCACGCCTTCGACTTTTGGAGTTTCTTTTGGAGATTCTTTTGGCTCTTCTTTAGTTTTTGGCGCTGGTGTGTTAGGCTTATCTTGTTTTGGTTTCGGATCCTGTTTGGGTTCCTCTTTTGGCTCGTCCTGTTTTGGTTCCGGAATTTCAATAATTTTTTCCGGCTTGTCTAAAACAGGCGCGTCAAACGGAACGGTTCCACCGTGCCATTCCGGTTTTTCCAAAATCGGAGCGTCGAAAGGCGTTGTCCCTCCTTGCCATTCAGGCAATTCATATTTCGGCGCTTCGCCCGGTATTTCCCAGACTGGTTTATTCTCGCCGGACGCGTCACCACGACCCCCCACGAGTTGGACATAACTATAAGAAACGGCGCCCGAATCTTCGGCTTTAAGTTCAACTTTATTCGTTGGGTTTACACTGTCTTTAACTGCGCTTGTTAGTTTAGTCTTATAGTTTAAATAGATCATACGATCAAGGCGATCCATCTTGATTTCGAAGCCGTGATCTGACTTACTAATTGACTTAACAAGATCCATTGCGGACCCCTTGTCGATCCACGGATCTACGCTTTCAATATTCTTGATTTCAAAATAGTTATCAATTAGTTTTTGGTTTTCGCTCATTTCGTCAATGATTTTGACGTAGTTCAAAACCTTTCTCGCGTAATTAAGGCGAATTGTCCAATTAATAACGCTTGGATCGTTTTCGTCTTGAGATCCCCACTTCGCGATCAATTCATCTTTACCGATCACTTGCTCTTTGCCGATTTGAGCCGTTACGACTGTGCCGTTAAAATTCGCGGTTACTGGTTTTCCGCTTTGGACTTTTTCAGTCCATTTTGCGTCCAGCTTCAATGACATTTGTTTGTTAAGTGGGTGATCTTTAAAATAATTGTTAAATACCGTTGTAACGGTTTGAGTTGTGACATCTGTTGAAGCCTTACCGACTACGGCATTTTCCGGGTTCTTCACATCGAACTCGTAATTAGTCTGAAAATTAATTTCTTCCGGCAATTTAAAAGTGACTTTGTCGCCTTCGTTGATCTCGAGATCATCTGGAAAGTGCACGTCTTTATACTCGACCGTGAATGACTGGTACTTTCCGTTGCCGTTTGACTGATCGACCACGACTTCGGGGTTTTCTACTCGAATTTGATCCCCGTCCTTTTTAAAAGTTGTTGGAAGTCCTTCTCGTTCGTTATTCTTAGCTTCAGCGCTTCCTGCTCCCGTTGCATTGTCAGAATTTGTTGGTTGATCTGCTTCCGTTGCTGGAATAGCTGATTCAGTTCCGCTTGTTTCTCCGCCTTGGTTTGTTGTAATTGTTGTTGTCTCTGGCGTGATTCCTCGATCAGATTCATCGGCATTTACTCCCTTAATTCCGATTGTAGCTGTCGCAATAGTCGCGACTGTTAAAAGTGTCAATTTGTTCTTTTTCATTTTCTTTTACTCCTTTTTTAATTTGGCAAGTATTCACTCGCTCTGATTCCGTGTGGTATTCTCCACCCGTTAGCTGCGATACGATCAATCATGTTTCTTGCACTCTCAAAAGTCCACATTCCAACGTTCCGGAAGCCTCGACTTTCAAGGAAGCGGATCTGCTTCGGTGTCGAAAGACCTTCGTTTCTGCGCTTGTTCAAACGGTCAAGCAAGAGATTCGCTTTTCCAGCGTTGCCCACTTCGTCGGTAAAAATACCGTACTTCTCGAGGGCCTTGAGTTGTTTTTCAGACGGCGGGGCCATCTCCCAACCAAAGTTAGGGACATAATTTGAAAGATCCTTGGCATGGATAGACATTTCAAATTGAAGCGGATCGACGAGTTTTCTCTTGCGTTTCCGCATTTCTGCGAGCTGTTTCGCAAGTGCTTCTTCACGTTCTGCGACAACGTCTTCCGCGCTCTTGGCTTCCATGGCCTCAAGATCAAGCACGACGCCCGTTTCTTCTTCCATATTCTCGACCATTTTTTTAGTTACTTCCGGGCTCTCACAAATTAAGTGAGCTGGACGACAAAGCTCGTGACGCTCGGTGTGCCATAGAAAATCGAGTAGAAGAAGCTCTTCTTTCCCCGGGAATAGACGCGTTCCACGTCCGACCATTTGCGAATAGAGCGCCCGGACTTTTGTCGGCCTTAACACGACCACACAATCGACCGAGGGACAATCCCAGCCCTCCGTGAGTAACATCGAGTTACACAAGACGTTGTAACGGCCCTTTTCAAAGTCCTCGAGCACTTCGGCCCGGTCTTTTGATTCGCCGTTCACTTCGGCTACCTTAAAGCCTCGCTCGTTTAAGATATCGCGGAATTTTTGGCTTGTTTTGACTAGCGGTAGAAAGACGACTGTTTTCCGATCCTTGCAATACTTGGCCATTTCGTCCGCAATCTGTACGAGATATGGATCGAGGGCCGTTCCGACATCGCTCACCTTAAAATCTCCTGCGGACATCGAGACGCTTGAGAGATCAAGATCGATTGGAATTGTTAAGGCCTTAATCTTGGAAAGATAGCCTTCTTTTATCGCTTGCACGAGTGAGTATTCATAGGCCAAACTATCAAAGTACGATCCGAGGTTTTTCATATCGCCACGGTCTGGCGTAGCTGTAACTCCGAGCACTTCCGCTTCTTTGAAATAGCCTAATACTTTTTGATAACCATCTGATATAGCGTGGTGTGCCTCGTCGACCACGATCACATCGAACCAATCGGGCGGGAATTGACTTAAACGCTTCTCACGTTGCATGGTTTGAACTGATCCCACGACCACACGGTACCAAGAGCCGATTGACGTGCTTTCAGCCTTTTCTAAGGCTGTACCGAGGCCCGTCGCGGTCTTGAGCTTGTCGCTTGCTTGGTCTAGTAATTCGGAGCGGTGAGCAAGTACGAGAACGCGTTTTCCTTCTCTAACTTGATCTTCAATAATTTTTGAAAAGACGACCGTTTTCCCCGTCCCAGTCGGGAGGACTAGAAGAGTACGTTTTCGCCCCTCTGTCCATTCCCTCTGAACGGCTTCACGCGCCTCCTGTTGATAAGGCCGTAGTTTCATTCACGCCCTCCTAGAATTGACCCGGGTTATATCCTTGCGTTAGTTGTTGTTGATATCCTTGACCTTGCGCTGGTTGTTGGTATTGTTGCGCTGGTTGTTGGTACGCTGGGGCTTGCTGTCCCGGTTGTGCGTTCAATACTTTCGTATAGTCCACGTCTTCGGCGTAAATCATGCCTTTTACTTCGTTGTACTTATTGCCGTTGTACTCACGAGTTCCGACTTTACAAACTCCGACTTTACCGATAATCGCGTTCCAATCCATGCGAAGCGGTTCGCCTTTGCGTTTTTGTCCAATTGCACCAAAGAACGCTGATAACATTCCCTCGGTTGAGCTGTGTAAGAAGAGATTGTGACGCAATTCTGTTTCACCTTCATTCGCCACGATTTTTAAATGAACCGTAGCTTTAGGGCAAGCTGGCAACTTGCCGGGATTTTGTTGGTTTGGTGTGTGACGTCCGCGTTCATAACTTGCGACTGTGAAATAGTATAGGCCATCTGGTAGTAAGACGAATTCCGAATCCTTTTCGATTGTATCTTCCCAGCCAAACTCACGCTCGTAGTTGTTATATTGTTGTTGTGTCATGATAGATTTTCTCCTTTAATTTCATAAGTTGTTGGTGTTAAATGGTAATTTCGGATCTTTCCGGATTTGGTTTTGAATAACTTCGAGGGTCGCGTCCCAATTCGCTACGATCATATCCCAATAATTGCTCGGAAAGTTTTCGATCGGTGTTCCCATCGGAAAGTGTCCGCGGATATAAGCAACGTCTTGCAATTCGCTTTCTGTCACGTTGTTCGGTGCCATTAAGTCGATCAATGCTTGTGGAAGCGTTCCGCTTGTTTGTGGTTGTTCTTTCGGCGCGCGTCCCATATTTTGGGCTACTTCTTGAGCGATCTCGTTCATAAATTCTTTGAGATCTTTCTTTGGTTGTTCCTCTTGTTGAGGCTCTGGCGCTGGTTGTTCCGGTTGCGGTTGCGGTTCCGGTTGCGCGTTGAAAATATGCGCGATACTGTCATAAGTAAATGGCAATTGATCAGGTAAGCCGTGCCGGTTTTTTGCGTCCCACGCTGGCCGGTGATTCGTGTACATGACACGCTCGCCCCCTTGGGCTTTCTTTTTACCAGTGTCCGTGGTCATGACGATTGTCTTATAATTCGCAAAGAGCACCATGTCGGCCCATTCTTTGACCAGCGGGGCTGTTTTTGAGCTTGATTTTTGCCCGAGCTTCAACTCATATCTATCGTATGATCCCAACTCGTCCGGCTGTTCGAATTTTTTGATCTGTGCGTGAGCTGTCAGAATGACATTGATCCCGTTGTCCACTAGCTCTGATAAGCTATTCAGCAAACGCCCGATCTCTTCCTGCACGTATGTATAGCCCTTTCCCCAACCAAAATCTTCGATCCCGTTCTTTTGGTGCTGTGCGCATACATAATCGACTGCGAGCTGTTCGGCCCAATCGATCGTGTCAATAACTAGCGTCTTACACGCGCCCGGGTTTGCCTTGATAAACGCGATCTCGTTTTTGAGCATTGTCCAGCTTGTGGGCTTATCCATACGGGCTACGTCCATATTATCGGTTGATCCTTCCGTATCGATGAATACTGGATCCGGGAATTGACTCGCAAAGCTCGACTTTCCGATCCCTTCCGGGCCATAGATCACGACTTTTTGCGCCCGTGCCTTTCTTCCTCTTGTGATCTGCATTTTTTACTCCTCCTCGTCGTTGTCACTCAAGAGCCCACGAAGGAAGTTTTCAAAATGTTGGCGCTTTGCCTTTTCGATCTCTTCCGTGAGATCGATCGGCTCTTTGCCGTCCAACGTTTTGAGTTCATATGTTGCGTTTACGACAAGGATCTCGCCTCCGAGCGCTTCGGCCACTTTTTCTGTTTTGTCTTTGTTACGTTCTAATGATTCGATCGCGTTTGTTGCAGCGTCTTGCACGTCTTCGCTCCACGTTGAGCTATAAGCGAACGCTCCGGGGTTGTTTTCATATTTTACTAAGAATTGACCTGATTCTGTGCTACGAACGACAATAAATTTTTCTGTTTTTTTCATGATTTTTCCTTCTTTCTTTTAAAAGCCATTTTGCCAAGTTGGCGCGATTGTGTTTAGTGCGCCGTTCATTGCTCCGTTTTGAAGCGCATTTTCAAAACTATCGGGTTTAACACTGTACCCGTCCTCGATGATAACCGAGCACTCGCCACCAGTTGAAACGCGAGTCGCGATAGCTTGTAAGCCCTCTTGCTCCAGCCAAGCCCCAAACTCCATGAGTGTTACTTGGTCCATCTGCTCGAGCTTGTCAATTAAGACGAAGCCACAATCTGGCTTGAGCTTGCGAACGATAGCCGTTGCAACTTGTAATTGTTGCGATCCCGACATATTATCCCAGCGTTGGCCGAGATATAAGAGTTCGCCATCGTCGACCGATAAGCCCGGAAGTGGTAAATCTGCATTTGTGAGCAAGTCCGTTTTTTGCTTGCGAATACCTTCGATAACCAGATCTAACTCGCGATATTGTTCGCGATAAACTTTCGCGTCTTCTTCGGCCTTGTCTTTATCAAGATTGGCCCGAACTTTCAAATTGATCTGCTCAATGTTCGCGATACTTTCTTCGATCTCTTGAGTTGATTCATCAATCAGATCTTGCGCGTCTTTGCGAGCAATATCAAAGTCTTGCGCAAGTGCTTGCTCCTTTTCTTGCGCTTCCTTGAGCATAGCTTCCAAGCGATTCACATTAGCAAGTGCATTTTGATAGTCGTTTTCGATTCTCGCGAAATTCTGACGCTTGCGGGCATTTTCGCCATTCCGTCCGAGGATCTCTTGCTGTTGCTGGATCAAATCAGCAATCGAAACGAGCTCTTTCGGTGCGTCTGGATAGTATGGCTGTTCTTTTGCGAACTTCTCTTTCTGGTCCGCAATGACGCCGATCGCGTGTCGTTCTTGGTACTTGGTCTTCTCTTCCGTTTCAAGCTGTACGAGTTGATCCCCGACCCCGATAATTTGTAGCAAGGTCGTGGCCTTTTCTTTGCTCGTCATTTCCATAAATTTTGGAAGATCGAGAGCAAGCTCTTCGACGAAGCTATCAAGCAATTTCTGACCGGCCTTGTTTCCGCTTGGATCAATCACTTTTAAATCGCTGTTTTTGCCTTTTCTCTCAACGATAAGGCCATTTGATAATGTGATTTTTAGGCTTGGCGGAATTGTCGATCCCTCGCGTTGCGGTTGCGAAGGCTTGTATTTATTCCCACCCAAGGCCCACGCTATCGCGTCTAATACGCTTGTTTTACCTTGGTTATTGTTACCTCCGACAATGGTCAGCCCCTTCGCTGACGGCTCGATTTTGACCGCTTTAACGCGTTTGACGTTCTCGATCTCCAATTTATTGATCGTTACCATTTTCTTTTATCCTTTCCAATAACTGATTTTCTCGATCGAGAGAAGCGTTTAAAAGTTGAGTTTGTCGCCACTCTCGCATACGCAAACGCTCGACTTTATCTTCTAACTCTCTAATCCGTTTTGCTTTTTTACCGAACACAACTCGCCCCCCAATCGTTATCTGAAATTGACCGCTTGCGGGCTTCCGCTAGATCTTCCCAGACGCTTTCTTTCGTTTCTTGAATGAATCCATCTTGAAGTTCGAATAATTCTTGAATTTTTGCACGTTGGCGCTCCTTCTTTTCTTTTCGCTTAAAACCAGCTAGGCAAGTTACGAACCCCGCCGTAAAGAAGCTAAGCCCGACTATTCCGATTTCTATAATTTGTTGTTCGATCATTTTTATTTTTTCCTTTCCATTCTTTTTTATTTTTTGTTGCTATTTATTTTTCTTGACCTTTCCCCTCCTTTTCTTTTTTAACACAAGCGTTTTTAAGTTTTTCGCGGTTGGTACTTAAAGAAATAGTCTGGAATATTTTCCGTTTCGATCTCGAGCACTTCTGCCGCTTTCAAGATCTCGCTATCTTTCCACGCTACCACATTATTCAACTTTCGCGATACGCTTCTTTCAGACATTTTCAAAGCGTCTGCGAATTCTGCTTGCGTTCCGCATTTTTCTGCGATCCTTCCTAGCAATTTCGAATAATCGTTGCTCATTGTTTTCCTCCTTTCCTTATTTCTGAAATAAGTATATCACTCTTCCGGACACTTGTCAACACTTTTTGTCTTATTTTTTGATTTTTTTGTCTCTTTTTTTGATCTTTTTGTCTTATCGCTGATATAACAGCAATTTTGTCGATTGTCTATTGTAATAGAAAAGGCCAATTATCCGGCCTTATTTTATATCTTCGCGCGCGTCTATCCATTTCTGAACTCTAATAACGGTATCGATCGAAAGATCCTTAAATTGCTTTTTCCCGCTTCGCAAGCGTGAGATCGAGGCTTCCGAGATCCCTGTATTTTTCCAGATTGAATAACCGGAAATGGCCTTGTTTAATAAGGTCGCCTCGACCTGTTTTGTGTTAATAATCATTTCGCTCCCTCCTTTAATAAAATATTTACATAAGTGCGACGGACGTTTCGAGTGCCTTTATTTTTAATTTCTCGAATCGGTTGCGTTTGAGTTAAGTAGTTTTCGCCTTGCTTGTCGATAATTTCTTGAATACGTTTTTTAAAATCCTCCCACTCTTCTTCTTTGCGTTGGACAACTCGGATCCCTTTATGTGTTTTTACGATCTCGTTTGGTGTGATTTTCATTTTTCTTTACTTCTTTCTTTTAGTCATTAATGTATGCTACTAGAGCATAATCTTCGAGCCATTGTTCGATTGTTCCACTATGTGCTAGTTTGCTATACACTCGCCACACGTCGTCGCCTTGGTTCAGTTCAAAGAATTGCTTTCTATCAACCGGACGAGCATTTGCGAGCGCCAATAGCACCCGAGGCGCTTTTTGGTCGAGTGGGTATTCGTGAATAGTTTGAAACGCAATTTCTTGTACTTGTCTCAATTCTTTTTCGTATGCGATCATTTTCTTTTACTCCTTTTATTTCGCTTTCCATTCAATCGTTTCGCCATTGTGACGATCTGTTGCGTTGCTCAATTCTGTTTCGATTAGATATTCTGCGAAGTCTGCGATATCTGCGTCGCACCAATTGTTACTATTGTCAATATCGAGCGGAAATTCGAATTCTGCATTTTCCAAACCATCACGCCAGTAGTTTTTATTGAGTGGGACGATATAAACGATCTCTTCTTCATTTTCTTCAAAGCTCCCGATTTGACGTTCTTCAACTCTTCCGCTCTTATATACAACGGCTTCCATTCCGTCCCAGCCAACAAGCCAAGCAACTTTTTCGGCCACTTTTTCGATTGTTACATTTACTTTTGTCATTTTCTTTTACCTGAGTTCTTTCGAACTCCCTTTCCTTATCTTTTATGGATCAATTATATCATGTTGCTTTACGTTTGTCAAGTATTTTTGTTAAAAAAATAAAAGTTTTTTAATTTTTCCTTTTTTTAGGAAGAAGGGGGGGTAGCCCCCTTCTTCCTGTCATTCCGCCATATCCATATATCCGCATTCTTTTAGGCTGTCTAGTCTTCTTTGAACTGATTCAAATTGATAAGCATAATTTCCGCGGAAGATTTCGTAAGTGATATCTCCTTCGTTTGTTTCGAATTTTACGAATCCATCAAAAACTGTGCTAAAGATGATAGGATCTAATTCGAGACCATTAAATACGATTTCATCTAGTGCTTCATCTGCTGAAAGAATTTGATAAGTTTCGAAGATGTGATCGACTTTAAGAATAACGTTTTTCATTTTATTTTTCCTTTAAGATCTTTTTTGAGATCTCCCTTTCCTTTATCTTGACTTAATTATATCACTATACTTTATGCTTGTCAAGCATTTTTACAAAAATTTTTAAACTTTTTTTATTTCTGTAACTAGTTTCAGATTTCGCGTGGTTTTCGCGTGATTGTTTCAGATAACGTCCCAGAAATGCGATAAATAAAGGCTTTTTTAAATTCGCTTTTTCGCGTGATGATCGTTTTTTTTAAAATCAAGGCAACAAAAAAAGCCCTCCCGCTCGGGAGGGAAAATACATTATATAGGAACTGATTCGAGTACTTCGACACGTTTCAGCAAGTTTTGAAACACTTCTTTTGACACGTAAGCCGTGCTGGCTTGGTGGCTAGTAAGGAAGTTATCGCCACCGTTCCTCAGTTTCTCGTCGATCAGTGCGTCAAGGCCCAGCTCAAGGTGCTTATTTTTAATGTTGTTAGTCATTTGAGCTTGTAACGTGGTATACGTCGCGAAAGTCTGATAGGCCATATCTGTGGTCATATACGCGCTCAAGTCAACCGCTGGTGCTGTTGGTGCCGGTCTATCTTCCAAGACCTTCACGCGCTTTTCTAGTGGTCCTAAATCGAGCGTTTGGACCGTCGGGGCTGGATTGCTTTCCAGCGCTTTGACTGACAAGGCTAACTGTTGTACTCGACTTTCTAACGGCCCCAGATCAACCGTTGTAGCCTGTGGACGTGCTTCGAGGGCTTCGATCCGTGCGACTAGTGGCCCGTCATTATATGCTTGTACAGTGTGTCCAGCAAGATAGTTTGCGATCTCATCGCGCAAGCTGACTTTACCAAGCTCAACCATCTCCGCTGACTGGTATTCCTCCGCTGACTGGACCACGTCGACCCGGACACTCTGGTCACTCGGGAATACATATCCACCAGCCACCACCTCGACAAGATAGCTCTCGACCGGTAGGACTTTGGGAATCTTAAACGATACTTTTGAGCCTTGGACTGTCGCACTAAAGGACGCTTTGCCTTTTTTACTTACAAAATGGATTGTAGCCTCTTGCCCGTCAAGGTCAATCGGAACCCAGTTTTCGTCATATAATGCAAAACCAAAAAGGGAGGCCGAGTCGCCTTGTTTAACGACCCGACCGCCCTCAAACTGCTTTAAGTTTGTACAGTTTGAGCGATTCATTCAATCACCCCTCTTTACTCATAATAATTAACTAGATCGTCCTTATCCCAGCATGACAACCAGATAGGGCCGAATTGCCCAAACTCAAACAAACGCCAGTAATAACCGCCGTAATAACCGCCCTTGCCTGTGTCTGCGATATGGGCTTCATCGAGTTCGAACGAGAAGAACATACCCGCTTTAAAGTCTTGATCTGCGCCATCTGGCAAGTTGTTTCCGTCTTTATCAACCCAATTTACCATTGCTACCGGGATCCCGTTTTCTGTCCAATCAAAGCCGACTGGTGCGAGATAGTCGCATTTAATCTGCCAAATGTTATTGACGAATTTTACCTCGTTAGCCTGATAATACGCTTTTTCTTGTGGTTCCACGGCCGTGTTCGCTTGGTTGTTCGTTTGCGGTGCTGTGTTAGCATACCGCCAAACTTCAATATAAGCCGGACGATTCCAGTTATAATAATCATTCCAAGGATAAGTATTGATCGCTTGCCCCGGCGCCCCTTGTGTCGAATAGTCGCAAGAAATGAAGTATGTATCATCGATCATCGCCCCGACATGCCCACCAGCTCCACCAGATGAAGACATATCAGCACCCCATGACATTAGAATAATATCGGCCATTTGAGCGTCCCATGGTTGGTTACGGCTCACACGATAAAAGCCGTTATTTGCGAGTTGTTGTCCAAGTGTCACCGTGGACGGCAAGCCTTGGATTAGGATACCAGCTTCTTTTAAAACTTGCGACATGATACCCGAACAGTCACCCGTTCCGTCTGATCCGTTGCGAGATCCGAGCATTGAATAGGTAATCAGCCCGCGACGACTAATAAAGCCGTTAACGATAGATTGTTGTACACTCATTGTCTATCTCCTATTTCTTCCATTCTTCGTTCGCACGTTTTACAGCTGCTTCAATAAAGGTATTTAATTCTTCGTTCGTCAAGTGGATATTTTGAGATTCTAGGCCTTCGATCAAGCTGGTTTTCGCGTGCTCGAGTTTATCCTTGCCGTGAATATCCAATTTATCAGCGACTTGCTCCGTAGCGTTGACTGCGTTTTTCGCCAAGATCTCAACGATCTCGATCGCTTTCTTGCCACCACGCATAAGTAAGTATTTTTTAATTGCTTGTACCACGATCCCCGTCAATACAACTAAAATGCTCATAGCCGATGAAGTGATAATGCTTGTGATTTGATTCATTTTATTTATCCTCTTTCTTCTTTATCAATTTTTTAGGCTCTTTCAAGCCGTCCTTGAGTTGGAATTTTTCGTGATCGATATTTTGTTTTATAAAGCGATCTAGTCCGGGGATCTCTACTCCCAGCGCCGAAAGACTGGCCAAAACACTAGAGCCGTATGCTGCCATCATTGCCACGATGAAAGTATCGACCACGGGCCCGAGATTCATAAATAAGAAAAAGGGGTACCCGATCGCGATAATTAAGATCATAGCTGTGTGACTGACTAGGCCTTTTCGCCATTTCCGACTAGAAAATTCTTGATAGGCCCACGCCCTCGACACGCCCAAAACGATATCGAGGGCCACGATAGCCATAAGTGCGAACACGATCATGTGTTCGTCGATTCCGTGTTCGTAAAAATCGCGAACCACCTCAAAAATCCCGAAAATTCCGTCCGGTTTTTGATCCATACGCCACCCCCCGCTTATTGTGTCACGGGTTGAGTTTCAAGATCTCCAGCCGGTTTTGGATCTTCCGGTTTTGGCTCGGTCCATTTCCAGATCCCAATTTTTCCGTTCTGGTGCAACGGTTCGAGCTGTTCCAACGTTTCGCCATTGTAAGTAAACGGCTCGGTTACTTGGATCATGACGCGTTTCCCTTCTTGGAATTTTTCGATATGCTCTGGATTTTCAAGCGCGAAAATTTCTTGTGATTGGTAAGTCTTGCCAATTTTTCCAAGATCGACCAATTCAAGGCCACGTTTGAATAACGTAGGATCTAAAGGATTGTCCGTATCCGTCACTCGTGCGAGTACCGCCCAATCTGCTACGGCCTTAACTTCTGCGATCTTTGTGTCTTTTTCTGCGAGTTTTTGCTCGTAGTTTTCGGCTTGAGTGTGAAGATCCTCTTGTAATTTCTTCACGCCATCGGCCGGATTGAATTCAGTCGCTACTTGTCCGAGCACGGCTTGGATCAACGCTTCGTCTGATTCATTGGTACGGTCACCAATCAGGACGCGCTCGAAGGCTGTGTAAGGGTTCGTTGAACGGATTGATACGAATGTACGTCCTTCTTCTTGAAGGTATTTGTTAATGATTTTAAATTCCATGTTTTATTATTCCTTTTCTAGCTTCTTTGCTACTTCGTCAAAAAGATCTTTAAGATCTTTATCGCTATCTAAAACGTCGTTAAACTTGCTCAATAGCTCGTTAACGCGCTCGTATTCCTCGCTTGCTTCCTCGTATAATACCTTGTAATTAGTGGCCTCTACGATTGCGCTTGTGAGTTTCTGCGAGAGTTCGTTTATAAATTTTTCTATTGTGCTCATTTTGCCTCCGCCTTTATAATTTTTTTGTGATTCCATTAACGATGACATAAGCACCGTTCGAATCAAATTTTATATAATTTCTTTCTGTCCCAATTTTTACATAGTTGTATCGGGCCTCGATAAGCGGTATATCTGTGTTTCTATCTTTGCCGTGGCCTAAGCGAAAATAAGCTCCGTAATCCATCGATATATTTAGCCCCCCGCCATTATCTGTATCAAGTTCAACACTCTTGTTTCCCTTACCAATAGTAAGCATACCTGTACTATTTGATATTTTTAAAAAGCTGCCGATTGCCCCTGTAAAAATCAGGCCTTTTCCTGTGACTTCCATATTGCTATAATATGACTTCCATAATGTTTTAGTAAATTGAGCAAAATCTCCGATAAGATTTTTCACATTTAAATTAATAATATTTACTTCGTTTGCGTCAATCGTACCGCCCGAGATTTTATTTGCGTTTAAGTTAGCGATCATACCATCTTTTATGACGCCATTTTTAATGTAAGTTTTTTCACCAATTGCGACAAGAGCTTCGTTGATCTTGACCGATCCGTCCGGGTTTAGATTTAATTGCCCCAGCACGTCACCGGCGCTGTTTAGGTTCTTTACTGACCAAGAGCCCGCAAGCTGTGTGACTTGTGTCCGTGTAGCTTCTGCCAGTTGTTTTGCTGTTTGTGACAAACTAGTTGCTTGTCCGGCGGCCGTTTTCGCTTCGTCGGCTTTTCCAGATACTTTGCCAAGTTCGGAATTTATTTGTGTTCCAAGCTCCCCGAGAGCTTCACTTGGATCATCTGGCGACGGTTGCCATTTACGGTCATTTGTACCCTCGTAGAAGTCAAGCTCTGTCATAAATAGGCCGGCCCATCTGCCATTGTCATTTCCAACATATTCAAATCGCAAGTATCCATCGTCAAAATCACCTACGTTAAACTTAAATGATTTTTTAACAGCCATAGAACTATCAAAAATCGGGCTTCCGTTTTTTTCGAAAATTAATTGTTTTCCTTCAAAATCCGCTGTACTTCCCTTTTTACGTTTGCAAAAATAAACTTTAAAACTCTTTGAGTTAGCGTCAAAACCGAGCATGTTGAGCATATAATCGGCGTTACGTTTAACGATAAAACGCGGGCTTGTTACTACCGCGCCCGGCCTTAATGAGAACATCTTTTTCTGGCCATTGAAATAAAACTGGTGAGCTGTGAAGTTCAATCGTCCATTAGCTTCAATCCAATATTTCAAGCCATCATCGGCTCGCGAATTTCGGAGCATATTTGGTCCACCACTCGTCGAATATTTCCCTACCTCCGTCTGAAAGATATCGCTAGACATAACCAAGCGAGAGAGCTTGTCGGGTGCGCCTGTTTCGGACGTGCCGATGATACGTTCGTAGAGCTTGTTTGATTCGGTCAGCTTATTAAATTCGATTGTCTGACGTTCGATTTTACTATCCAAATAAGATTGATAATCTCTCATTCGGTCATGTTCGCCCATTAAAAAATCGCCGATACTTTTTGGTACAAATTGCTTTTGGATATTTTGATAGATTTTGTTGTAAATCACTCCAGAATCGGTCTGCTCAAGATTTTCTGCGACTTTGCGAGATAGATCCGGGCTGTTTAAAATCTGTTGCTTGATCTGGTCCGATAGCTTGCTAGTGTCTGGTAGCGTTCCGGCTTTCTTTAGGGCTTCTTCTGCCTTGGCGTTCGCTTGTGCTATTGCTTGGTTCGTTGAGGTTTGGGCGTTATTGACTATTTTTTCAATTTTGGCCGTGTCAACTTTGAGGATCTTTGGGAGCCATTCCGTCCCGCTCCAATAATAGAGCTCCGTCTCTTCGCCCACGGTCAAATACAAGAGATCACCTTCGCGAAGCGTTCCTCGTGGGTTATCCTCTGGCTTTTTAGCGCCATAATAATTGGTATTCTTACCGTTAGCGGAAACAAGCGCCCTTGTAGCTACTGAAAGGGCTCCTTCAGCGTACTCTCTCGATTCAGAAACGCTTCGCATGATCGAGCCTTCAGACGTGATCGCTTTTTGAACAGTCCCGATATCATTGCAAGTTACTTTGTGCTTAATTAATCGGCCTGTCACATCATAGCTGCTTTCATAAGATACAATACGAATCTTTTCACGGAATCCGATTGTCTCATTAATAGCCATGATATAGTCGCCGGCTCGAGGTTGTTTATACTTGTAACCGGCGCGTGTCAGATCTTCCATTTCAAGTTGGACCGAGATCGAGTACGATTCGTCAACTTCTTTTTTTAGTCGCTCTAAGAGCTTACCAGTCTCTTTATAACGTTCATCGGTTACGGGTTCGCCCTCGATACGGCCATAGATCCGAGCGAGTGGACTCTCATATTCGGACGTGTATCGGCCTGCGCCGTGGTTGTTTTCGTCTTTCCAAGCTCCGAGACCCTTTTTGTAAGTAATGAAGGCCCCAATATTTTTTTCGAGTGTCAACTCGTTCATGTTGAAGTTTTTTCGGACGACTGTCGAAAGATCAGTCCCGACTTTTTTCAAAATTCGAACGACCTTACCAGTTACCGAGAACTCAAGGCCCGCTGCCTTAATGATATCTTTGAACATTTTGAGCCGTTTCGTGTTCCCGAAATTCTCTTTCCGAATTGCCCCAGCTTGCGCCTCAATAATATAACGATAACCACTATCTTTGAAGATCTCCTCGATATAGACTTCAAAGCGATTCGAGCCGTTAAATTCTTTGTAACAGTTTGAGTGATCGAAATCGTAGAAAAACTGGTGGACCGCGTCAAATGATACAGATAAGCTCCGGCCTTCATCTTTTGGCTTTGCGTAAATAATCTTATACATTTCGCCGTCCCACTCAAAAGACCAACCCCGATCAATCCTTGACAATACTTTTTCGTTTGTAAGGATGGTTCCGGACACGGAACGCTCGCCATTTACCGCGTTTTTTGTTGTGAATTCGACTTGCGCACCGTAACCGTTGCCCTTTTCATCATAAAAAGTAAGCATTTTCCCTCCTTCCTACTTGTATAATTCCTTAAACCCGAGGATCTTAACAGTCCCTTTAAAATTAGTAAACCAATTTACAGAACGGTTAGGTTTTGGCCTAATAACGAAATACTCGTAATTTGTCCGGTTATTAACGTTTAGATCTTGTGTGGTTGGCCCTTGATAGATCGCCGTTTCGATCCCTTTTAGAAGGAGCTTTTGGCCTGATCTTAAAGGCGTTTCCGTGTGTCGATAAGTGAACCGTCGGCCGTCAATTTCAACGAAAAAATCAGTATTATCAGCGTTTGCCGTTAATTCCACGATAAACGGTACCTCTAATTGACTTAATGGAGCCGTTCCGTTATATGGAAAACTGTTCGTTGTAAGCACAAGATCCCGCGGTACTGTTTCGCCAAAAGGTAACTCCGCTGTGACAAATGAAAATGAAATGTTATATTTCAGTCCCGCGGACGACTTGCCGATGAAATCATAATCGATCCGATCATTCCCCACCACTTTATAGCGATACCGCCACGCTGTATGCGGAATATTTGCGATCTCAAGTTCCCCTGTTGTTTGTCCCGCTGTCTCGAACTCATATAACTCGTTTCGTTGCGGGTACATTTTGGTAATGTAAAAACTATCCTCGCCCAAAATATAGCGAGTTAGCTCGTCCTTTTTATCAAAAAAGGCTTCCATCGTTGGGACGGAAAGCCTAGCTTTTACCTCGATTGTTTTTTCGGTATAAGTCAAACCATCAAAGATCCGACCATTGCGCCCCTTGACGGTACGCGTTGAAATATCCGCGGTCGGGGACGAATCATCGACCGTGATATTATATAGGCCTAATTCAGATAATTTCCGACTTTGGCCGTCTTTTTCTATCAATAAATCCATGTTTCACCCCTTACGCGAAATATTCATCTAACGCCTTTTTTCGGGCGTCCTTTTCTTTTACCGTGGTGTAAATCTTATCGCCGACGATCTCATTGTGTACTTCGAATTTTTGATCCGCAAGCTGTGAATTCTTCACTTCGTCGCTCAAATCTTCGAGAGATGAACGAACGCCCGAGCTTGTCACGCTCGCGCTTGTGGTCAATACGCTGTTAGTCTGATAATCTTGATCCGTGATCGCTTGCGCATACTGCCGAGCCATATCGTTTATATCCGATACCCAGTCTTTCATTCCGAGATACATACCTTCGCCGGTAAACCCACCGATTTTTTCCATAACCCGTGACGGCGAGTGAATATCAAGAGCCGAACTCATAACCGCTGCAATATTTGAAGCGATACTAGAAGCGAGAGCATAAAGCGAACCAGCCATCGAAGCAAGTCCGTTATATAGACCCATGCCCGCGTTAAATCCGACCATTTGAAGCAATGCCGGGAGATAACTAAACGAAGCTGAAATCTGTTCACAAGACGAACTAGCAAGCGAAACGGCTTGTGTCATGCTTGATTGCATGGTACTTACGAACGCTTGCATACCACTTTTAGCGCTGTTCGTTACGTTTTGGAACGTTGACTTAAACGCGCTTTCCAACTGTTTACCAGCCGAAGAGCTCACTTGTGAGATCTTGTTAAGGCCGGCTTGGACTGCTTGGGCTGTCGCGTTCATCGCGCTTGTAACAGTCTTTTGCATATTTTGATAATTCTTCGTGATAGACTGCGACATTTTAGAGCTTGATTGCTCGGCTTGTTGGGCCATCTTATCAAAATCTGTTTGAGCACTAATAGCCATCGCATTTGTAGCTGTTGTCGCTCCTGCTTGCATTTGTTGGAAGTTGCTTACAACGTTCGCGCTTGCCTGTTGCGCGTTAGTGGTTGCAGCTGTGTTAACTCCCGTCGTGCTCGCGTTCGCATTGTTCATCAACTGATTCAACTCGTTACTTGCGTTCGCGTTTAACTGGCCGATATTGGTTGTTACACCAGTGTTCATCTGGCCGGTTTGCGCGAGTGCGTTCATGTTCATCTGGTTAAATGACGCGTCCGCATTTGCAGCAAGCTGTTGCATATTCATAGTCCCGCTAGTATTCAACTGTCCGAAGTTAGTCGAGGCTGTTTGTTGCAATTGGGTTGTACTATCCATTGCATTGGTAGCCATTTGAGACATATTCGTTGTAACGCCGGTACTCATGTTAGACGTTGACGTAACCGCGTTCATGCTCATTTGACTGTACGCGCCTGTTACATTCGCACTTGCTGTTGTCGCGTCGGTACTTAACTGTGTCGTCGTTTCCGAACTCTTGCTCTTGATATGCTCGGCTGTGCCGTCAATAGACGCCTTTGTTTTCTCTCCACCTTCGTCTGATTTACCGGTTATCCAGTCCCAGATCCCACCGAAGAAATTCCCGATAGCGTCCGCGACGCCTTTCAGCGCGTTCGGAATGAAGTTAAGAAGAGCTTCGCCGAATCCCTTGATAATCTCCCATGCTGCCGAAATGATATTAGGTAAGCCCTTGACGATAGCCATTGCAAGCTGTACGACTAATTGAATCCCAGCCATAATAAGCTGTGGTAAGGCCTGTGCGAATCCACGAATCATCTGTCCGATAATCTGTACCGCACTTTGTGCGATCTGTGGTAACGAACTAATGATCCCTTGAACGAGTGTAACGATCAATTGGATCCCACCTTGTAAAATCGTTGGTAAGTTTGAAAGGATCGTTTGCATGAATCCGACAATGACTTGTGTCGCAATTTCAATGATCGTTGGCAAGGCCTGAACGATACCATTTACCAAGTTCATCAAAACTTGAATCCCTTGTTCGAGGATTTGCGGGAAGTTCGCTTGCATACTTGTAATAAAGTTAGTTACAATTTGTTGCGCTGTTGTCATTAGTTGTGGAAGGTTTTGTAAAATCCCGTTTGTGATATTTACAAGCAATTCCATACCGATCGACAATAATCGAGGCAAGGCTTGAAGCAATGTATCGACAAATGAACCGATAACCGTTATCGCCGATGAAATAAGCGAGCTTGCATTTTGGCCCACGCCTTGGACAAGGCTTGCGATAAGCTGGATCCCAGCGTCGACGATAACCGGGAACATTGTCGCGAATCCTTGCGCTAGTTTGGCCACAAGATCCGCACCCGAAGCAATAAGGCTCGGTAATTGACTAGTGATTCCAGTTACAAGATTTTGAATAATCTGCGGGCCTTTAGTTGTTACCAAGGTAATCAACTGATCGATCTGTTGCCCGAATTGTTGATTGATAAGACCAAGGCCAGCGAGGACAAGCCCCAGAATAGCAGCTGGACCGATTGACGCGAGGGCAATTCCCATCACGGACGCGATCCCGCTTGTCATCATGCTAAGAACCGATAGACCTTGCGAAGCAGCCCCACCAAGTGCACCCGGAATAGCGCCAATTTTACCAACGAAGCCAGAAATCATTCCACCAGCCGAACTAAATGCACTTGACGCGACCGATCCGAGAGCCATCGTTTTACTTGCGACCGTACCCATAACGCCAGTAAGCGAAGTTAGGCCACGGACTGCTGGACCAAACGCAAACGCGCCCACAAGTCCCGTCACGGCTGGTTTTAATCGGATCATCGTACTTTCGAATTTATTCGCTTGTTCGTCGGTCATTTTTGTACCGTTCAAAAGTTGATTAAGAGCTGGATTCAAAGAATTTAAAGCGTCGAGGAATTTTTGAAAACCTTGTGAATTATTGATTCTATCAACTAATTTATCAAGCCATTGGACAAAAGTAGTCAAAACTGGTAATACAGCCGTTCCGAGTGTTTTTTGAAAAGTCTCAAAAGATCCCCGAAGAATCTCAACCGCCCCTTTTAAGTTGTTCATCTTTTCGGCTGCGACTTCTGCGACTGTTACTTTGTCAATAGCTGCTTGCATATTGTTAGCGCCATCTGCTCCTTCGTTCATCGCGATAGTAGCAGCACGCACTGCGTCGGTACCGAACATGGTTTTCAAAGCCATTTGTTTTTCTGCGTCGGTAAGTCCACCCAAGTGATCTTTCAAAACTTGCGAGATCTCAGCGAATGACTTGATCTTACCTTCTGCCGTAAAGAACTGGTTCGAGCCATCGGCCGTAATGATCCCGAGTTCTTTCATCATGTTCGTTTGTGCTTTGGTCTGTGGTTGCAGATTCATAAGCATAGTTTTCAACGAAGTTCCGGCGTCTGACCCTTTAAGTCCGTTTTGAGCAAATACTGCGAGGGCGTTTGTTGTATCTCTGAATGATAAACCAAGCCCAGACGCTACCGGAGCGACCATGGAAAGACCATATTTCAACTCGTGGACGTCTGTTGCCGAAGCGTTTGCAGCTCCCGCGAGTTGGTTCGCTGCTTGTGTGGCTGTCATACCGTCACGACGGAAGGCGTTCAATGCTGTCGATGTAATTTCAGCAGCTTCTTTCAGATCAAGCTCGCCCGCTGTCGCTAAGTTAAGGGACGCGGTAAGCCCACCGTTTAAAATATCTTCTGTCGATACCCCAGCTTTTGCAAGCTCACCGATTGCGTCGGCTGCTTCACTAGCGCTAAAAGCTGTGTCCGCCCCGGCTTTTGTTGCAGCTTTATCAAATTGAGCCATCGTTTCAGCACTCGCGCCAGTTACGGCCTTAATGTTGCTCATTTTGGCTTCAAATTCGGCTGCCGTTGCAATTGTGCTTTTAATAAAACCTTTCCCGAGCTCAAAAAGTTTGTAAGCCCCAGCGACGCCGATAACCTGTTTAATCAAGTTAGTCGAAGCACTAGCAGCTCGATCTGTGTGGTTCACGATCCCCGTCAAGGCTCCGACTGCCTTTTGTCCGGCTGTCTGGAAAGCCCCTCCGAGCTTCCCGCTTACGTTGCTCGCGAGGTTATTGACGGAAGAAAGAATTCGACCGCCAAACGAGCTTTGAACCCGTTCCGCGAAGCTGTTCGCTTTCGTGGTTAGATTGGTAAACATACTAGACCATGACGAATTGATAGGGTTTAGAACCCGTTGCCCGAGGGCGTTTGTTAGATTCCCGGCCACGGACTGAATACGAGCCTCGAGCCGTGCCATAGAATCCCCAATAGCCCCGAAGGCCGTTTTATACGATCCGGACATATTGTTCGCCGAATTAGTAAACACCGAGCCTAAACTATGGACTTTTGAACTGATCCGGCTTGCCATGGAATCGACGCTGTTCGCCATTTCAGCGAACGCGCTCTTTGGCGATTTGATCGCGTTTGAAATATCAAAATCAAACGCTTTTTTGATTTGGGAATTAATGCCGGCCCCAAGTGTGGCAACGTCATTTTTCATCGTTCCTAAAACTGATTTTACGTCAGCCGAAACGCGAGTAAATGCCTTTCGTATGGGGTCGGGTAATTTTGCGCCGATGTTAGAAGAGATACGCTGTAGCTCTCCGAGGGCGATCTTAAATCCACCGGTTAGCCCTTGACCGATCTTGGATCCGATATTTTGGTTACTATTTGCGAGCCGATTCATCAATTCCCCGACTTCACGAATCATCTGGTTCGCGCTCTTTGATGCTGTTTGTGCAGCCGATTCGAACGCTCTCTTTGTTGAATTGACAACTTCGGACATCGCCTTTTCATATCCAGTTAAATCCGCACCGATTAAGGCCTCGATTGATCCATCAAATGCCATCGCCCACCTCCTATCTATCTATTAATTTCTATTTCTGAAATGTTCATTAAGGCGCTCGATCTTCTCGAGCAAGCCTTGAGAGCTTTCGCGCTCTTCGCGTTGCCTGAATAACCGGCGGACCTTATCACGATCTTTTTTCTTGCTTAACTTGCCAAAATCCGCTTTTTTAGCGTTCAATGTGTATCGCAAATTAAAAGCAAGCTCGACGAGGTTTTCCCTCTCTTCAATCGCTCGATAATAAAGGCCCTCACGAATCGCGTCAAGCTCGTTTTTTGTACATGAAAAAATAATATTCGGGTCAGTCAGACCCAAACGAGCGCACTCAATTAAGAGATTGCGTTTCTCAAGCGCCCAATTTGCGCTTCCGTCTGTTCGATCTGAAGTTCCGCTTGCGCCTTGTCTTCCGCTGTTTCCGCTTTGGCTTTCAGATATTTCAAGCCCAGCTCGAGATTTTCTAAGTATTTCGAAACTTTTTCTTTGAAAAAACCCGATTCGACCATTTCTTCCTCAAGTGCTTCAAAAAGCGGTTCCGTGCTTTCTGCTCCGAGTTCTTCCATCTTGTCCGCGAGTGCTTTGATTGCTTCTTCATCGCTTACGGCTTTCGCTTTCTTGCCCGCACATAGCTTGATAAGATCCACAAGAGCCGAATCGTTACGATCAACCACACGAAGGAATAGAGCTCCGACCCCGTCTTCGTTGCGCGTGCCGTCTGGGCCTTGAGATCCCAAATCGCGATTGACTTTGTACATTGTCATGTAATCGAACTTGATCTCGATCACTTTGTTTCCGACTGTAAATTCCATTGAATAACTCCTTTTTTGTCAAAAAAATAAAAGCAAAAGGGCTTCCGAGGCCCCTTTGCTTGAAAAATTAGCGTGTGATATTGTTGTAATCGCCTGTTGTTTCGCCCGGATTTTGGTACTCGTAAACGTCGTTTAACATTGCGATCTCTTCCGTTGAAAGTGGGAATTTACCATCGCGCAAGCGTCCAACGATACCGACTGTATAGTTCAATTCAACGAACCCGTCGATCGCGTCGTCAAATTCTACGTCGTCCGTGATCTTACCATATCCAAACTGTGCCGGATAAGTGTCCTTACCAGTTGAAGAATCTTTGACGCTATCATCAACGATAACGCGCCAGATCTTCAAAGATTCACCGGTTTTTTGTGCGTCTAAAACGACTTGAACGGATGGATCTTTAGGCGCGAAATATTGAGACAACTCGATAGAGTGTTCATCGGTTGCTTTTTCGAGTAAGCGCCCTTGTTGTGTTTGTTCGTCAATGTATTCACCGCCCATTGTGGTCGATCCATCTTTACGATAAGCTGGAAGCATTGCTCCCGTGCCCTTTTCCGCGTGGATCGATTGAATGAAATAAAATACTTTTTTACCTACGACCGGCTTTGCGATCGTAATTTTAATTTTTGCTTTGTCTTCTGCTTCACCCATTTATAAATGCTCCTTTTTAAAAAATAATTTCTGTTAAATTAATAACGATATGATAGACCTCTCGGCCTATTGTTTCATCTTTCAAGACGCTTGTCGCCATTTGGCTATTATGCCCGACCCTCCTGATCGCCTCTGAACGCACTCTCTCGACGCCTCCACGACTTTCATCACCCGGGAGGAATATATCTACCTGTACGCTCATATCCTCGATCACAAGGCCCGTCTGGACCGTTTTCGATGTGTCCGAGCTGGTTTGCCCGATCACCATAAATGGCTCGAGGACGTTTGGATCCGGAAGATTAAAATAAATCGGAATACCCAACGGTTTTAATTTCTCACGTAATTTCGCGAGTGCCTTGATCGAAGGTGCTTCAAATTCCATGGATCACCTCCTAAACATTTTGCGAAGGTTTCGAAAAAGAACTTCGCTTTCTTCTTTTACGGCCGGCCCTAGAAATGGTTGGGCCTTCATTTTACGCGTTCCAAGCTCAACATAGACCGAATAGCCGGCTGGAGATATCACCTTATATCGCAACATACCCACCCTAGCGACAAAGATTCCGTTTCTCATAAATCCGGTATCGACTGCCGCCTTAATTTTGGCTTTTCGTTCAATTCGCAAGGCCGATCTGCGAAGTTCTTCGCCTACCGCTTGCCTTGCTTGTCTAGGCTTGCCCTGTACGCGTCGAATGTACTTATCGAGGCCCTTGATCTTATAAGTAAAGCTCATAAGTAAATCACCGTACTATTATGATGATATCTTTTGCCCTTGATTTTCATTTTCCGACCCTTATAAATGACTTCGGAAAAATCCTTGTGGACCCCTTGTAAGTGCAATTTGAACGCGTCGAAATCGTACTTACCAAAAAGCCCCATCATTTCATAATTGGACATAGCGTTTCGCATACAAGGAATCGGGAAACTCTGTTTCTTTTCCACCTTATCCAAAAGTTCGTCCTCGGGGCGTTTTTCGAAAATCAAAGTTACGCGGTCATTATAGATCATACACGCGCCCCCCCTTAAATAAATCTAGCGATTCCACGGGCGCGGTATTTCACCGCGAGGCCTTCCAGAATGGCCTTGTTATCATCTGTTAGGTAGCCGTCCTCCCATGTAAAACTCCGGCCTTCTTCGCTGTCAGCGGTTGCGCCCTCTGAGTTCAGACGGTTAAAACGACTAACAGCTACGTCCCGGAGAATATACGCTACTGATTCGGGCAATTCCTCAAGTGGGAGATCAGAAAAGCGATTGACGTAAGCGATCATACGCTCGAAGCTATCCCGCACAATAAGGGCCAACAAATCGTCTTGTTCCTGATCGCTCTTTGGAATTCCTTTCAGTAAGCGAATTTCTTCCGTGGTTTTTTCTAGCTCGATAGCTGTCATCGTTCACCTCCTAAAACTAGGCTGCTACCGCCGAAGTTGCTGGTTCGATTGTAGCTTCTACCACGCCGTCCGGAATTTCAGCAAAAAGAACGTGTGCGCCAAAGAATACAGATTCGAAAGTCAAGTTATTCAATACACGATCGCGACCTACTGCGATAATTCCTGTTTCGTCTGTAAAGTCCGCAAACAATCCGCCAAGATCACCAGTCGCAACGTTTAAGTAAGCGAATACCAAGTTTTCAACCGCTGTTGTATAGATTTTTCCTTGTGGGCAAGATGGCATAACGATTACGTTTTGCATACCAAGGAAGTTTTTCAAAAGTGTAAACCCGAAAACATTTGTCGCGTCTGACGCTACCGGAGTTGTCCCAAGGTAATCAGCGACATCAAGCGGATTTACAAATGAAACAAGCGGAGACCCTTCGAATTCGTTGAATGTTGAAAGTTTACCCCAGCTATTAGCGAGCGCTTGCTGTAAGCCTTTTCCTTTTACTTTTGTTTTAGTTTTCTTGAGATAAGCAAGAAAATCTTCTTTAATTCCGTTTTGAATTTCACGCATTAGACGAGTGTCAGCTTCCGAGATAGCGCGTGACGCACCATGACGTGCGATAGCTTCTGCGGATACTGAGCGGCGTTTTTTGAACCATGTAACAGTGTATTCTTGATCCTTCGCGCGTGTCATTTTAGAAAGCGGAATTGTTTCACCTTCTGCGACTGCCGTAGTGTCAACATCTGCGGTCCATTTGTAAGTTTGGATTTTAAGGTCGTTTGTCAACTCTTGACGACGAGTTACGCCCAAAAGACGAAGCAAGTCGTTGATATTTTTTGAAAACTTATTGACGAAATCGATAGATTTAATATCGCCTAAATCGTTCATAGTTGTTAGTTTATTTTCAGCCATATTTTAATAGCCCTTTCTAATTTTTAAATAGTCCAATATTTTCAGCAATTGCACGTTGACGTTCTTCATCGTCCACAATTGCCATGATCTCTGTTTTTGTCATAGATACTGGCCCCGTACCCTTGCGTGGTGCTTTCTGTGCTAGACGTTCATCGACGCGGGCTTCTACTGCTTTATCAAAAATAGATCTCAAAGTCCCGATCTTTTCTTTTGTAGCCTCCGCCGTGCTGTCGATCACGAATTCCAAAAAGTCCCCCGGAAGCCCTTCCTCACTCAATAGCGCTTGAGTTGCTACTCGCATTTCTTTTTCTGCGAGAGCTTTCTCACGCTCTTCGATTGCTTGGATTCGTTTTGCTTCCTCTTCACGAGCACGTTCATCTTTTGTTAGCTTCGCGAGGCGTTCGCCTTCGCTCTTTGCTAGTTCAATCGCTTCGGCCTGTTCAGCCTCCCAGCTTGCGCGAGCCTTGGCGATCTCCGCTGCGACTGCTTTTCCAAATTCGGCGCGTGTGAAGGTACGCTCGGACTTTTCTTGCTTGGTCTCGACTTGTTCTTCTTGAGTGACGTCTTGCTCAATAGCTTCAGTCTCAACTGCTTGTGTATTTTCTGACATTATGTTTCCTCCGATGGTTACGCCATCAATCGATTTTCTCGTTTTACGTCCGGCGACGAAACAATGCAGCTTTTTACGTCTTCCGCATAGTCTGGACAAAAAGAAAAGACTGTGTAAGATATAGTCTTACAGTTTAACTTCTTCAATTCGCGCGCGTTGCTCTAAAACGGAAAGATATTCCCACATAACCGAGCGATGGCATTTTAATAAATCGATCGGACATTTTGGTTCAAATTCAAGCTGTCCTCTTTCGTATTTTTGGATCATTTCGTCTAATTTCGCGAAACGTCCTTTCAGTTCGTGATATTCTTCCACAAAAAGTTTTTGCCATTCATTCATTATTTTTTCCTCCGTTGAGTTGTTTTAGCGGTCTATTCCCGCTTGTCAAGATCTCTGGATCACCTCCGATCTATTTCTTGCGATCCTTCATAACAGAAGCGATACCATCGGCCAAACCGACAATAAAGAACCACGCCAAAAACAACAATACCACAAGGGAAATCACCCCCGCGACAAATGAAACAAGTTCCCAAATGTTCATTTATTCATTCCCTTTCTCTTCTATTTCTTCCGCGTCCGGCATGATCGTCGACCGACAATTATAATGGAACGGGGGCATATTCACCCCGACTTGCGCGTCCTCGAGCTTATAGAGTTTATCCTCTTGCGCGATTCTCCGGCATATTTGAGTGGTCCGATCATCTAGCACGACCAGAATCCGATAATATTTCAAACCCTCTCGCTTGTATCGCTTGAGAGTTGCACGATTAACAATGGCCGTTGCGTCCGTCCGAATCAATGTTTCAGCTCGCGAACGGGCCACATTAAACTCTTTTCGAATCTCTCGAGCCATCTCTTGCGGGCCGTCTCCACGTATAAAGCCTTGACGGAATACCTTTTTCAAGCTGTCCGCGAGCGCGTCCGTATTGCCCCAAAGTTGCTCGGAATAGTTCCGACCATTAAAGGGCGTTTTAATAACTTCTTCAAACGCGGGCCGGTTGATCGCACCCGCACGGCCTCCGACTGATTTTCGGTAAGCATATTCGGCCACATCATAGAGATATTTTTCGAAGTTCTTATGCAAAGCCCCAGCAAGCACCCCGGCCCGATAAACGGCCTCCGCGTTCAGCATTTGAAGACGTACAGCCCGAGCCGACGCGTACTGTTCATTTAATCGACGTAAAAGCTCTGGATCTTTTTCCGCTTGCTCTCGATACATTCGAGCATTTTCAGCATAATCGCTTAAATCCTCACCCCGGAGGCGTTTCATTGCGTCTTGGTAAGTGATATCATGATCTTCCGCGAAGCGCGTATAAAAGTCGAATACTGACTTTTGAAGGCCTACGGCTTGGTCTCGATAGATTTTTTCTATTTCTGCGAAGAAATTGATATCTTTCCGATCAACATACTCGAAAACTTCACGCGCTCGACCTGTCCAGTATCGATCATGATCCTCGAGGGTTTTCAGATTCTTCGATAACTTGTTCGCCATCTGTCACCTCTTTTTCTTTTTCCATTCGTGGAAGCATTTCAAGCGCTTTTTCCGTTTCCTCTTTCATACGTTTTAACTCAGCTTCGGCATTTACGCCTGTCACTTGCTCGAGCATTTCGAAGATCGTTTGCTCGCTCACCACGCCGTATAAGCTCTTGACGATTGCCACTAATTCCGTGTCATTCTGTGGTAAGTTTGGAGTGAATACAACATCGGTCTCGTTGATAAGGCTGTAATTTTCGGAATCGTTGCCCTTGATTTTCCAAATGTTGACGGCTAAACGCAAACGACGCATAAGGCCTTTTTCGAATAAAAGCTCCTGCTTACCGCGGTAATTGTCTGCTGCCATCATTTTATACTTCATGGCCTCGCCCGACTGTGTACCGGCAAAATTGTTGTCGGTTGTGTCGGGTGTAAATGTAAATCGTAAGATATCATTTACCAGTCTCTCTTTGTACGCTTCCGCGCCGGTTGTATCATACGTTTTAACGAGATAGTTCGCGCTTGGACTTGATCCACCCGGAATCGGGTTATCATCAAGGATCAAGATCTTCGCTTTCTTAAACGCTTGAGATACCGCAAGGCGACCGTTTGGATTGATACGGCCATCTTCCATAAAATCTTTATCTTCTACACCCGTGAACGGGTTCCCCGAGATCACCAAAAGAGCCTCGTTACTATCTTGCTGGAAGTTCGCAAGCTCTGACTGTGACAAGTCGTAAGCGTCGATAGAATCGAGCACGGCTTCGAAAGCCCCTGTCCGGTCCGCGTTATTGCTAAACTCATTCACCGGAACGCCATTGAAGAAATGTTCGCTTACTTCTTTTAGCTTGAGAGTGTCCGTGTCTTGATTATCGTCGACATACTCATAAATCGCGTTACTAGTATAGACCTTAACGAAATCGCGCTTGTGCCCATTGCCGTAACTAATCGAGTAGTAGTTTACGGCCATCAAAGATCGCTGTTCGAAGCTATCATCATAAATGACGAATGTTTGTTCCGGATCCATACGATAGAGCTTCACCCAAACCGACCCGTCTTCATCTTGAAATGTATTCAAAAGTTCATAGGCTCGACCGTAAATCGCTAGATCTGTTTTAATAGCGACGTTGTGATCTTGCTCGTTGTTTTGCTTGCTAAAGTTATCAATTAAATTTTGAATTTCAGCATTTTCGTTTTTGTACTCGACCGGATTCCCTAACATGTAGCCTTGTTCAAAAACTGTGATATATTTTGCCCAATCACTAGCGATCCGATTGTCTGCGCTGTATGGATCGCTTTTCTCTTCGCGATATTTGATATTATTATCAGCTAGATAATAGCGTTTCAGTTCTTTCAAGCGGTCCAATTGTTCCGCCCTGTGTGTTCCAACGAAATTTTTCAGCCGTTCAATCCATTTCTGACTATCGAATTCGATCGCTTCGAAATCTTCAATAATCATAACGAATTGACGGTTTGCGTTTTCATCGAAACGCCGTCCTTTTAAAAAGTTCAATTTCTCTTATTCCTTCCTAAAAATAGTATTGCGCGCTTGTCATACGCTCTTTAACTGTGCTACTTGAATCGTAAACCTGTTGCGAGTAAATTGCATAGCGTACCGCGTCTAAAACGTCGTCATGTTCTTTTACCGGCTCGCCTGATCGTTCATTCCAGACGTACTGATATATTTCATCTTTAAACTTCGATACCTTGTCAGAAACGACGAAGAAACGTTTTCCTTTCATCAACTTTGCAACTTCCTCGATCCCCGACAATACAGATTTATAAGCATTGAAACATTTGAGACGCTCGCGATTGAACCGCCCAACGTGTTCGGGCCGGGCCGAATCTGCCCAAAACATAATATCGCCGTAACGCGCCTTGATATCTTTCGCGATATCAACCCAAAAGTCAATTTCTTTGTACTGGTGCGCGTGTTCCTCGAGTATGTACACGTCTCCGGCCTCAGTCTGTCCAATAACAACGATCGAGCCCCAGTGCTCATACCCCCAGTCGACCCCCGCATATACTTTCGCAAACTGCTCTGGTGCTTGTGTGACGTACATATCCTCGCTAAAATCACGATAAACAGCACCTTCACCAATAACCCATCGCCCATATATCCCACGTTCGGTAAACATACCGGAAGGCGTTGTTGCTATCAAGTTATCGACATATCGCTGGTTTAAAAATGTGTTATCAAAAATTGAGAAATGATTCGCTATGATCTTCTCGCCATCTGCTTTATCGATGTAATCAACTTTTAACCAGTGTTTTGGGTGATCCGTGTTAGTGTCACATATAATACGCGCGCCATACCCGGAGCAACGTTTGATAATTTCATCGAATACCTCTTTATTCGCAAGCGTAGCCTCGTTCACATAGGCCCCGAATGAAGTCATACCACGAATCGCTTTCAGACCCGCTATCGAGCCTGTAAACGTCGTAACGACATATACCCCGAAAAGAGTAAAATTTCCGTGCCTGTCAAACTTGAATTCGTGGCCGTAAGCGTCCGTGATCTCGCGCAAGATGTTTGTTTGTAAGGTCCCAGATGATACCGCTGCCAAAATATACATAGGATTTTTAACCCCGACTTTTTCAGCGTTTTTCTTGACCCGTTTCAATTCCATCAAAAAAAGATCATTGTCGAGCTTTGTTTTTCCGGCCCGTACTGCGCCGTGGTTTATCATCATATACCAGTCGCGAGAAATGGAACGACGCAAGATTCCGATCTGTTTATCAGTGTACAGTCGCTCAAGTGCCATCTTTTATCGCCCCTTCCAGCTTCTCGAAATATTCTCCCATGATATCCTCGGACGCCACGCCTCCCTCGAGAGCTTGCTCTCGCTTCTTGTTCTCGAGTTGCATAGCCTTGATCCGCTCTTTCTGCTCTTTCTTGTCAAGGTTATCTTTCGTTCCCTCATTGCCGTTCATTTTGGCTAGTAGCTCGATCGCTCGCATATCACCTTTCAAGGCTTTTTGTAAGGTTATAAAACCAATAGCCATTTCGTTCGTGTCTTCGTAACCAAGGCCACGCAAAATACTGCCTAATTGTTCATTCGAAACCGTTGACGATAGAATAAGATTAATTGCTTTTTTTAGATCGGCTTTTTTTCTTCGAGCTTTCCCGGAGGCGACCCCGCCTTTTTTCTGAATTTCCCTTTGCTCTTCCTTTGTTCGCTCGTTAAGTGGAATTAAGTTTTCATGCGACATCGCCCCCTCCTTTCGTTAAGTTTTTTTGTATTTTTCCGGGACAATACACGGGACGCAATTATTCCAATGTACCGAATGATGTAATCTCATGTGTTTGTTACCCATGAAACGAATATCAACCCCGCTCGGGTGATACATAACCGTATAGAATGATTTGACATAGGTCCCTAATTCTAGGTACATTTCCGTAAGCCCACCGCTATTCGATTGTGTCTCGATCTGGTGTAACGATAGATTTGCCACGGTAAAAAACAACTGTCCTCGATTCCCATTGACAATATACGCGGTCGTATCTTCATTGATCCGTCCATAAAATTCGAATGGCCTATCAGTGCGACAAAAAAAGCTATTCATCGCTTTTCTTGCGACGCCCTCTTTAAATAATTTGTTATTAACGCCACCGATGAAGTCTCCGCCTTGTGCCAACGCTACCGTAACCGCACCACTCACATCGAGAAAGTCTAAAACTTTTTCGAAGGCTCCGTCCAGCTTCATCATTTTTTTAGTTTTTAGCTTTTCGCCTTCCGGATAACGATACTCGAAATTTGTATAATCATCATCAAGCACGAGGAAGTGTGTCAAGCCTATTTTTTCTGCTATATCCCAGCAAGCATTACGAGCGAATACGACTACGTTTCTCGCTGTCAAGTTGTCAGCCGTATCGGTTATTTCTGCGTACTTCTTTTTGTCAAATACGATAACATTTTTAAATCTTTTTTTATACTCGGCTTCCTGTTCATCTTCGTTATCGATTATAATATAGATCTTTCCAGTATAACCCTGTTTTCGTAACGTGTCGAATGTATATACTTTTCCAGCTCGACCGTGGGACAAGATGAAAACAGCAAAATTTCTATCCATTCATCAAATCCTCCATCGAGGTTTGTAATTTTACCCAGCCGTTTTGTATTGCACTATCGAAATCGACGATCACGAGAGCATTATCTTCGAATAATTCTTGGATCTCTTTTGACGCATGGCAATAAAATTCGGCGATTTTTTTGAAATTAAATTTCGTATGACGCGCGCTAGCCAAAATCAAAAAGTCTTTAATCTCTTCCGGAATTGCGCTTTCTTTGATTTTAGCGATCTTTTCTTTTGTCACCGAATCATCGAATAATTCGCTAGTGTCCGGAACCTCTTCTTCTTTAGGTTCATACACGGGCGTTCCTGTCTTTTGTGTATATGGATTTTCGCTCGGTTCATCTTTGTTCTCTTCTTCGAACTCGAATCCAAAATCAGCCATATCGATATTCGTGATCTCGTCCAGCTCCGAACCTAAAATATCCAGATCGAAACCAGTATTCATGTTTAGTTTATTATGTACCAAGATATAGGCTTTTTTCTGCTCGTCTGTCATGTGAGATAAACGAATCGCTTCTACTTCTTCATAGCCCAACTCTTTCAAGGCAAGCAAGCGCCCGTGCCCCTCGATAATCACGTTATTTTCATCGACTGCGATCGGATCATTGTTTCCAAACTCAATAATCGAGTTTTTGATCTGCTCGACCTGTTCCTTCGGGTGAAGTTTAGCATTATTTTCATACTCGATCAAGTCGGCTATTTTTATTTTTTCAATTTTCATTTTTCACCTCGTAAAGAAAATAACAAAAACAGCCCCGGAGTAAGATAAGGCTGTTTTTGAAAAGATTGGAAAGGTTCGACAAGGGGAAATGCAAAAACCTTGTCTAAGCGGACGAGCGGAATTGAACCGCCGAAACGAAAAATTTTTAAAAAATGTAAGGAGACCCACAACTGGGAAAAGTTTTTTATGAAAAGTAAAAAACGTGCTGCTGTAACTGTTAGTTTTTTTCCTGTCGTCCGCAATGAAGATCGTTGTTTCCTTCAATCTTCCGATAATACAATTTTATCACCTTTTTTTGAACACTTTTCCCAACTTTTAGCGATTTTTTAGAAAAATAGTTGTATATTTCAATTCAAGCCCCTCGAAGAAGGGTTTGATAATACGCCGATAAACTGAATTTTTTGACATAAAGAGTTCGAGGGCCACTCCTTCAACATTCTTTGATCTAGTAACGTATAGCGCCTTGATCGCCTCCCAGCTCGAAGGAGCGCACTCGCTAGTATATTCTTCGATCGCTTCTGCGAGCATATAGAGCCGGACCAATTCAGGATCGTTTTCTTTGAGAATGATATTTTTAAGAGCTTCCGGGGTATTCTTTGCCGACTTACTCTTAATAAACCAATTCTCGTCGAAATTTTGATAAGGGAAAGTTATTTCTTCGATCCGCTCTTTGATCTCTTTGTCGAACGGATACCGTCTCAACGCGTCGATCAAATATCCGTATCTCGTTTCAATTCTCAAGTTCCCCTCCTTTCTAGCTTTTTAGCTATTTTTAATTTTTTCGTAAACGTCAAATACGCCTTTTGTATGGCTGTTCCGAAATTTCATTGCCTCGGCTTTTGTCTTAAATTCTATTTCATCGAACGTGGTTGAATGATTACAATCCCAGCGAGTGCGTTTTTTATATTTTCTGACGATCCATACTTTAGTATTTTTCACATTATCCCCCCACTCCGTTTTCATCGGCGATCTCTTGTAGTTGCCAGGCCATACGTGAGTTGTAATCGTTGTTCAATTTGTTTATAATCACGTCTTGCATGACGTTTTTTTCTTCGGCTTTTTTCAGCTCGTCCTTTTGCGTTTTGATCGTTTGTTGTAGCTCGCTGTTGCTCGTTTCAAGCACTCGAACCCGTGCGTTTAGGTTGATACATACCACGAATAGGACGAAGAATACAAACGCGACATTCGCGCATACTAACTTTACATTATTCGCCATCGCTATTCCTCCGAGATCAGATCTTTGTAAAATTGACCTATATTGTCAATTCTTACATAGTCTCCGTTGCCAGTGAGAATATGTGTACAGCACCGATCCCCACCATCGTCAAGTACCAATTTTAAACACCGTTCGTCGAATAAAGTATACTCGGTTACAGCAACAATTTTTGAGGTATTTACAATGAATTTAGTAAAAAACTTTTCAGGTTTTTCTAAACCTAGCATTAAAAATTTCATTATTTCTCCTTTCTGCTTTTAAAAGCTATCACACCAGCCCAAATCAAGCCAGAGATCCAGACCAGTGAGAATACTAAATATATAAAGTTTTGTAGATCCATCAGTTGCCCTCTGTTTCAATTTTGTTCGCAATCGCCTCAATCACATTCACTGTCACGCTGTTCCCAGCTTGCTTGTATAGTTGGCTATTGCTATTTACCTCTTGCGCTTTGTCAAATGCCCAATCTGGAAAACCTTGTAATCTCCAACACTCACGAGGTGTTAGCTTGCGTACTCTCCCATCAATTAAAATTTTTGGTTCTCTTTGTCCACCTTGCATTGTGTTTAAGCAAGGTGCTAATCCGTCTGTGCTGTAAATTCTTCCGCATTGAGGATTTCCACCAAAACTTTCTGTTTTTTTGATATTTCCTAGTTGCATAATTGATTTATCTGATCTTGTTTCAGCGATAGGAAATATTTGTCTTCCACTTGTTCCTCTAAGATGTCCGATAATGTAGCACCTTTCTCTGTTTTGTGGTACTCCAAAATCTTTGCTGTTAAGCACTTGCCATTCGACATCATACCCCAATTCATCCAACGATCCGATGATTGTTTCAAAGGTATACCCTTTATCATGGCTAATAAGCCCTTTGACGTTCTCGAGGAATAGATACTTAGGTTTGAGTACAGAAGCAAACCTTGCGATTTCAAAGAAGAGAGTTCCGTTTGTATCCTCGAAGCCTCTTCGTACTCCAGCAACACTGAAAGGCTGGCATGGAAATCCTGCGCAGATAACATCGACTTGTCCAATTGATCCGATTTCTTCTTTTGTGAGTCCTGTTGCATCGTGTAATTCAATTTCTCCTTCTGTATCATGTATCGCTTTATAACTTGCTCTTGCAAATTTATCTATTTCACAAAAACCAACACATTTGTGGCCTGCTGCTTCCATGCCAAATCTGAAACCTCCAACCCCAGCGAACAGATCAAAGAAT